>Ga0182027_10000906_pt1 | contig 50185 bp, 49 predicted proteins | sample 712E1DmetaG_FD_121300 | JGI IMG/M metagenome (GOLD analysis project Ga0182027, IMG submission 121300) | Permafrost microbial communities from Stordalen Mire, Sweden - 712E1D metaG (Illumina Assembly) | ecosystem: Environmental > Terrestrial > Soil > Wetlands > Permafrost | place: Sweden...
ATGCCCTCCGCGGCCAGAGCATCGATGAAACCGTCGTCGGTGCGTTGGGCTACGTTATAGAAGTTCTGGATGCAAACAATCTCGGTAATAGCCTGCGCCTCGGCTAGCTGCTTGGCAGATACAGTGCTCAGCCCGATATGCCGGATCAGCCCCTGTTGCTTGAGTTCGGCAAGCGCAGTCAGCGGCTCTTCAAAAGGTTCGTCCTCAGGCGCGGCGAAACCGCCGAGACGCAGATTGACCACATCGAGCACTTCAAGCCCGAGATTGCGCAGATTGTCGTGCACCGCGTCGATAATCTCCTGCCTCGAGCGGGCGTGCGGCCATGAGCCGTCGCTGCCGCGGCGCGCGCCCACTTTCGTCACGATCGTCAGATCGTCCGGGTAAGGAGAGAGCGCCTGCTTGATCAATTGATTGGTTACGTGTGGGCCGTAAAAGTCGCTCGTATCGATGTGGTTCACGCCCGAGGCGACGGCCTCGCGCAGAACTGCGATCGCACCCGGAACATCGCGCGGGGAACCCCAGACTAGTTTGTCGCCATCCCGCCCGGCAAGCTGCATCGCGCCATAGCCCATGCGGTTCAACGTGATTGAAGTGTTGGGAAGCGTGAATATGCCGCCAGTGTTCGATTGCTCAGTCATCTGTCTCCTCAGAATCTGCCTATGTCTCGATTGAGAATTGGTTCGCACGAACATTAGATGAAGAATCCTTCAGATTAGAACCTCGCATTTGCAGAGGCGGACGCAAACTGCGTCGGAGCCGTCCCCCATCCCCGCCGTCCCCGCCATGTACACTTGATTGTTCCTCTCGCCAGCACATGAGCACTCCGTCCGATCTCGACCTCCACTGGATGCAGCGCGCCCTCGAGCTTGCGCGCCGCGGCATCGGCGTCACCTCGCCCAACCCCGCCGTCGGCTGTGTCATCCTCGACCGTGCCGGTCAGGTTGTCGGCGAGGGCTGGCACGAGTACGATCTCCTCGATCACGCCGAGATTGTCGCCCTGAAAGAGGCGCAGCAACACGCTGCCGACCGCGTCCGCGGCGGCACGGCCTACGTCACGCTCGAGCCGTGCAGCATCACAGGCCGCACGCCGCCCTGCACTGACGCAATCATCAAGGCCGACCTCGCTCGCGTCGTCGCCGCCACCATCGATCCCAACCCCGCGGTGGCCGGCCACGGCCTCGAAGCCCTCCGCGCCGCGGGGATTCAGGTCGCCGTCGGCGCCTGCCAGGCTGAGGCCCGGCGCCTCAACGAAGGCTTTTCCCGCTGGATCCAGCACCGTCGCCCCTTCGTGCTCATGAAAGTCGCCATGACCCTCGACGCGCGCATCGCGCCGCCTCCCTCGCACGACACGCCCCACGCGCCCTACTGGATCACCAGCGAAGTCGCGCGCGCCGCTGTCCAGCCCCTCCGCTGGGCCGCCGACGCCACCATGGTCGGCGTCGACACCGTCGTCGCCGACGACCCCTGGATGACCGACCGCAGCGGCCTGCGCCGCCGCCGTCCGCTCCTGCGCATCGTCCTCGACTCGGCGCTCCGCATGCCGCTCGACTCCAAAATGGTCGCGACGGCGCAAAACGACGTCGTCATCTTCACCGTCTCCCGCGACGAAGCCCGCATCCGCGAGCTCACCACCCGCGGCGTCCGCGTCGAGGTTCTCCCTGCCGAAGCGGGCCGCGTCCCCCTTGAAAAAGTCCTTCTCAAGCTCGGCGAAGAGGGCGTCCTCACCCTCCTCACGGAAACCGGCACGCGGCTCAACACCGCATTCCTTGCCGCCGGCCTCGTCGACCGCCTTCACCTCTTCATCTCGCCGCAGATCATGGGCTCCGACGCAGTTCCCGCCTTTCGCGGAATGCCCCACTTCGTCGAGATGACCGATGTGGAAGTAGAGCGCTACGGCAACGACCTTGGCCTCAGCTCGCTGCTCCGCGACCCCTGGCCGAAAGACAGTGGACAGTGAGCAGTGGTCAGTCGTCAGTTCGCAGTTCTTAGTTCTCAGTTGTCACTTGTCGGCTCGCGGTCATCAGTCGCAAGCAATGGCTGAGCCCATTCCGGACCAATCGCGTCCACTACAATAGAGAAGTACGGTTGCGGCTCCGCCCCCTTGAACCAAGTATCGGAGCCACCCTGCCTGCTACAAGAACGGAAAGCTCAGATGCTCTCGACGCCCCTCATCACGGCTGTCGTCTCGCTCGTCGGCCTCGCCGGCGTACTCGCATGGCGTGTGCGTGAGGGCCGCACCGCCGTGACGCTGAAGAAGATCGTGATACCGCCCCTGGGCATGGCCACCGGCTTCTGCATGTTCTTCTATCCGCCGTGCCGCGTTCCGTTCACGTGGGGCCTCGCCGCCTTCCTCATCGGCGCCGTCATCTTCGCCTATCCTCTGCTGCTCACCTCTGACCTGCAGCTTCAAAACGGGGTCATCAGGATGAAGCGGTCGAGCGCGTTCTTTGCAGTGATCATCGTGCTCGCCCTCATCCGCTACCTCGCGCGCGGCTACTTCGACCGCTTCCTCTCGATCGAACAGACCGGGGCCATCTTCTATCTGCTGGCCTTCGGCATGATTCTGCGCTGGCGCGCAAAGCTCTTCTTCGCCTGGCGCGCGCTCACTGGTCGCCCCTCCCTCTCCGCTACTCCGTCCCCCGAAGAGGCCGCCGCCGCCGAGTAACTGTCGTCCAGCCTAGCTCCGCTAACTCCGCTATCTCCGCTCGATTCCTCTTTTCTCCCGCTCGCTTGCTCCCTCAATCCCTTGGTCCCTGCTTTTGTGAGACAATCAACCGCAGCGCGTTTCCCCCTCCCATTCCCGTCAAGGATCAAATCGATGTCCCATCCGGCGGCTTCGCACTCCCTCACTTTCAACATCGAGCGCAAAGGCTCCACGGCTCTCGTCCACTGCCACGGCCGACTCTACGCCGGCGTCTGCAATAACCTCTACAACGCGGTCTATCCACTCATCCCCAAATCGAAACGCATCATCCTCGATCTCACTGACCTCACCTCGGTCGACAGCATGGGACTCGGCACTCTGGTCCGCCTCTACGTCTCGGCAAAATCCGGCGGGTCCTGCCTCGAACTCGTCAATCTCGGCAAGCAGGTCCGCGAACTCCTGGGGATCACGAACCTTCTTTCTCTCTTCGGCGATATGTGCGAAAAGGGCGTAGCAATCAAGTTCTGACGCAACCGCTCAAGCGTTAGGATTTGAGTCATGACACCCAGCCCCGAAGATTTGGCTGCGCAGTATGCACAGATGAGTGAGACGGAACTTATGGAACTGGCTCATTCCTACGATGGCCTTGTCGAAACTGCACAGGCGGCGCTGCGCGCGGAATTCGCGCGGCGCGGGCTTGAGCCGCCGCTGGCCGAAGAGCCGGACGAGCTGGAGTTTCGTCACCTGGTGACCTTGCGGCGCTATCGCGATCTGTCAGAAGCATTAGTGGGGCGGGCTCTGCTTGAGTCGGCGGGCATTCAAGCCTGGATCGCAGATGAGAATCTCGTACGAATGGATTGGTTCTACTCCAACATGGTGGGTGGGATGCGATTGCAGGTCGACGAACACGACGAAACGGATGCCCTGGCGATTTTGGACGAGGGAGTTCCGCCAACAATCGCGTATGGCGCAAAGGAACCTTACATACAGCCCGCCTGCCCAAAGTGCGGTTCGGCCGAGATTACACTGGGCGACGGGACCGAGCGCGGACGGTCATTTGTGGGTCTTTCTCTCTTTGCGATTCCGGTGCCACCGCGAGAGGCGGTCTGGCATTGCGAGGCATGTGGCGCACGCTGGGTGGACACAGAGAACGGCGAGCCACGCGAATAGTCCCTAATCCAAGTCCCCAGTCCCTAGTCCCTACTTCCCTTAGTCCCTAAGTCCCTACGTCCCTTAGAATTGACCCATGTTCACCGGCATCATCGAACAAACCGGCACGCTGGTCAGCCTTACCGATCGCGGCGGCGTTCGCCGCATCACCGTCGAAGCGCCCGGCATCGCCTCCCGCCTCCGCGAAGGCGACTCCCTCGGCGTCTCCGGTGTCTGCCTCACGGCGCTCGACCCCGACCCCACATACTTCCACGCCGACCTCGCCCAGGAAACGCTCGACCGCACCTCCCTCGGCTCCCTCGCCCCCGGCGCCAAAGTCAATCTCGAGTTGCCCACCGCCGCCGGCAGTCCCCTCGGGGGCCACATCGTTCAGGGCCACGTCGACGGCGCCGGAGCGATGACCGCTCTCGACCCCGTCATTTCCGAGTCGAGCCCGCAGTTTGACCGCCAGACCACCGACTGGACCCTGAAGGTCCGCGTTCCCGAAAACGTCCGCCAGTGGATGGTCCACAAAGGCTCCGTCGCCGTCGAGGGCATCAGCCTTACCATTGCCGGCTTCGACGGCGAAGATATCGCCATCGCCATCCTGCCTCTCACATACTGGCGTACCAACCTGCACACGCTGCGCGTCGGCGCGCCCATGAATATCGAGGCCGATGTGCTGGTCAAGCTCGCCGCCATGCAGATGCAGTCAAACCCAGGTCTCAAAATCGAGACCGGGGCCACCCAAAAAGAGGAGTTTGTAGTGACGGCGGAGTGGTTGGTTGCGAATGGCTTCTAAGACTGCCTCAGCATTGTAGGATTACGGAGGGATGAAGCGGCGACGCAATTTCGGAATCCTCTTGGCGTTCGCTCTAGCAGTGGTCGCTGCCCCGCAGGCGCCCCAGCGCGCGGATAAGCCCACCGAGTCAGCGCACAGGTCTGGCCCCAATGGCCTTGAGGGCTGGACCCTGGACTGGCCCGTTCCCGACTCGGGATACGGCGACGAGCGGTTCGCTGTAACGCTCGTTATCGCCCGCCACAGTCACGTCATTCGCCGCGTCTCCGGCGACTCGTTCATCTGGAGATGGATCTTTTGGGCCGATGGCCGGCAACTCGCCTATGAGACTGGGCCGCTCCACTTCAGCGCAGCTTGCTATCTGGTTCGTCTCTCCGACGGCCACCAACTCGACAGCTACGATTGCTACCACGATGAGCCGCCACAACAGCCGGAATGGGTGAAGGCGCTGGAAGCCTCAAGATAGTGCCTGAGTTACTGCCGGGCTCTATTGCCCCGGCCTGCGCGGCAGTATCTCCGGAGGGGCAACTTCGACCCAGCGCGCCTTCGCCGCGTTGGACCTGCACTCCGACCACAGCGCATAGATCTGCTTTTTCGGCACGCCCCACGTCTCCACAAGCACCGCGCTGCCCTTCTCCGCGCCCGTGTAGCGCTCGCGGCACCAGTGAACAAACGGCTCATAGCGCCGCCCTTTGCGCATCGTGAACCAGTCAATAATCTCGTGCGGCGATTCGCGCTGCAAATTCTCCGGCGTCCACCAGAACCGGACCGGGCCCTTTGGGGAAAACTTCTCCTCGATGCAGGTGCCTCCGTCAGTATGCATGGCGAGCAGGAACTCCGCCCAGGGAATCATTCTTCCCCGCGATTTCATTCGCAACCGGAATCTGTGCTCGCGGTGTTGCCGCACCCATCGCAGAACGACGCTATAGGGAATCGCAAGAAGGGCGCCAACGAATAGGACCGGAACCAGCAGGAATTCGAGGATTACCTCGAGGCGGTCTGTCTGCTGCTTCTGCGCTTGTTCATTCTCTGTTCCCGTCCCTTGCATCTTCGTTGCCCATCTCCCTTATGGTTTCGCAGGGAGCTTCGGCGGAGCCGTCACGTAGTCGTCGCCCGCTCGCGCCAAAATCTGCGCCCGCCGGTCCGTCAGCAGCTTCAGCCGCTTCGTCACCTCGACAAACTCCTTCTTCTCGTCCGCCGTCAGCCCCACGCTCCCCTGCCCCGGCGCAGCGCTTTTTGTTCCAGGCGGCATATCGGCGCTCGGTGCCCCCGCTGGCGCTGCTGGAATCCCCGCGCTCATCCCCGCAGCTTTTTCCAGTTCATTCAGCCGCGCCTCCAGCACCGGAATCTCGCGGTCGATCAGCACCGGCCGGATCACCGGCTTCTTCTCACGGCCCGCCGCCACCTCATTTCGATTGTTCTCCTCCCACACCGGCAACACGCCCACGTGCCCCAACTCAACGCGCACACCCGCCGGCCCGTAATCCCTCTTCACCGCTGAAAACTGCCCGATCATCTCATCTCTCGGCTCGCCATTCGAGTCCGGATTCAGCCCATCCACATACGTCCGCGACTGGTTCGAGAGAAAATTCCCCAGCGAATAGAAGATCACCGTGTCGCGCCCATCCTGCGTCCAGTACGTCTCAATCGGCTGCAGCACGTGCGGGTGCGAGCCCACGATTACTGACGCTCCCGCCTCCATCATCTTGTGCGCAATGTCCACATCCTCCGGCCTCGGCGCCGTCGCGTACTCCACTCCCCAATGAATCGAAATCACCAACAGATCGCACTGCGCCCGCGCCGCTTTCACCGCCGCCAGAACCGTCGCCTCGTCCGCTCCCGGCGCGCCGTTCGCCTCGCCGGGATAGGGAAAGAAGTTCACGTGCGGTTGATCGTCCTTCTCCGGATTGCGGTTGCCGTTCAGCCAGCGCGTCATCCCCAGCCAGCCCACCTTGATCCCGTTCGCCTCCGTGATCACCGGCTGCCATGCCGTCGCCGCATTGTCGCTGGTCCCAACAAACAGCAGTCCCGCGTCCTTTAGCTGCTCGCGGCTCTCGGCAAACCCCGCCCATCCCTGGTCCATCACGTGATTGTTGGCGAACGACACAATCTTGATCCCGCTCGCCTTCAGCGCCTCGGGCAGCTCCACCGGCGCGTCAAAAAGGAACGCCTTCGTCCCGTGCGAGTGTGCCGGCGCCACCGGTGTCTCCAGGTTCACAAATCCAAAATCCGCCCCCTCAAACACGTCCGCCACATCGCTGAGCAGCGCCGCCCATCCTGGTTCACCCTCACTCGCAGCGCCAGCCGCCGTTTTCACCGGCTCGTGCGGAATCGCGTCCCCCGCTACGGCAAAGCTCACCTGCGCCAGATCATGCGGATACGGCGTCACCACCGCCGCGAGCTGCCGGGCGTGGAATGCCGTCACCAGCGCCGCGCCCGCCGCTGCCAGCGCAATCGCCCCCACAGCCCAGCGCCAATGCCTGAACACCCCGGCCCACATCGAGCCCGCCACCCGCCCAGCCTCCGGCCCGCCCCCAGAACCGGCGCTTGCTTCGAGTTGGCTCCTGCCCCAGATCGAATCCATCGGTTGCTTTGCCCCTCGCCCCCGCCGTCTCAAAACCGGTCCGTCTCACCAGCCGAAGCATGGAATGAACTCAGCATACAAGCACCGCACGCCGCTCCAGCCTCAAAAACCGCCCCTTGGTACCCGCCTTGTCCACGCCCCGCGAACGTCCGAGGCCCTTCGTTCGTCTATCTTGCTGTTAAGACTGGTACCCTTGAATAGGGATAATCTCTGGGGATCGTCAACAAAACGGGGGATGGCCGGCCGCGCTCCAATGTGCGCAACCGGCGAACGTAACCATGGCAGAGTTCCTTATCAAGCTGGCCGATGAGCGTGGCCGCGTACAGGAGCAGGTCCATACTGCGGCCACAGCAGATGAGCTGAAGGCGCGCTTCACCCACGCGGGCTATCACGTCTTTTCTGTTCGCGTGCGTGGCAGTCTGGGCCTCAGCCGCCGCAAAATCAAGCTCGAGCCGTTTCTCATCTTTAACCAGCAATTTCTCACTCTCATCCGCGCCGGCCTGCCCATCCTGGGCTCCCTCCAGATGCTCGGCAAGATCCAGAAACAGCCCGCATTCACCAGCCAGTTGGACGACGTCGCCAACCGCGTCAAGCGCGGCGAGGCGCTTTCGGCCGCCTTCGAGGCCCAGAGTGGCTTTCCCGTCATGTACACGACGACGCTCCTGGCCGGCGAGCGCTCCGGCAACCTCACCGAAGTCCTCGATCGCTACGTCAGCTTCCAGAAGGTCGCCCTCGCCCTGCGCAAGAAACTCATCGGCTCGCTCATCTATCCCGGCGTGCTGCTCACGTTGGTTTGTTGTCTGTTGACCTTCATGTTCACCGTTGTGGTGCCGCAGTTTGCCAAGCTCTACGATCAGCTCGGCAGCAAGCTCCCGGCCCTTACCGTCGCCCTCTTGAGCTTTGGCCAGTGGATGCAGCACAACATCCTCTGGCTGGCGATTACCCTGCTCGTCGTCGGCGTAGTCTTCTACCGCTTCTCCATCACCGAGCGCGGCCGCGATTTTGTCGATGCCGTCCGCGTCAGAATGCCCGTCTTCGGCAAGATCTGGCTCAAGTACCAGGTGGGGCTTTTCGCGCGTACCCTGTCCACGCTACTCACCGGCGGTCTTCCACTCGTGCCCTCGCTGGAGACGGCCTCGCGCTCCATCTCGTCGCGCCGCGTCTCCAGAGCCGTCGAATCGTCCATCGTCACTGTGCGCGAGGGCAAGAGCCTTGCCGAATCGCTCGCCAAAACCGGCGTCTTCCCCGATCTCGCCGCGGAGATGATCACCGTCGGCGAGCAGACCGGCGCACTCCCGCAAATGTTGAACTCCGTCGCCGAATTCTTTGAGGAGGACGTAGCCGCGGCCCTGGCTGCCGCGCTCGCGCTCATTGAGCCCGCCATCCTCATCATCATGGGTGTTGTTGTCGTCTTCATACTCATCTCGCTCTATCTGCCCATCTTTTCGCTGGGGCAGGCCACCGGGATGTAAATCGCGAAACCTGAGGAGGTTTGTCGCCATGGCCGAATCCAACGTTGTCACGCTTCCCCCTCCCGGCGGCCAGGACGAGCGCGCCCACGCCGAGGCCCTCGCCCGGCGCTATCACGCCGAATTCGTCGACCTCAAGAACTTCAAGATTCAGCACGAGCTCCTGCGCACCGTGCCCGTCGAGCTCATGTTCCGCTACAACTTTGTGCCCATCGAGCAAACCCCCGACGTCCTGGTTATCGCCGTCAGCGACCCCTCGCGCCTCATGGTCCTCGATGAGATTGCCGGTCTCCTCGGCCAACGCATCGCGGCCCGCGTCGCCACGCTCTCGCAGATCACCGACCTGCTGAAGAAAACCGAGCAGTCGCAGCGCGTCCTCGACGAAGCCAGCGAAGGCCTCACCTTCGACGTGCTCACCGGCGACGAAAACACCGACGAGAACATCTCCATCGAGAAGCTCACCAGCGAAGCCGAAGACATCAGTCCCATCATTCGCCTCGTCGACACCACCATCTTCACCGCTCTCGAGCGCCGCGCCTCCGACATCCACATCGAGAGTTACGACGACTCCGTCCACGTCAAGTACCGCATCGACGGCGTCCTCCAGGAAGCCATGGCCCCCATCGCCCGTGAGCACCACGGCACCATCCTCGGCCGCATCAAGATCATGAGCGAGCTCGACATCGCCGAAAAGCGCGTCCCCCAGGACGGCCGCTTCCGCGTGCGCTACAAAGGCCGCCTTATCGACTTCCGCGTCTCCATCATGCCCACCATCTACGGCGAAAACGCCGTGCTCCGCGTCCTCGACAAGGAATCGATGAGCGAAAAATTCAAGCACCTCACGCTCGACGTCGTGGGCTTTGCCGAGGAAGACCTGCGCCGTTTCCGCCGCTACATTCGCGAGCCCTATGGCATGGTGCTGGTCACCGGGCCCACCGGCTCCGGCAAAACCACGACCCTCTACGCCGCGCTCAACGAGATCAAGAGCGACGAAGACAAGATCATCACCATCGAAGACCCGGTCGAGTACCAGATTCGCGGCATCACCCAGATTCCCGTCAATGAAAAGAAGGGTCTCACCTTCGCGCGCGGCCTGCGTTCTATCCTCCGCCACGACCCCGACAAGATTCTCGTCGGCGAGATTCGCGACCAGGAGACCGCGCAGATCGCCATCAACTCCGCGCTCACCGGCCACCTTGTCTTCACCACAGTCCACGCCAACAACGTGGTCGATGTGCTCGGCCGCTTCCTCAACATGGGCGTCGAGGCCTACAACTTCGTCTCCGCGCTCAACTGCATTCTGGCCCAGCGCCTGGTGCGGACCGTCTGCGAGTACTGCGCGCACACCGTCTACTACGACGACGAGGCCCTGGTCTCGAGCGGCATGAATGCGGCTGACTGGCAGGGATTCGGCTTCCGCGAGGGCACCGGCTGCATGGAGTGCGCCGGCACCGGCTACCGCGGCCGCACCGCCATCCACGAGCTTCTCGACCTTACCGACCCCATCCGCGAGCTGATCCTCGACAAGAAGCCAACCTCCGAGGTGCGCAAAGAGGCGCAAAAGGAGGGCATGACCTTTCTCCGCGAATCGGCCCTCGAGCGCGTGCGCCGCGGCATCACTACAATTAAGGAGATCAACAAGGTTACATTTATTGAAGCGTCACGCTAGTGCCACCGATGCTCAACAAAATCTGCACCGCCTCACAGCCCAGCGGCCGACCGCCCGCCGCGGTCGAAATCTCTCCTGAGGGCGTGCTCGCCGCCGCGCGCCCCGCTGCGCGCTCCCGTCGTGCCCGATCGGAGCCCGCTCAAGACCACGTCTACGCTTTTGTTCCCCTCGCCGCCGGCGCGCTCGTTCCCGGCATCGAGGAACCCAACTTCCGCGAGCCCGAAGCGGTCACCGCGGCCATTCGCTCGGCGCTCGAGCAAGTCTCGCCGCGCACCCGCGCCGTCACCGTCGTCTTGCCCGACGCTCTGGTGCGCGTCTTCGTCCTCGACTTCGATTCCCTCCCCGCCAAGGCCGTTGACGCCACTTCCGTTGTGCGCTTCCGCCTGCGCAAGACGGTCCCCTTCGACGTAGAGCACGCCGGCGTCACCTACCAGGTTGTTGCTCAAACCGAGACCGAATGCAAAGTCCTCGCCGCGGTCATCCCCGGCCCCATCCTCGCCGAGTATGAATCCGCCGTCCGCGCCGCCGGCTATGAGCCCGGAGCGGTCCTGCCCTCCAGTCTCGCCGCGCTCGAAGCCCTCGACTCCATGGAAGCCATCATGGCCGCCAACCTGAGCGCGCACGCCATCACCACCACCATCGCCAATGGCAACGAACTGCTCCTCTATCGCACTCTCGACCTTCCCCACGATTCCAGCCAGCGCGTCGTTGAAATTCAGTCCAGCATTGCCGTCGCCGCCGCCTATTTTGAAGACAAGCTGGGCTCGCGGCCTCGCCGCATTTACTACGCGGGAGTCCAGGACCCCGATGACTTTGCCCATGCCATCGCCGATCCGGCGCTCTCTGTTGTCGAATGGGCGTCGCGGCCCGGTGAGGGAGCCATGACCGCGCTCCCGCAAACCAGCTTTGCCGGCGTCGCAGGCGCGCTGGCCGGAGCGAGTTAGCCGCATGAGAATCACTCTCAATCTCGCCACCCGGCCCTTCACCGATCTCGGGCCGCCTCTCAAGCGCCTGCGCATCGCCATGGCCGTGCTCGTTGCGCTTTGCCTTCTTTTCTTCCTCGGCCTGCATCTCTTCGACCGTCAAGCCGCCGCGGCCCGCGCCCGCGACCATTCGCTCGACGGCGAAATCGCCCGCGTACAGGCCGAGCGCGCGGCCGCCGCAGCCCTCATGAGCCGCCCGGACAACGCGCAGCTCCTCAAACAGGCCGACTTCCTCAACCAGCGTTTCGATGAAAAGGCCTTCTCCTGGACCCTCGCCATGGAAGCCATGGAAACTGTCTTGCCCGGTGGCGTGCAGGTCAACTCCATCGAGCCCCTCCGCGACAAAGACGGCCACATCACGGTGCACGTGCGCGTCGTCGGCCCCCGCGACCGTGCCGATGAACTCGTGAGCAACCTTGAGCGCTCCCGGCGATTTCTCCAGCCCCGCATCGTCGGTGAAAATGCCGAGTCCGGCAACGGCCCCAGCAGGAACCTTGAGCCCATCAGCGCCTCCAACCGCTTCGACTTCGATCTGTTGGCCGATTACAACCCGCCCACGCCGGAAGAACGCGCGTCCCTGAGAAGAACGGCCAGAGCCTCAGCCAAAGTCTCCTCGGCTGTACCGCTGGGCATCGCAAATCCCAAGCGCTCACGTCCGGTTCCCGGCACTCCACAGCAGCCTGGCCGCCAACCCTACGTGGCGCCGTCCTCATCCAGCCCGCCGGCCTCCGGGCCGAAGGCGTTCTATCGCAATCCCACGCCTGGAGGTCCGCAATGAGCGCCAACGGATCCTCCTCGCACTGGCGTGAACGCCTGACCTCTCCACTCACCTGGCACTTCGCCGGCTTTGCCGTCCTGCTTGTCCTGGCCATCGTCCTCGCCGTTCGCCTCGGAATGGACTGGGCTGCCATGAAGAGCCACTCCACCGATGTCCTCGCCGGCAAGCAGATTCAGTTGAAGGCTCTCGAAATTCAAGCTGCTCCCTTACGCGGCCTCGACAAGCGCGTGGAAAAGACTCACGAGCAGATGCTGGCCTTCTACAAGAAGCGCATCCCGCCCGACTATTCCATGATCTCTCTGCGCATCGGCGATCTGGCGATTGCATCGGGAGTGCGCCTCTCGCGCGTGCAGTACACGCAGGGCGAGCCCGGCTCCGACCTCACCGAAATCTCCATGGATGCCGCAATCAGCGGCGACTATTCCGCCATCATGCGCTTTGTGAACAGCATCGAGCGCAATCAGATCTTCTTTATCATCCGCGCCATGTCCCTCACCAGCCAGCAGGGTGGCCTGGTCAACCTGCGACTGCGCGTCTCCACGTGGCTGCGTCCCGCTGACGCTGCGGCCAGCGGTCTGCCGTCCACTCCGCCTTCCGATGAAGAGCCTCCGCCCGCTCCCGCTGCCGGCAAGGAGGGCGAATAACCATGGCCCTCGCTCTCGGCACCGAAAACAAGCGCCAGGTCATCGTGGTCATTGTGCTCTTTGCTTTCATCCTCGGCTTCGGCGGCTGGCTAATCTTCCGCGCCGTTTCCTCGCCCTCCAGGCCTGCGAGCTCCGCACCAGCGCAGGCACCGGCGCCCAACCTTCCTGCCGCGGCAACCACAACGCTGGCCGCCGGCAACGAGGCGCAAAAGCTCACCAGCGCAGGCATCGATCCTTCCCTGCACTTTGACAAGCTGGCCCAGGGTGAAGACGTGGACTACTCCGGCACAGGCAGAAACATCTTCTCCGCCGAGTCCGCGCCGATCAACATCCCCAAGCCCATCGCACCGGGCCGCCCCGGGCCCGGCGGCGGTCCCGTTGCCGCACCGAATGCGCCGCCTCCGACTCCCAAGCCCCCGGCCATCGACCTGAAATACTTCGGCTTCTCCGAGGACAAAAGCAAAGCGTTCAAAGCCTTCTTCTCCCATGGCGACGACATCTTCATGGCCAGGACCGGCGACATTGTTGACCATCGCTACAAGGTGGGCGTCATTCGCCCCTCGAGCGTCGAAGTCACTGACCTGGCCTACAACAACACGCAAACTCTGTCCATTGCGCAGCAATGAGTCCCCGTATGATGCCTTCGGCCCCAATTCGCAGCAAAGCCGGCCTGCCCGCTATCCCCCAGTCCGAACAGGGCTACGTTCTCCTCATCGCTATCTTCCTCATGGCGATTCTTGCCCTTGCACTCACCATCGCCGCACCCAGAATTGCCCGCTCCATCCAGCGCGATCGCGACCTTGAGACCTGGCATCGCGGCATGCAATACCGCCGCGCCGTTCAGCTCTACTACAGGAAGATGAATCACACTTATCCGCCCAACGTCGACGCGCTCGTCAACACCAACAACATCCGCTTCCTGCGCAAGAAGTACACGGATCCCATCACTGGCCAGGAGGACTGGAAGCCGATCCTGTTCGGCCAGAACAAAACCCCTACCGCGATGGGCTTCTTCGGTCAGCCGTTGGCCGGCAACGCATCCACCCTCGCCGGCATCGGCCCCAGCGGTGGCAATGGTGGGCCGGGAGCGCCAGGTGGAAGCGCCTTCGGTGGCAGCGGCAGTTCGATCTTCGGCTCGTCCGGCTCTGACGCCAGCACCACGCAATCGACGGCGTCCTCGACGACCGGCACGGATAATTCGGGTTCCGCGGGTGCGGCTGGCAGCACATCCTCGGGCGGAACAACATCTGCCGGCTCAAGCTCCGGCCCATCCGGCCAGACCTTCGGCGGCGCGGGCATTATCGGCTTTGAGCCTGCCAGCCCGAAGCAGTCCATCCTGATTTACAAGAAGAAGAATCACTACAACGAGTGGGAATTTACCTACGATCCGCTCTCCGATTTGAAAACCATCGGCAACACCGGCCTGATTGGTCAGCCTGCCGGCAACACCAACGGAAGCCCCGGCTTCAATAGCCCCAGCCCCACCAATTCGGCCATACCTAGCCCGAGCCCCACTCCAACACCCATGCCGCCTGACACCTCCGCGCCACAGTAGCCTCTCCCCGCCTAGCTCCTAAAACACAAAAGGCCCGCCCTCATTGGGCGAGCCTTTGTTTTGCCTTTCCTGACCCCTGATCACTGCTTTTACACTTGGAACGACGATCCGCAGCCGCAGGTCGACTTCACCTGGGGATTCTCGAACTTGAATCCCGCAGCCTCAAGCGACTCCACGTAGTCCACCGTGCAGCCGTTCAGGTACATCAGCGACGTCGCGTCCACAAACACCTTCAAGTCGTCAAAATTGAATACTTTATCCATCATTCCGGCCTGGTTCTCAAAGGCCATGGAATATTGGAATCCTGAGCAGCCTCCGCCCACCACGCCGATGCGCAGCCCGGCTGGCAGCGGGTCCTGCGTGGCCATGATCTCGCGCACCTTGGCAACTGCCTGGGGCGTCAGCACAAGCGGCGGTTTCTTAACGGTTTCCTCGGTCGGTGCAACGGTGGTCGTAGCCATGTTCTCTCCTCGGTGGTCCAGAGTGTTTGTCCTGCTTGTACTGTTACTGTACCGTTCGGCGAACCCTCGCACAAGCCCCATCTCCGGTACATTCCTTTAGATGCATCCCGGCCCGGATAGTCGCGCAACCTTGCTCCGCCAGCCCCGAATCCTCGCCACACCCGACCCTGGCCGTCCCCCGACCCCCTCGCCCCAGGCACTCGTTACTTTCACGGCATCGAAATCCTCCGCGAGTGGTTCCCAATCACCCCTATTCGGAGCTATCATGGTCAACCGGAAGGGCCCTCTGGCCGCGAGACCGCAGTTCCCTACGACCCCGCTGGTTCCTGGGACCGGATACCGTTCGGAGGTGGAATATGTTCGTCCCCGTAATGTGGATCATCTGGTCTGCATTTGTACTGTTCATGGCAGTGCTCTACATCTATCGCTCAAGCCTGACCAAGAATGAAGAGGACCAGATCTTCCTCGACGACTCATTCGCGCATGAGAAGGCGGAACAGGATGCGATTGCCGCAAAACTGGCGAAGGTCGAGCCCGTGGTCCGCATTGCCCGCTGGATCGTCGTCGCTATGACGGTCTTCGTCGTCGCGTTTTACGTCAGGGACATTTTGCTCCAGCTCCACATTTTCCAGTAGAACTGGCACAATCATCCCCGAGTGGCGAGGCCGCACAAGCCACGTATGTCGCGCCCTCGCTCCATTGCACTGCCGAGTCACACGTGTCCCTTGTGGGGAGCAATACGTGCTTTCGTTTTCCTATTTAGCGAATTGCTTCACGACGTCGAGAACGTAATAGCCCACGACGACGACCGTCATCACGCCCAGAATCCCCAGCGACGTCAGCTTGACTGGCCGGAGCTTGCCCACCCTTGCCGCAATCGCGTCCTGTTCCGACTTCGAATGGCTTGACGAATCGGCCAGGAAGATCTGCGCCTCCTCGTTTCTGCCCGCTCTCGCCGCAAAAACACTGACGCAAGCCATAAAGACAAACGACACACCCCACACAGCCCACATAACCGGAACAAATCCCATCTCACTCTCCACGGTTGAAAAGTTCGCACGGCCCCGATACCCGCGCAGCCCGCTGATGCATCGCAGGCTCGTGCGGTTCAGGGCCATCCGACTGACCATCATATTGGCCGATGGGATCGTGCGCGGGTGACAGCAGTCACGCGCACCTCAGAAAGTCCCGAATTCGAACCACATTCCGGGATTGGCGCGCCACACTCCAAAACGGACGCGAGTCTCCTACTCCACTTCCTGCTTCGCGCGGTAGCCATCCCTGGCGATGATTTCGTATTTCAGCGGCTTCTGTTTCTCATCCACCATGCGCAGCGGCTGGCCCTCGTCGTCCACAAGCTCCACGCGGATCTTGCGCCACGTCCCGTCCTGCTTCGCGTTCGTCGGGTGATACACCAGCTCGTATTTGGCGCGGATGTTCTGGTTGATCTCCTTCACATCGTCGGGCAGCTCGCCTGTAAACCGTGGCTCATAGTGCATGCCGCCGGTCAAATTGGCGAACGTCTTCATCTGATTCTCGGCTTGCAGGTACGTCATGTCGCGCATGCCCCCCGCCATCCCCCCCTGGCCCCCGGTCAACGCCAGCAACATCCCGCCGGTGGAAATCGTGAAGATGGTGGTGTCCCGCGAAGCCTTCACCCTTTTCAAAATCTCATCCAGGGTCAGCTTGGACATGGTATCGACGCCGGAAGCGATGAGCACGATGTATTTCTGTCCTTCGACCCGCGACATCCGGTCCAGCGATTCGTTCAGCGCATCGAAGACGTCGGTCTCCTGAAATGCGGCCGGCATCCACACTTCGTTGCCCAACTCGTTGATGCCCCCCAGAATCTGCTGTTTGTCCTGCGTAAAGTCGCTCACGATGTGCGTATTCAGGTCGAAGGTCATCATGGCCACGTAGTCTTTCGGCCGCAATTGCTGCGTAAACGCCCAGGCCGCGTTCAGCATGTCCACTCTGAACATATAGCCCTTCGCCGCATACTCGCACAGCAGGAGCACCGTGATCGGCGCCTCTGTGCGCCTGAAGCCTTCTACTTTCTGCTCTACGCCGTCCTCATAAATGCGGAAATTTTCGGGCTTCAATGCGGGCACAAACTGGTGCGTTTTCTGCGTCAGCACGCCCACGTCGACCGTCACCTCGGGAACCTCCACGCGCAGGCTCATGGGGGACGCGCCCTCGGGGTTCTTGAACGTCGGCGCGGCCGGAGCGGGCGGCGGAGCCTCCTCCGGATTCTTCTTGGGCATTGCGATCACGCCGGTGTCGCCGCTCGGGCCGCCGGCCGCCGGCGCTTGCTGGTCTGGCTGCGGTTGCGCTGCCGGCTGCTGGCTCTGCGCCTGCGCCTGGCCTTGTGCGCAGACGATCGACGCCGCGGCCACGGCCAGTAGAGCCAGCAACAGCAGGTCAGGCAAACAACGCCGAACAACTCTTGCCATCAAACGCTTTGACATGACAACCTCTTGTGCTCACAAGCATACGCGATCTGCATCGCCTTACTGCCTCGGAGCCCACCCTCTCGCCTTGTTTCCGGCAAAGGGTCGGTCCACTCACCCCTCACTCGCTGACATGCTGGCTGGCCGGCTTCCTGACTTGCTCGCCCACCGCCTCACTGTACAGTAATAGACGTGGAAACTCGCCTGAAGGGAACCAAACGCGGTTCGTTCGCCCTCGCCATCCTCTCCGGCCTGGCGCTGGGGGCATCTTCCCCAGCCCTGCTGCCTGCGCAAGCTGCAGGGGCCCCCGCCCAGCCTCCGTCCGCCGCGCAGCAACCCGTCGGCGGCGGGGTACTCTCTGAGTCCGCGCCGCCGCTGAACCCTGGCATCTTCCCTCTCAGCCAGGTGCGTCGCGGTATGACCGGCACCGCCTGGACCGTCTTCGCAGGAACCACTCCGGAGCCCATGCAAGTCGAGATACTCGGCATCCTGCGCGGCGCGCGCGGCCCCGGCCAGGATCTGATTCTGGCCCAGCTCCACGGCGCCAAGCCCGAATATACCGGCGTCGTCGATGGTATGAGCGGCAGCCCCGTTTACATCGACGGCAAGCTGATTGGCTCGCTCTCCTACCGCATCGGCCAATTCACCAAGGATCCCATCGCCGGTATCACGCCCATCGAGCAGATGCTCGAGGTGCGCGACCTGCCCGTGGACATTCCCTCCGGCGGCGAGATGCAGACAGCACAACTCACCCAAACTCCAGCGTTCGGCCCAGGCGACTCCACGAGCCTCCAGAATCCCCTCGCCGGCGGCGGCACAACCTTCCAGCCCATGGAAACGCCATTCGTCATGAGCGGATTCCGTCCCGAGGCCGTCCGCTTCTGGCAACAGCAAACTGCCGGAACCGCTCTGGGAACGATCGCCGCCGGCGGGTCGCTTTCCGGGGCGTCCTCTGGCCCGAGCGGCTCGTCCGAGCCGTCGCCCGCCTCCGCCGCCGCTCAACCCACGCTTGAACCAGGCTCTGCGGTCAGCATGCAGCTCATTCGCGGCGACCTCGAAGTTGCCGCCACCTGCACCGTCACCTACGTCGATGCCCGGCAACTGCTCGCTTGCGGCCACCCCGTCCTCGGCGCTGGCTCGGTTTCGTTGCCCATGACCGCCGCCGAAGTCGTCACCACCGTCGCCTCGCCGTTAGACGCCTTCAAAATCATCAATACTGGCGTTACCCTGGGCGCATTTACTCAGGATCGCGAGTCGGCCATTCGCGGCGTGCTCGGCGCTCAAGCACACATGATCCCCCTGCACATCGCCCTCGATTCCATCGACGCGCCCGATCGCCCGCGCAAGGTCAATGTCGAGATTCTTGACCTGCCCGCGATCACGCCCCTCGCCGTGCAGGTGGTTCTCCTGCAATCGCTCCTCCAGTCGAACGACAGCAGCGCATCCCTCAGCTACCACATCACGGGGGATATCGACGTCGCCGGCTTCCCGCCCGTTCCGCTTGACCTCTGGGCTCCGGCCAGCGATGCAGCGCCCGCATACATGCAGGCCGCTCTCCTCACCGGTGACCGGTTTACGCGCCTTTACTCGAACGGCGCCCGCCAGGGCGTAATCCGTGAGATCGATCTGCACGTTCAGGCCGTTCCTCGCCACGTTCTGGTCACGCTCGAACAGGCGCGCCTGATCTCCACCGATATCGTCCACGCAGGTGACACCATTGAAGTCGAGGCAACCGTCCGCTCCTGGCATGAGCCCGAGCGCAACGTTCGCATCCCCGTCAAGCTCCCGGGCCGGCTGGCTGCCGGTAACCTGCGCCTCCTTGTCTCCGACGCCGCCACGCTCGACCGCACCCTGCTTCAGGCCCGCATTCCCGCTCCGCCTGCCGATCTCGCTACGGTCCTTGCTGAGGCGCGCAACCAACACCCGGCCGACCGTATCTACGTCAGCCTCCTTACCCCGGAGACGCAGGCCGAGATCCGCGGCCAAACGCTCACCAGCCTACCGCTTTCGGTTGCCAACGCCCTTGAGCCCCTCCGCAACACTCAGATTGCCGGACTTAACGGCGAATCCGCGGTGCTTGCCGGGGAAGCCCCCGCCGGCGGCCTGCTTTCGGGCTTCCAGATTCTCAATCTCCACATCGAGCCGGGGGGCGGTTTAGACTAGAATGAACGAAACGTTAATTCACTTCCCAGGGTGCCGGCATTTTGGGGATTTCAGCCGGACCGATCACCAGTTTTGATGAGGCTTCGGGAGCAATCATGGCTCAAATCCAGGGACTCGCAGCTCACGCAGCAGGGTCCGAACTCTTGCCCTTCCGTTACGACCCAGGTAAGCTCGGCGCGCATGAGGTCGAAATTGCCATCACCCACTGCGGCATCTGCCACAGCGACCTTCACCTAATCTCCAACGATTGGGGCATCAGCCAGTATCCCTTCATCCCTGGCCACGAGGTCATCGGCACGGTTGCGGCTCTGGGCAGCGAAGTCAGCTCCCTCGAAGTCGGCCAGCGCGTCGGTCTCGGCTGGCAATCCAACTCCTGCGGCCAGTGCGAGTGGTGCATGCGCGGCCTGGAAAACCTCTGCCCCAACTCCGAAGGCACCTGCGTGCATCGCCACGGCGGCTACGCCGACCGCGTCCGCGCCAACGCCCGCTTCGTCATTCCCATCCCTGACGCGTTGCCCAGCGAACAGGCCGCTCCTCTGCTCTGCGCCGGCATCACCGTCTACAACCCCATGCGCATCCAGGGCGTGAACCCCTCTTCCCGCGTCGGCATCGTCGGCATTGGCGGTCTCGGCCACATCGCCATCCAGTTCGCGCGCGTCTTTGGCGCGGAGGTCACCGCCTTCTCCACTTCGGCGGGCAAAGAAGAGGAGGCTCGCTCGCTCGGAGCTCACTCCTTCGTCAATAGCCTTGAATCCAAGGCCATGAAGGACGTATTCGGCTCCCTCGACTTCCTCCTCACCACCGTCAACGCCGACCAGGATTGGGGAACCCTCCTTCAGACCCTTCGCCCGACAGGAACCCTCTGGTTCGTCGGCGTTCCTCCATCGCCCGTCTCCGTTCACGCTTTCCCGCTCATCTCCGGCCTGCGCACCATCGGCGGAAGCCCCGTCGGCAGCCCCTTTCGGCTGCGCGAGATGCTCGATGTCGCCGCCCGCCACGGCGTCAAAGCCACCACCGAGCGCTTTCCCATGGAAAAGGCCAACGAGGCCATCGAGAAAGTCAAGAAAAACAAAGTCCGCTACCGCGCGGTGCTGGCGAACTAGTCAGGCAACACTCTCAAAGAACGCGAGTAAGGAGCAGCCAGTATCGGTGCAGGCCTCCTGCCGCATTGCCGGGCATCAACATCCGCCGGGCTGCCGCTTCGACGTCGGTGCCCGGGCACCTCCGGCGCCAAGAAGATGACGGCTTAGAATAGAGCCAAAATCAAACTCAGAATCGAGGTTCCGGTCCAATGACCCGGAACGGTCTTCAGGCCGCTAGACTGGTTGCAATTTGCCTCGTGTGGTTGACGCCGCAAGCGCCGGTTTTCCCCGCCCAAGAGCCGAATACTCCCGCATCGGAAATCTACGGGCCGCCAAGGTACGAACAGACGAAGCTTTCTGACGGCGCGGTTGAGTTTACCGACCGGGAGATAGGTGTTTCGTTCAGGCTCCCGCCTGATTGGGGACTCGGAAACGATGGATTGCGCTTTATGGACCGGGGATGGAAAGGAAACGGCGATGGCGATATCGCGACGAGCGTGTTCCTCCGTCACCGGCATGCGGACGAGGGCATCTGGGTGTACTATTGCGTCTTCCGTCACGTGTATCGCTTGAATCCCGATCAGATCGACAGGTGGCTCGACGAGGAAGCCGATGACAAAATCTCGCAGCGGCGGATACAGCAGAGACTGAAGGACTATCGCGTCCGGCCGTCAAGTTATAAACGAGAAGAAATCGGCGGCCAGCGGACGTTGACCTGGGTGGCTGATTTCACCAGGGGAAAGATCAACATGGTGGAATACGCGGTTTATGTGCGCAGCGACAGAACTCTTGTGGAATTCTCGATCCGCTGCCCGGCAGGCGAACTCGATGCGGTTCGCGAACAGGTGCAGCCGATTATCCAGAGCTTCAGAATTCAATAGGCGGGCGGCACACCTGGAGCACAGGGAAGAACCGGGCGCTACGTCCAAGCGCCGCTTGAGTGTTGTAGGCGCTGACTTGCTGACTTACTAACTCCGCTAACTCCGCCGCCTGTCGATTTCCACAGCCCACATTCGCTAACATATTTGCGCATGCCCTTCCCGATCAAAACCTGCGTTGTCTGCGGCGAGGAATTCGAACTCCGACCCGGCAAGCCCGGCTTTGCCAACCGCTGCCCCTCGTGCAGCGAGCCCGAATCTACCGAGCCCGAGCCCGCGTCTGGGCCTCCGGTCGACTACGCCGGGCGCAAAGCCGAAGCCGAAGTCAACGCCGCCCGCCGCCGCGCCATGCGCGACCTCCTCTACCGCAAAGACGGCTAGGGTCTGCTGACACTGCTGGGGCGGCGACGATCCCCTGGCGTCAGCAGACACTGGCACTCGCCGGCTGCCACTGCGCCCGTGTTCACGGAGCAATCTTCGCGACGCCTGGGAGCGCGTTGGCCGCAGCTTCCTTTTGCACCTTCGCGGCCCTCAGCATATCCAGCACGTTGTTCCAGAACGCCGATCCGCCCGAGACCAGAATGCCGGCAACGAGCAGGCAGAGCCAGTCTTGGTATTTCGTCCAGTCGAATGCGGCGAAACTGGGGAAACTGATCGGGTTGTGGCCGCACAGTGCCGTCACAAAGATGCCGCTGAGAATGGCAAGGAACTGCGTGGTGCCCGCGGATCTGGCCGTGCTCAACTTAGCCAGCCAGGGGCTCGCCCACTGCTTGATTGTCTCAGTCACCCGTTCTGATGCGACGCTCAGCGCAACCATCGCTGTGGCGAAACTGGTCAATCCGCTGAACAGGTTGGTAACGGTGGTGTTTCCGAACAGGTCGGTAGCCGTAGTGCTTACAGCTTGGATGAACATGTTGCCTCCACTGCGCCGCGTCCAGGCAGCCGGGTCCTGTCATGTTGCAACCGCTGCGGGGAAAACAGATTCCGGGCACAGAAAGATTCTCTGCGGCGCGTGCCCAAAGCCTATCAAATTTTCCGGTCCACACAAGTGCTTTGTCAGTTATTTGCAAAGAAATAACCCCATGCCCTCGCGTACCCACCTTCCCCGACGCCCTACTCCCTGCCCTTCGCTGACTCGCTGACCTGCTCGCCCCGTACGCTGTTCCTTCTGCCCTTCGCTCGCTGTACTCCGCCCCCCGGTACAATGAAGAAGTGACCAAACCATCCCCGCCCGCGGCCCCTTCCGTGGGATTCGTCTCTCTCGGCTGCCCTAAAAACCTCGTCGACTCCGAGGTGATGATGGGCCTCCTCGATCGCGCCGGCGCGCGCCTCACCGCCCGCCCCGAAGACGCCGAGATCCTCGTCGTCAACACCTGCTCCTTCATCGACGCCGCCAAGCAGGAGTCCGTCTCGACCATCCTTGAGATGGCCCGCCACAAATCCTCCGGCCACGCCCGCAAGCTCATCGTTACCGGCTGCCTCGTCGAGCGCTACCGTGACGAGATTCGCAAGAACATCCCTGAAGTCGACGCCGTCCTCGGCACCGGCGAGCTCGAATCGATCCTTCAGGCGGCGGGTCTCGAAGCCGCCGGCCTGAACCCGGCTCCCGCGTCCGTCGCGCCGTCGCCCTTCACGATCCTCACGAGCACGCATGCGGAGATTCGCTCCGGCAAAGAATCGCAATCCGGCACGCACAAAGCACGCCCCGAAGGCGACGCACGCGAGCGCTCCGGCCGCTTCCTTCGCGAGGCCTGGGCCGGTGCCTCGTCCACTCTCCCCACCTACCTCTACGACGACACCACCCCGCGCCTCCTGTCCACGCCCCGCGCCTCGGCCTACATCAAAATCGCCGAAGGCTGCGACCACCCCTGCACCTTCTGCGTCATCCCCAACCTGCGCGGCAAATTCCGTTCGCGCCGCTTCGAGTCCGTGGTCGCCGAAGCCGAGCAACTCGTCGCCCGTGGCGTCCGCGAAATCACCCTCATCGGTCAGGACACCACCTGCTACGGCGAAGATCTCGGCCTCCGCGACGGCCTCGCCATCCTCCTCGACGCACTCGCCCGCATCGAAGGCCTGCGCTGGCTTCGCTTCCTCTACGCCTATCCCAACCGCATCACCGGCAAGCTGCTCGAGACGATGGCGAAGCACGACAACATCTGCAAATATCTCGACCTGCCGCTGCAGCACGCGTCGCCTGACGTGCTGAAGCGCATGAAGCGCGGCGCGGGCGCCGACATTTTCCTCAAGACGCTCTCGAAGGTGCGCGCCGCCGTCCCCGGCATCGCCCTCCGCACCAGCTTCATCGTCGGTTTCCCCGGTGAGTCGCTCCGCGACTTTGAGCTTTTGGAAGAGTTCATTTCAGAGGCCAGATTCGACTGGCTCGGCGTCTTCAGCTATTCGCACGAAGAAGGCTCAGAAGCCTGGTCGCTCTCGGCGCAGATCCCCCGCCGAACCATCGAGTCGCGCCGCCGCCGTTTGATGAAGCTGCAGCAATCCATCTCGCGCCGCGCGAAGAAAAACTGGGTCGGCCGCGAGCTCACCCTCCTCGCCGAGGGAGAGAGCGCCGAAACCCCGCTCCTCTGGGAAGGCCGCACCGAATTTCACGCTCCGGAAATCGACGGCAAACTCTACATCAACGACTTCGGCCCGCTCTCCGCGCTCGAGGTGGGCCGGTTCTACCGCGCGCAAATCACTGAAGCGCACGACTACGATCTCGTGGCGCGCATCCTCTCCTCAGCAAACTAGCCTGCACCCATATGCCGAGACAGAAGGCGCTTGTGCTCGGTGCGTCCACCGGCAGGCGCGGACTGACTCGCCAGTGTCGGTGAACGCATCGCTTGGGAGCGAAACCGCCTGTCAATTTGGCGTAATGCGCGTCGCGGCGATCGTGCCCGTCACTTCTATCGGTGTGGGAGTTCCATCCAGGTTCCACACTTTGAACGTGAAGGTCCCGCTGTAGGATCCGCCGTTCGCGGCTACTTTGATCTCCTCATCCAGGGTGAAGGTGTTGGTTGCCGTTGCCGCCAGCGTACTTGGATCGAAGAGCCAACCGACATGATGCAGAATGACGCTCCGAAGGCCGGTCTCCCTCCACACCCCGACGCACACGTTGCCCCCGGCCGGCGCCAGAAACGCGCTTTCAAACTCCGTGCCGTCGCTGTGCCACGTGTCAAAGGTGTCGTTGAACGTCGATTCGTCGGCGCTGTTGGTATAGATCACATGCCATAGGCCAACGATCGCGGGGTTAGCTCCCATGATGGGCACGGCGGAGCCCAGCTGGGCCTGCGACAGGATGGGGAGCTTGATAGCGTTCTTCAAGCCTGCTGCGCCAAAGCTTCCGCAAGCTGCGTTGGCGCTGATTGGGACTATCAGAAGGCAGAGGGCAGCCACTGCTAGAGTTATGGTGCGCTTCATAGGAATTTCTCCTTTTCAGATTTGGCGCCTCGTTCCTGTCGCGCCCTGTTATGAAAGGAGTCTGCCCCACCTTCGCCCCGGACTCAATGAGGCGGAGATGAGTTGAATATGAGTTCGGCGGCTCACCCAACTCATCCAAAACTCATCTCGGCTCACGCCACAATTTGATAGTCTCTTCAACATGAAAGAGCTGATAGAAGGCCTCTCAACTGACCAACTGGCCGCGCTGCGACGAGTCCTCAACAGCCCGATTCTGCCCCCCAACGATCCGGACTACGCCACTGCGCGCAAGATCTGGAACGCCATGATCGACCGCAAGCCATCCGTCATCGTGCGTCCCACCTGCATTGCCGATGTGATTCAAGTCGTTCGGTTCGTCCGCGAACACGGCCTCGCGGCCTCGGTCCGCGGCGGCGGCCATAGCGTCGCCGGAAAATCCGCCGCCGACGGCGCGATCATGATCGACCTCTCCCTGATGCGAGAGGTCCAGGTCAACCCGGGCCGGCAAACGGCATTAGCCCAGGGCGGCGCCACATTTGGAGAATTCGATCGCGAAAGGGAAAAATTTGGGCTGGCCACTACCGGCGGCGTCATCTCGTCCACCGGAGTCTGCGGCTTAACGCTCGGTGGCGGCATCGGCTGGCTCATGGGCAAGCACGGCCTGAGTTGCGACAACGTCGTCTCCGCCGACCTAGTGAACGCCGACGGCAATCACCTCTCCGTCAGTGCGACTCAGAACGAAGACCTCTTCTGGGCCATCCGCGGCGGAGGTGGCAACTTCGGCATCGTCACCGCGCTCGAATTTCGCCTCCACGAGCTCGCTTCCGTCCATGGCGGCATCGTTTTGTATCCGCGGCCGGCTGCCTTCGACCTGTTGCGGCAATATCGAGACCTCACCTCTCACGCGCCCGATGAGCTCACCGCCTACGCCGCGCTCCTCACCGGCCATGGCCATCCCATGGCGGCAATCGCGCTCTGTCACAGTGGATCGAGCAGCGACCGCGCGGCCGCGTGCAAGGAGTTCTACCTGGCCTCGCCTCCCGCCGCCGACATGATGGGCGAAAAGAAATACACCGAGCTCCAGACCATGCTCGACTTCACAGCTCCCGCGGGCGCGCACTACTACTTTAAATGCCCGTTCCTTCGTGAGCTGACGGACGATGCTATCCGCGTCATCCTCGATCACACCGAGCAGATGCCCAGCGAGCAGACGCAGGTCGTGCTCGAGCATATGCACGGCGCTGCCAGCCGCGTGCCCGTCGGCCAGACAGCCTTCGGCCTCAGGCGCGTCCATTACAGCATCAACATCATGCCCGCATGGACCGATCCGTCGATGGCGGAAAAATGCATCGCCTGGGCGCAGGGCTTCGCTTCAGCCCTGGACGCCTTCGGAGCTTCGGATGCCTATGTGAACTATCTGGGAGACGAGGGACCGTCAGCGGTCAAGGCGTCCTACGGAGCGAACTACGATCGCCTCGCCGCCCTGAAACAGAAATATGACCCGGACAACTTTTTCCGCTTCAACCAGAACATTGTGCCGGCCGCTTAGTCGCGCGCTATGCGCGACAACCCGATCGACGCGAGAAAGCCGTGATAACGCGGCTCCCCCCAGTACGGACGGAACTCGTCGCACAGGGGCGCGATGTAGATGGGAGTGGACTTCACCGCCACCGCCCGCTCCAGCCACTCGTACATTTCCGCGGCGAGCCCGAGCCTCGCATAGACCGTGGCGATCAGGATGGCTGGCTCCGTCTTCTCTCCCGCCACTTTCAATTTCTTCACGATATTAAGAGCGCGCTGACGCTCGCCCTTGCCCGCCAGAGCGGCTCCCATAAAGGCCAATGCCTCAATGTTGTCGGGCGTAAGCGAAAGAGCCTTCTCAAATGCTTCGACAGCCTCGTCATATCTCCCGAGCCATGCCAGACTCCGGCCGAGAAAGAAATAGGGTCTATAGTAGCCGGGCTCCAGCTCCACGCTCTGTTGCAATTGCCGCAGAGCAAGATCGTGCTGGCCGGCATGAGATTGCGCAATTCCGAGGTAAAGGTTCACGCTTGTCGAGAGCGGTTCAACCTCTCGTGCGCGCTGCATCGAGCCAATCGCCTCATGAGTTCTCCCGACCGCGCTGAAATAGAGCGATTGCCAGATCAGCGCTGTAATCTGGCTGGGATCCAGTGCCAGTGCCGCCTGAAACTCCCGCCCAGCGCCATTCCAATCCCAGTCGTACCAGCTTTTGATCAGGCCCAGCGTGCAGTGCGCCTCCGCAAGCGTTTCATCCAGATCCAATGTCCGCTGCAAATGCGAGTGTGCCTGTGCCAGCGCTTCCAGCGGCTTCATCTGTCCCACTCGCACCGATCCCATCTGCGCGTAGCAGTCTGCCAACCCCGCGTAAGCCGGCGCAAACCCAGCATCGAGCGCCAACGCCTCGTTAAAATACGCCATGCTGAGCCGGATCGCTTCCGTCGTCATCTTGTGCCAGAAAAAACGTCCCTTCAGATAGGCGTCATACGCCGACGACGACTTTGAATACCTGCGCGTGCCCACCGTCGCGCTGGGAAGCAGTTCCACTGCCAGGCTCTCGCTCACGCGCTGCGTTACCTCTTCCTGCACCGCCAACAAGTCGCTCGCTTTGCGATCGTAGGTCTTTGACCAGAGCACGCTTCGGTCGCGCAGATCGTGTAATTGAGCGCTGATGCGCAGCGTGTCCCCCGACCGTCTCACCGACCCCCGCAGCAGGTAATCCAGGTTCAACTCCCTCTGCAGGCGATCGAGATGACCCGCCATCCCATCGCCGCTCTCCAGCTTTGGAACCGAAGTCACCCGGAGCCGTGCTGGATCAATCCGTGAAAGCGCGGAGATCATGTCTTCCGTCAATCCGGCCGCAAAATAATCTCCTTCCTTTCCTGAGAGCTCCTCCACGGGAACAACCGCGATCCTCAGTCGCCTCTCTTCTGGAGCCTCCCCGCCGTCCTCGTCTTTTTCCATCTTCCCTACAAAGCGGTACCCTAGGCGCGGCAGCGTCTCCACATAACTTGGCTTTTCTGCTTGATCGTTGAGCGCCAGCCGGATCTGCCGAATGCAGAAGTTCAGCCCCTGCTCGAAATCGACAAACGTATCCTCGCCCCAGATGGCCAGCCGGATCTGCTCCCGCGTCACCAGCGCTCCGCGATGATGTAGCAGAAACGCAAGCACACGCGCCGGCTGCTGCTGAATCCGAGTCAGCGCGCCGTTCTTGCGGAGCTCAAACGTCTGCTCGTTGAGCTCAAATTCACCAAATCGCATGGATGACATGGCGGAGAAAGGGGACCGAATCTTCTCGCCATTATAGCAGTCGCATTTTCTGCCAATTTCGCCGTCTCCGGCGCTCTCGTTCTCACGCTTCCTTGCTGGCTGCCTTGATTTACCATCGACGTATGGCCATTCCCCGCCGCAGCTTCCTCAAGTCCGCCGCTTCGGTCTTCCCCGCCGCCGCTTTCCAAAATGTCCTCGCACAAAGCTCACCCGAAGCGCCGATCGCCCCTAACCTCCACCCCGTCCCCGCCGGCGAAGACCGCGTCGGCCATCTTCACTCCCTGGGTTTCAGCTCGCTCGCCTTCAAGGTCGTCACCTCTGACACCGCAGGCAACCTCTTTGTCATCGAGCAGAGCAATCTTCTGCCCGACAAGGGACCGGCTCTGCATATGCATTTGTCCCAGGAAGAATGGTTCTACGTGATGGAAGGCGAAGTGCGCTTCCAGGTTGGCGATCAGCGTCTCAGCCTCCGCGCGGGCGAGTCCGTCCTCGCCCCGCGCCGCGTCCCTCACACTTTCTCCGCTACCGGCGCACCCGCGCACATGCTCGTCGCCTTCACGCCTGCGGACAAAATAGAGCAGTACTTCATCGACGGCGCTGCCCACCCCTCCCTCGCCGCCACCGCCGACTTCATGAACCGCTACGACTTGCAGTGGATCGGCCCCTCCCCGTTCTGGAAGCCCTAGAAGTCTGCGCAAGAGCGCCGATTTTACGACAAAATCCTTCGCTCGCCACTGCCTGCAGGCAGCTTCAGCGATTCGCTCACCGTGACCTCGGCTACACGAAGCCGCTTCACATTCAGATCCTGAATCTCAACGGATCCGAATACAGCGCTCCGCACCAGAACGCGACTGACGGACAATCGCCCAATCGCAAATGCACCAACCGCCACCGCGCCAATCGCGGCCGCGATCATGGCAACACCACGCAATCCAAGAGACTCCGAACTACGCATTTCTTTCATATGTCCGCCTCCTTCTGCCGCCTTCATGAATTACCCCACATTTCTGCTTTATCGCAACAGCAGAAGTCCGCAGATAAAGTTCAGTCTTTGAACTTTCCGGGGAAAGCATTAGAACTTCCATGATCCCACAACCGGCCTTACCATTCGCCCCGACCTCTCGTCCGAAAAACTGCCCGCTGCCGGCCCACCCGCGGCGCCTCTTCGTTCCCAATCGAGGCTCTGTACGATAATCAAGACAGACCTACCGCGATCGCGCAGGCCAGAGTCATCTCGCTCTTCCATCAGGATGAGCGAACCATCGGCCTTCTCGCCTGAAAGGACGAAATGATCCCCCCTCAGCCCCATCTCCGGTCCCAAATGTGCAGGAAGAGTCTTCGCCTCGTCGAGTCCGCGCTCTTCGCTCTTTCACTCGCAACGTTGATTCCGCGGCCAAGCGCACAAGCGCTGCCTCCGCCCGCTCCCTCCCAGGTCGATCCCGCGCAGGCGCAAATTGATTCCGACCAGGACAGCTTGAGCGACAACCTGGAGCAGGCACTATTGGCGCAGTTCGCTCCGCGATTTCTTGTTGGCCAGGGCGACTGCTCCAACGTTCCGGCTGAATTTCAGCCGGGCATCCCCACTCCTCAGGTGAAGTCGGAGAATGGCACGATCTATGGACAGGTCTTCCCGGCGAAGGACTTGATCGACGGCGCTCCGGTTGCAGAGATCCACTACTACCATCTTTGGCGCATCGACTGCGGCAGGCACGGGCACTCCTTCGATGCGGAGCATGTCTCTGTCCTCGTTCGAGCATCCGGCCCCGATCTCCGCTTCGCGACATGGAAGGCTCTCTACTGGTATGCCGCCGCCCATGAGAACACCGTTTGCGATGTGAGTCAGATCGCCCACGCATCCACTCTGCACGCTGAAGATGCGGGCCCCAGCATCTGGATCTCGCCCGGCAAGCATGCTTCCTATCTAAACGAAGCGCTCTGCCAAAGAGGCTGCGGAGCCGATCGATGCGAAAACATGACCGCCCTCGCTGCCGCAAAGATCGTCAACCTCGGCGAGCCAGGGCATCCCATGAATGGCTCGCTTTTCATTGCCTCCACCGCCTGGCCCCTCGCCGACAAGATGACCGCAACAAACTTTCCACCCTCGACTCTGGCACGGCTCAACGAGCTTCCGGATTCCGAGGTTGCCTGGTTTAACGAAGGCAGACATCCCTCGCAAGGAGTCATCGCCATCAGCAGCGCAACCGAACAAGCGATCGCAGGTAGCAGCAGTAATACGATTGCTGGAATTTCTTCAGCAGCCGCAGCAACCAACAGCTCCATCTCCGTCGCGAACCGTTCCACCGGCAACGCGCTCCAGAAAAGCTATCGGCACACAGTCCATGCGCTCGGCGCCTCCGTTCGGCACATCGGCGAATTCCTTGACCCTAAGCCGCGCCCCGGTCCCCCGAACCCGCCGCCTGAAACCAAGCCTTAATAACTGGCCGCCTCAACCCGCTGTCATCGCGAGCGACCGCAGCGCAGCGACAGGAGTCGAAGGACCTGCTGTTGCCTTTCTTTGCCGCTCGGGTGGGGACCCGCAGCCGCTCCGCTCCCGCACGGAAAACTGACCCCCGATCCCTGACCCTCCGTTCCTCCGTCTCTTGTTCCCGCCGGCTTGCTAACTCGCTGTTCTATGATCCCTGATCCCTGTTCCCTTCTGCTATCCTTCCCGCATGAAGAACCCGCTTCCCCGCCGCGCCCGCATCATCCTATTCCTCGCCACCGCCGTCGCCCTCGCCGCGCCCGCCGCCTCTCAGGATTGGGCCAAAGCTCTCCTCGACAAATCACCGCGCCATCAGGAATGGGTCAAGGTCACCTACGGGAGCCGCACCGTCGATGCCTTCGTCGTCTATCCCGAAGTCAGCCACAAAGCGCCCGTCGTCCTGCTCATTCACGAGATCTTCGGTCTCTCCGACTGGGCGCGCTCGATGGCCGACGACATCGCCGCCATGGGCTACATCGTCATTGCGCCCGATCTGCTCTCCGGCGCCGGCCCCAACGGCGGAGGCACCAGCGCCTTTCCTGACACGCAAGCCGCGGTCAAGGCCGTCTCCGGCCTCAACGCTGACACCGTCACCGCCGACCTGAACGCCACTGCCGGCTACGCTCTCAAGTTCCCCGCCGCCAACGGCAAGCTCGCTGTCATCGGCTTCTGCTGGGGCGGAGGCAAGTCGTTCCTCTTCGCCACCGAACGCAAGAACCTGAGCGCGGCCTTCGTGTTCTACGGCTCACCGCCGCCCAATGACAGCCTCGCCGGCATTACCGCGCCGGTCTACGGCTTCTACGCCGGCAACGATGCGCGCATCTCCTCGACCGTCCCCGACACAAAAACTGCAATGGCCGCCGCCAGCAAGAAGTACGATCCGGTCGTCTACGACGGCGCCGGCCACGGATTCATGCGCGCCGGCGAAGACCCCTCCAACACCAACCCCGCCAACACCACCGCCCGCACTGAAGCCCTCAAGCGCCTGGAATCCCTGCTGAAAGGGATGTGAAAGAAGCAGGAGGTGAAGAAGTGAAGAAGAAGTGAATTGATGAACCTCATGCGGGATCCAGCATTCCGAAGCATTCTCTGGGTCCACGCTTTCACCTTTTCACTCTTTCCCTTCTTCACTTTTTCACTCGGCTCTCTCCCGCGCTACCATATTGTTTGACCGTGGCGCTCGCGCACGCGGCAATACCCATGCCGGCCCGAAAGAAATCCGCGAAGCTCCTCCGCTGCCCCACCTGCGCAATGATCGTGCGCCGCAACGAAGAAGACTTCCCTTTCTGCAGCGACCGCTGCCGCAAGATCGACCTCGGCAAATGGGCAATGGGCGTCTACAGAATCACCTCACCGATCGTCGACCCCGAAGTTCTCGAAGACCTCGGCGGCCTCGGTACACGGCGCGGCGGAGGCTCGGATGAAAGCTGATGGCCCTTCCGATTCCTCCGTCCAAACCCGGAACACCACAAAAACCCGCTGGGCCTGGACAATCGCCACGTTCTTCGGCGCAGGTTACTTAAAGCCCGGCCCCGGCACCTGGGGCTCCGTCGCAGCCGCGCTGTTGTGGGCAGCATTCGCCGTCACTCTCCATCCCTCCACACTCACACTCACACTTGCCCTCTCACTCGCCATCGCCGTCACCATCGCTCTCGGCATTCCCGCAGCCACCATCGTCGAGCGCGAAAGCGGACGCCATGACCCCGGCTTTGTTGTGATCGACGAAGTCACAGGCCAGGGGATCACCCTCCTCTTCAGCCCCGTCGATTGGCGTCATGCCCTCATCGCCCTTGTTCTCTTCCGGCTCTTCGACATCGTCAAGCCGTTTCCTGTGCGGCGCATCGAACGGCTCCCCGCCGGATGGGGCATTGTCTTCGACGATGTGGCCGCCGGCCTGTATGCTTTGGGTATAGCGTCACTGTTGCGCCTTTGGTTCTGATATGTCTCGCACCTCCCCTCAATCCGGTCCCGGCATCGGCCAACTGCCTCGTGTCGACGATGTCGTGCCCGCCGCGGCGTTGCCCCATGGCGAGGTGGAGTTGGCAGGAGTCTTCCTCGGCCCGAATGGGTCCGGCCACCCGTCAGTATTCGTCGACGACCAGCCGGCGCACGTTCTCATGAGCCGGCCCACGCGCCTGGTATTCCGCGTGCCGGGCCAAGCCTCTACCGGCTTGATTGTGGTCCGAACCCCGGCAGGCTCCGCCAACGCCGCGGCTCTGCACGTTGCACGCCAGTTGAATGACGGCCTCCACCCCGTCACCAGTCCCGCCGTCAGCCGCTCCGGCATGGTCTACGCCACCATTTCCGGCCCGCGTGGCAAGCAAATGCCTGTTTCCATCGTGCGCGTAAGCCCCGACGGCCGCGCCACTCCTTTTGTTACCGGCATTCTCAACGCGACAGGACTGGCCTTCAATCCCGAGGGCGATCTCTTCGTCACCTCCCGCGCAGAAGGCGCCGTGTACCGCGTCGACGCGGCAGGTGAATTCACCGTCTATGCCGAAGGCATGGGCGTGGCAACGGGCGCGGCGTTCGACGCAGAAGGCAATCTGTTTGTCGGCGACCGCAGCGGCACCATCTTCAAGATCGATCCGCAGCGTCAGATCTTCGTTCACGCCACGCTGGAGCCGAGTGTGGCGGCCTACCACCTGGCTGTCAACGCCGCCGGTACACTGTTTGTCACCGCTCCATCGCTTTCCTCGAACGAAGCCATCTGGGCCATCGAGCCAAACGGCGACACGCGTGCATGGTATCGCGGCCTCGGCCGTCCGCAGGGCCTCGCCATCTCGCGCGAGGGCGATGTCTATCTCGCCGCATGTCTGCACGGACGCAACGGGCTGGTCCGCGTCACACCCGAGGGCGACGCCACGCTTGTGCTGGCCGGAGCCAACCTGGTGGGCGTCGCATTCTCTCCGCTTGGCACCGCGATTCTGGCCACCAACGACGCCGTTTATGATGTGAATTTGGGAGTCGAAGGCCTGAGCCTGTTTTAAGCCTCTAGCTGCTAGCTTCTAGCCTCTAGCTTGGCTGGTGGTATCTGTTGAGCCGCACCTGACTTCGGTGAGTGAAACGCAAAGGCTGGTCCAGCGCGATAAAACTAGAAGCTAGAGGCTAGGAGCTAGAAGCTTCTTCATGAAGAGTGAAATCATCGCCGTCGGCTCCGAGATGCTTACTCCGTATCGCCAGGACACCAACTCTCTTTACCTCACCGAAAAGCTCAATGGGATCGGCGTCAACGTCGCTTTCAAGACCATCGTTGGCGACCGGCGCAAGGATTTGGTCAGCGCCATTCAGACTGCTCTTGGCCGTACCGACATTCTCATCCTGATGGGCGGTCTCGGACCCACCGAAGACGATCTGACCCGCGAAGCCGTCTCCGAAGCTCTCTCGCTCGCGCTCCGTCGCGACGCGGCGCAGGTTGCCGCGCTCCATGCCCGCGCCGCTACCTGGCGCATTTCCATGCCCCAGAACAACCTCAAGCAAGCCGACGTTTTGCAGGGCGCCACTCTGCTGCCCAATCCCAACGGCAGCGCGCCGGGCCAGTGGCTCGATACCACCTTCGCCGGATACCGCAAGCTGGTCATGCTTCTTCCCGGTCCGCCCCACGAGTGCCGGCCGCTCTTCGACGCCGAATGCCTGCCCCGGCTGCGCGAAGTTGTGCCCGCACGCGCCATCGTTGTACGCACGTTGAAAGCGGCCATGATTCCCGAGTCGCAGGCCGACAAACTGCTTGCGCCGATCTACACCACCTACGCAGATGTCGAAACCACTCTCCTCGCCCACTCCGGCGACCTGCAGATCACGCTCGCCTGCTCCAGGCCAACCTCCGAAGCCGCGAAGGCGCGCGTCGATGAGCTCGCCGAGCGCATCGAAGAAGCCCTCGAGGACTGGCTCTACTCTTCGCAGGGCGATTCTCTCGAGCAGATCGTGCTGTATTATCTCGGCCTGCGCCAGGCTACGCTTGCCGTGGCCGAAAGCTGCACCGGCGGCCTCATCGCCGAGCGCATCACCTCGGTTCCCGGCGCATCGCGTTCGTTTCTCGGCGGTGTGGTTGTGTATTCCGACAAGCTCAAGACATCCCTCGCCGGCGTGCCCGCCGAACTCATCGCGCAACACGGCGCCGTCTCCGCCGAAGTCGCCAAAGCCCTCGCGGACGGCATCCGCGCGCGTACCGGCGCAACACTGGGTTTGGGAGTCACCGGCATTGCCGGGCCAACGGGCGCCACGGAATCCAAGTCCGTCGGCCTGGTTCACATCGCCGTCTCTGACGCCCAGGCCACCGATGCTCTCGAGCGCACCTTTCGCGGCGACCGCAACCGCATCCGTGAGTGGGCCGCGCAGCAAGCCCTCGACCTCGTCCGGCGCCGCCTGATGTAGCAAGGGTGGATAGCCCTCTGCGGCCATTTGAGCTTCAACTTGACCCCTCCGCCGGCCCACCGCACAACTCTCCCCACCGCTCGCCACTTGCGCGCGCATTCGCCCAGCTTTGTGCTCCAACTATTTGGCCGCCGCGATCGGCCTATACCCCGACGTTCCCGCTTTCCTCAACGCCGACAAACCCTGTGCGATCGTGAGCAGCGGAGTGGTCTTCACGCTCTTGCAGGAACCGCCCGCGGCGGCGGCCAGCGCCAGAGCCGCGGCGCTTATGTTGTTCGGCATTTCCACGATCATCACGAGATCGTAGTCGCCAAACGCCAGCCACGATCCGATTGACTTGCCGCCCAGCTTCTCAATCACCTTGCCAATCGCTCCGCTGCGATCCTGCGGTTTCGCAATCAGAGTGCTCAATGCCTCTGCGGTGTACGACACCTGCATCAGATAACTTGCCATGGGGAATCACCTTTCAACGGAAACTTTCCTTCTTTGGGGGATCGAAGGCTGATGCAGTATACATCCCACCGGTCCCCACTGGCCCGCCGACCCGTTTTGCTACACTTTTCTTGACACCTGTCCCTGTCGACTCATGCATCCACTCCACAGTCTGACCGCTCCGTGCCCCATCCTTTCGCGTTCTTTGCGAAAGGGTGGGACGCTCACAAAAAATTGCCGTCCCTACCGCGGGAGCCTCCATGCCGGTTGTTGAACTCGCCGGAGTCACCAAGGCCTTCCAGAACACAGTCGCCGTCCGCGACCTCTCGCTCTCCATCGAGGCCGGCCAGATGTTCGGCCTCCTCGGTCCCAACGGCGCCGGCAAAACCACCTCCATTCGCATGATGATGGGCATCACCTTGCCCGACTCCGGCCGCATCAGCCTCTTCGAAAAGCCCTTCGACCGCAGGAGCCTGGACCGCGTCGGCTATCTGCCCGAAGAGCGCGGCCTCTACAAGAAAATGAAAGTCCTCGAACAGCTTGTCTTCTTTGGCCAGCTGCATGGTCTTACCACCGAAGCCGCCCGCAAGCGCGCCGCCGACTGGGCCGCTCGCATGGAAATCTCCGACGCTCTCGAAAAGAAGACCGAGGAGCTTTCCAAGGGCATGCAGCAGAAGATTCAATTCATCGCCACCCTGCTCCACGACCCCGGCCTCGTGGTCATGGACGAGCCATTCAGCGGCCTCGATCCCATCAACACCACCCTCCTTCAGGATGCTCTGCTCGAACTCAAGTCGCAGGGCAAAGCCATCCTCTTCTCCACCCACCGCATGGACCAGGTGGAAAAACTCTGCGATGCCATCTGCCTCATCAACAATGGCGAGGCAATACTCAGCGGCAAAATGCGCGAGATCAAGAGCCGCTACGAGCGCAATCGCGTCATCGTCGAATTCGAAGGCAGCGCCGATTTTCTTGAGAGCGGGGAGATCGCCGAAGCCAATAACTACGCCGGCCACGCGGAGATCAAGCTCAAGCCCCACGGCGACGCGCAAAAACTTCTTCACCTGGCCGCTTCCATGGCCGCCATCTATCGCTTTGAACTCGTCGAGCCCTCGCTCGAAGAAATCTTTATCCAAAGCGTCGGAGGCAAACCCCAATGATGCGAAATTCGCCACGTAACATGCTTCTCATCGCGAAGCGCGAGTACCTGGAGAAGATTCGCGGCCGCGCCTTCCGCATCTCCACGGTTCTGGTGCCTGCGCTCCTCATCTTTCTTCTCGGCGTCAGTGCCTTTACCGGCCGAAAGATGGGCACCGGCAAGCGCATCGCAGTCGCGGCCGATAACGCTGCCCTCGCCGCCGATATCCGCGCCAGTCTTCTTGACGACAAGAGCGCCGGCTACACCGTGGAAACCGCCGCTCCGGCCACCGCTCAGGACCGCGCCAATCTTCAGGCGCGCGTCCAGAACAAATCCCTCGACGGCCTGCTCACCATTCAGGACTCCGCCTCCGCCGCCCCCAAGGTCACCTATATCTCCGAATCTTCCGGCGACCTGATGGATACCTGGCGCCTCGACGCAGCCGTCAACCATGGCCTTCTCGATCTGCGGCTCAACCAACGGGGATTATCGCCGCAGCAGGTCGAAACCGTCGTCAAGACCGTCACCATCGACACGCTCCTCGTGTCGGGCAGCGGCCAAACAGGCAAGAGCCAGGGCATGACGCCTTTCTACAAGGCCACGCTGATGACCTTCCTGATGACCATGCCGATTCTCCTTTACGGCATGGACATGGCCCGTTCCATCATTGAAGAGAAAAGCTCGCGCATCTTCGAGGTCATGCTCTCCGTCGCGCGCCCCGACGATATTCTCACCGGCAAGCTCCTTGGCGTTGGCGCCGTCGGGCTCACCCAAATCGCCATCTGGATCGCCGCCGCCGTCCTTCTCAGTAGCACGGCCATGCTGGCGCCGCTGCTCAGCGGCCAGATCAAGGTCCATTTCACCCTGCTCGAAGCCGTTCTCTTTCCTGTCTACTTTATTCTCGGGTTCTTCCTCTACAGCGCCTTCTTTTCCGGCCTTGCCGCCACCTGCGAAACCGCGCAGGACCTGCAAATGTACATTCCGCTGGCAGTCATCCCCACCTGGACCAGCTTCGCCATCCTGCCCTTCCTGCTCAACAACCCAAACTCGCCCTGGGTCGTTGCCGCTTCCATCTTTCCCATCACCGCGCCGCTGGTCATGGTCCCGCGCATCGGCATGTTGTCCGCGCCTTATCCATGGTGGCAACTCGCCCTGTCGCTCGCGCTTTTGGTTCTCAGCATCTGGGTTGTCATCTGGTTCGCCTCGCGACTCTATCGCGTCGGCATCTTGATGTACGGCAAACGCGCCACCCTTCCCGAGCTCCTCCGCTGGCTCCGCTACAGCTAACTCCGCTGCCCTGCTGACCTGCTCGTCCTGGGCTCCGCCGTAAAATCGACGAAGTGACCACTGCAGCCAGTCAGAAGTTCTCCGTCCGCCAGCGCCTCGCCCTGGCCGTGGTTCCGCGCCTCGTCTGGGGCCTGCTCTCGGTCGTCGGCCGCACCTGGCGCTTCGAGTCCATCGCCGAAGAAGGCGCAACACCGCTTCCCTTCGGCGCGGGAGCGGGAGCAGAGATCTTCTGCTTCTGGCATCAGTGCGTGCTGCCCTGCACCTTCTACTTCCGCCGCACGGGCGCAACGATCATCGTCAGCCGGAGCTTTGACGGCGAATTGATCGCCCGCATCCTCGAGCTCTTCGGATACAAAACCGTCCGCGGCTCCAGCTCGCGCGGCGCGCGCGAAGGCCTGCTCGGATTGAAGGACGTGATCGAGAGTGGCCGCCCGGCCATCTTCACCGCCGACGGTCCGCGCGGCCCCATCTATCGCACCAAGCCGGGACCCATCCGGCTCGCCGCTCTCACCGGCGCGCGCATCGGCGCTTTTCACCTGCAGCCGCGGCGCGCTTGGTCGCTTCATTCCTGGGATCGCTTCCTTGTGCCCACGCCGTTCACGCGCATCGCCGTCAGTTGGGCTCGCTGGACCGAGGTCCCGATCGATCTCGCCCAGGACCCCCCTGACCGGTCTGACCGATTCGAAGCGAGGCGCGAAGAACTGAACGCCGCCATCGAACGCGCCCGCACGAACGCGCTTGCACATTTTGGAAAGCCCCATGTCTGAACAGTCTCCTCCAAAGGGCAAAAGTGCGGAGCACCGTGTTGACGACTTCAACTACGACCTGCCCGAGTCGTTGATCGCGCAAGAGCCTCCCGCCGAACGCGGCGCGAGCCGCATGATGGTCATGGACCGCGCGTCAGGCGCCCTTCACGATGACGCCTTCTCTGGCTTGCCCGCGCGCCTGCGCCCCGGCGATCTGCTCGTGCTCAACGACAGCCGCGTAATACCAGCACGCCTCTACGCGCATCGCACCTTGCTCCGCGACCATGAGAAACCGACCGGCCGCATCGAAGTCATGCTGCTTGAACCGGCAGGCGAGAATCTGTGGCGCGCGCTGGTCAGGCCCGGCAGAAAGGTCGCCATCGGCGAGCGGCTGGTCTTTCCCACGCCCTCGGGCGGCATCGCGCTCGAAGCGGAGGTGCTTGAGCGCGGCAAGTTTGGTGAGCGATTGCTTGAATTTGCGCCGGTCGACGATTTCTTCCGCGTGCTGGACGAGATCGGCCACACGCCGCTGCCGCCGTACATCCACCGCGACGACGCCGATGCCGATCGCGAGCGCTATCAAACCATCTTCGCCCGGGAGCATGGCTCAGTGGCCGCGCCCACCGCCGGCCTGCACTTCACGCCGCAAATGCTGGACGCGCTCGCTGCCAAAGAAGTCGAGATCGCGCACATCACGCTTCACGTGGGCCTGGGCACGTTTGCGCCGCTGCGCGTCGAGCGTGTGGACGAAGTGCGGCTCCATCGCGAGCGCTATACGATCGGCTCCGCATCCGCCGAAGCCATCAATCGCGCCGTCGCCGAGGGCCGCCGCATCGTGGCCGTGGGCACCACGGTCGTTCGCGCACTCGAAGCCGCCGCGCTCGAAGCCGCGAAGATCGACGCTGGCGGCGCGGGCCGCCTCAAACCTTATTCCGGCGAGACCGAGATCTTCATCTCGCCCGGCTTCGAATTCCGCCTCGTCGGCGCGCTGCTCACCAACTTTCATTTGCCCCAATCGAGCCTGCTGATGCTGGTGAGCGCATTCGCTGGCCCACTAGGAACCGGTCTTGATCGCATCCTCGGCGCCTATCAACACGCGATCCAGGAAAGGTACCGATTCTACAGCTACGGCGACTGCATGTTCATCGCCTGAGCTCCGATTCGAGCTCCTTGCCCTCTGTCCCTGATCTCCGCCCTGTTAGACTCTCTAGCGTGACAGACCAAGCCAAGCCGCCCGTCTTCCTGCTTGACGCGATGTCCTTCATCTTTCGCGCCTATCACGCCATGCAGCGCAGCCGCCCCATGTCCACGCGCTCTGGCTTGCCGACGGCTGCCACCTACGTCTTCGTCAACATGATCAAGAAGCTGCGCCAGGACTTTGCGCCAAAGTATTTCGCAGCGGTCTTTGACGTCAGCGGCGAGGTCTTCCGCGACGAGCGAGCGCGCGCCATCGGCACGCTGCGCCGCTGGAACGGCAAGACGCAGAACTTCGAAGACGTGAGCTACGAGGGTTACAAGGCCAAGCGCGAATCCATGCCCGAGGATCTGCGGCGGCAAATTCCGTACATTCGCCGTGCGCTCGAGGCCCTGCGCATCCCTATTTTGCAGGCTGAGGGCTTTGAGGCCGACGATGTCATCGGCACCCTGGCTCGCGAATCGGCCGAGCAGCAGCACGAGGTCTTCATCGTCTCTGGCGACAAGGACATGATGCAATTGGTCACGCCACAGGTGAAGGTTCTGAACCCGCAAAAAGACAACCTGGTTCTCGATCCGGCCAAAGTGACGGAGACGCTGGGCGTGCCGCCGGAAAAGGTCATCGACGTGATGGCGCTGCGGGGCGATTCGGTCGACAACATTCCCGGCGCGCCCGGCATCGGCGACAAGGGCAGCGTGGAGCTGATCAAGGAATTTGGCACCGTCGAGGCCGTGCTCGACCGAGCTGCCGAGGTCAAGCGCAAGACCTATCGCGAGTCGCTCGAGCAGAATCGCGATGCGGTTCTGCTTTCGAAAGAGCTCGTCACCATCGACACCCACGTGCCCTTGCAACTGGACCTGGGCGCAATGGAAACACAGCCGCCGGACATCGAGGCCTGCCGTGCGCTTTTTACCGAGCTTGAGTTCACATCGATGCTGCGCGACCTTGCTCCTGCGGAGGGCGGAGCTTTGGTTGAGCTCATTGATGAACCTAACGCCGAGCAGGTCACTGCCTTCTACGCCGCCGCGCGTACCGGCGGATTCGCCTTCGCGCTGGATGCGGCGGAGCCGGCTGCACTAGAAGCGGAAGACCAAGAACCACTGGCGCTATCATTGCTTGACGTTGCCGAGGCTGCCGAGAAGAAGACCCATTTCAGCGTAGGCGTCTGCGCCGATCCTGTTCGTGCGTTGCGTCTGCCGCTCACGCCTGAGCTCCGTGCGCTCCTCGAAGACCCTGCCGTATCCAAGCGCGTTCACGATTGGAAGCTGGCGCTGCACATCCTCGGCGAAATGGGCGTTGAGTTGCGCGGGCCCGTGGACGACACCATGCTTCTCTCCTACGCCCTCAATCCCACGCATGCCACGCAGTCATTGGCCGATGTCGCCGCGCGCCACAACCAGGCGCCGCCGTCCACGCTGCCCGCCGCGGCCTTGGCAATTCACGCGCTTGTTCCCGCCCTGCGCGAAGAAGCCGGCAAGGCAGGCGTCGCTCGCGTCTATTCCGAAATCGACCTGCCACTGACGCCCGTGTTGTATCGCATGGAAGAAGCAGGCGTGCGCATCGATACGGGCGTGCTCGACGGGCTCTCCAGGCGTTTCAGCGCGGAGATTGAGCGCGTCGGCGAGCGAATCTTCGAGCTCGCGGGAAAGCGATTCAACATCAACTCGCCCAAGCAGCTTGGCGTCGTCCTCTTCACAGATCTAGGGCTGCCCGCTCCGCCGGCACGCGGCAAGACCAGGTCCGTCTCCACTGCGCAGGACGTGCTGGAGTTTTTGGCCGAGAAGCACGAGGTGCCGCGCCTCGTCCTCGAGTACCGGCACCTGGTCAAACTGAAATCGAACTACGTGGATGCCCTGCCGCTGCTGGCCGATGCGGAGTCGCGCGTGCACACCACGTTCCAAGCCGCTGCCACGTCAACTGGCCGCCTCTCTTCGGTCAATCCGAATCTGCAGAACATTCCCATCCGCACGGAACTCGGACGCGAGATTCGAGCGGCGTTCACGGCCGCACCGGGAACGCAACTGCTCTCGGCGGATTACTCGCAGATCGAGCTGCGTCTGCTGGCGCACTTTAGCGGCGATCCGCTTTTGATCCGCGCCTTCGCGGAAGATATCGATATTCACACGCTCACCGCCAGCGAGGTCTTCGGGGTCCCCGCCGAAACCATGAACAAGGAGACGCGTAACCGGGCGAAGGCAGTCAATTTCGGGATCGTGTATGGAATCTCGGCGTTTGGGCTGGCCGCGCAGTTGGGGATTCCGCAGGCCGAAGCGAAGGCGTACATCGAGCGGTATTTCGCGCGCTACCAGGGCGTCAGAGCGTTCATCGAAAAGACACTCGAGCGGACCCGCAAGGAGGGCTCCGTGCGCACAATGTTCGGCCGCATGCGGCCGATTCCTGACATTGAGAGCCGCAATACGAATCAGCGCGGATTTGCCGAGCGCACGGCGATCAATACCCCGCTCCAGGGAACCGGCGCGGACCTGATCAAGCTGGCCATGATCTCTCTCGACCGCAAGCTGACTGAGCGGAGCCTGAAGACGCGCATGGTGTTGCAGGTTCACGACGAGCTGTTGTTTGAGGTGCCGTTCGAAGAGACTGATGAGGTTGCGGCGCTGGTGCGCGACGAAATGGAAGGCGTCGTCAAGCTGAAGGTGCCGCTGGTCGCCGATCTCGCGTTTGGCCCAAACTGGCGGGATTTGAAGTGAGACGGCGGAAAGCATAAACTGTGGCGGGCCGGTAAACGTTTGCCGAATATAGGAGGGCACTTCATGAAGAAGGTGAATCGGAGAGAGTTTGCGAAGCGTCTTGCCGCAGCTCCGCTTGGATTGGCGGCCGCATCGGCTTTTCTGCGTCAGGCTGAGGCAGCGGCGCTGGGCCAGGCGCCGCCTGTGCAATCGGCCGCGCCCCCAAAGAGAGCCCCAAGTCCCGAAGCCGCGGCGAACCGCGTATTCTCGGTGACCGAGCCAGAGCCCTTCTCCGCGCCGCTCGAATTTCTCCGCAACCCGATCCAGCCGAAGATTCAGCCCTTCGCTCTAGGAGAAGTCACACTCGAGGAGGGACCACTGCGGGACGCCCGCGACTGGAATCGCGGTTACATGCTGCGCCTCACCAATGACCGCCTGTTGCACAACTTTAGAGTGACTGCCGGATTGCCCTCCAACGCCAAACCTCTTGGCGGGTGGGAAGCTCCCGCTTGCGAGCTTCGCGGACACTTTGTCGGCCACTATCTTTCCGCCTCCGCGCTGCTCTACGCAGCAACGAGAGATGCGGCAGTCAAGGCGAAGGCCGATGAACTGGTGGCAGGGATCGCGGAAGGTCAGGCCAAGCTCAACCAGAACGGCTACGTCAGCGCCTTTCCCACCGAGCTTTTCGACCGGCTCGACAGGCGCGAGAACGTCTGGGCTCCGTTCTACACGCTGCATAAGATCATGGCCGGCCTGCTGGAGATGAAGACGCAAGCGGCCAACGACCAGGCGCTCGACGTGGTGGTGAAAATGGCTGGCTGGGTCGACGCCTGGACGGAGGCCAAGAGCGAAGAGCATATGCAGGTCATCCTGAACACCGAGTACGGCGGAATGAATGACGTTCTCTACAATCTTGCCGCCGTAACCGGCGACGATCGATGGGCGCGGACCGGCGACCGCTTTACCAAGAAGATCTTTTTCACTCCCCTGGCCCTCAGGCGCGACGAGTTGAAAGGCCAGCACATGAATACGCACGTCCCGCAGGTGATTGGCGCGGCGAGACGATTCGAGCTGAGCTCCGATTTCCGGTTTGGCGACGTGAGCCGCTTCTTCTTCGAGACCGTTTCTGAGTCGCGCACCTACGCGACGGGCGGTTCAAGCAACAATGAGCACTGGCTCACCGATCCCGGCCACCTTGCCGCCGAGATGAAGATCGGTTCGCACCACCAGGAGTGTTGCTGCGCATACAACATGATGAAACTCGCGCGCCACCTCTATGCCTGGAGCGGCGATGCCAGGTTCATCGAGTACTACGAGCGCAACCTCCTGAATCACCGGCTGGGTGCGATCGATCCGGCAACCGGGCATACGACGTATTTCCTATCGCTGGCGCCGGGAGCATGGAAGACAACGTGTACCGAGGATCAGTCGTTCTGGTGCTGCACGGGTACGGCCGTCGAAGAGTACGCCAAGTCGAACGACACCATTTACTACCACGATGACGATTCGCTCTTCGTGAACCTCTACTTCGCCTCAACGGTGAATTGGAAAGAGCGCGGCGTCAGGCTGAGCCAAAGGACGGATTTTCCTGCGAGCGCCCGGACGGAGCTCGCGATCGAGAAGACACCTGCCGCCGCGTGGACGCTGCGCCTGCGCATTCCGTCGTGGACCACAGCCGAAAACTCAGTGGCCATCAATGGGAAGCGGCTGGAAGCGGCCGGTACACCGGGAAGCTATCTGACTCTGGCCCGGGCCTGGAAGGCCGGGGATCGCGTCGAGCTTACGATGCCGATGCGGATTACTGCCGAGCCGCTGGCCGACGACCGGACACAGCAGGCGTTTCTTTTCGGGCCACTTGTGCTCGCCGGGCAGTTTCCCAAGACCGAGCTCGAAGACTCCCTGGAGCACAATCAAGGCCCGGAGATTCAGGAAGCGCCCGCGGTAGATGTGCCCGCCCTCAAATCGAACGGCGTCGAACCCGGCGTCTGGATCCGGCCGGTTCCGGGTGAGGCATTGACGTTCCGTACCACCGGACAAGAGCACGAGGTGATTCTCAAGCCTTTGAACCAGAGTTGGCAGCGGTTCGCTGTGTACTGGACCGTGACGTAGACGTGTGCAGGAACGGGATTGAATCGGCGTTTTCGCTGTTTAAGCGCGGGATCGTGGGATCGTGGCACAAAGTCTTTGCAAAGCATCTTCCGGCCCACCTCGATGAAATAACGTTCGGGTTCAACAATAGGGCCAATCCTTACCTCTTCCGCGATACGCTGATGAAGCTCATTGAAGCGCCCGTGCTGGAGTATAAGAAACTCATAGCGGCTTAACAAAAGAACGCTCCACTCAGGGACCATTGTGCTCTCGGCAGTATAGAACCTGGTTCTTCTTGTCGACACGGAAACACACGTCAAGCAGCGTCTTACCATGCATATCCTCTATGTGACCCATAAAGTAATATTCATTTGATCCAGAGTTCACGAAGTCTAGCTGTTCCTGTGTAACATTTTCTTGTTTTATGGGCATCGAAAGCGTCTTATTGTTCACAGGCAATTCGAGTGGAATAAAGCCAAATTTCTTATCGTGATCCTCCAACGAACCCCAAAGCGAATTTTCTATCCCACGTTGTGCATTGGAATCAGATGATTCAGGATAAATAGCAGCCAGTTGCCCCATATTTACCTCCTTAGATACTCGACCGTTCACTGAAATCGACACATTCGCGACAGCGTCATCGCCTGCCTTACTAGGTATTTGAGTTGTTATATTGCCAATAGATACCGGCGGCACATAACTTCCCGAGTTGCTCGGCGGGATGACCGTATTGACCTTCCACGCCTCGCCCATCTCTTTCAAACGGGCATTTACCCAATCATCTGGAGGCATTTTATTACCCGCTAAGATTTGCGGATCAACTGTCTTTTGCTCAAGGACATACTCATCTCGGAGCGAGTCGAGTAAACGGCGATGACGTTCGACCTCTGTCATACTCGCCGCCTTCGGGCTTAATGCGCTCTGAATGTTAGTGACGTCTCCCAACACGAGATCCATTCTCTTGCTTTCTTGGTCCTTTTGATATTCCTCAGTTTCACGATTTACAGCGTTGACAATGATTGCAGCTAGGCCAAACGTACAGAAGACAATAAACAAGACGAGTCGTACCCAGAGCAACTCGTCAATTCGCTTAAGGATTCGGCTTGGCACGAGGTACGCCAGTCCTGCGATCGCGAGAAGCAGAAACGCAATATCGGGAACCGCGTTGATTAGGATATGCAGAACCTTCCAAAATCCCGGGTGATTCTGGGCGGCTACAAAGATCGGGCCACTTATCCCCGAAACCCACTGAGGGACGTGAACCCACAGCCAATGACGAAGGATGAAGATCAAAACGGCGCAAGACCCGCCGATGCCAATCATGCGGGTGCGTAGCGGATGGGAGCGCATCGCATTCCAAACACGTATCACTAGAGCCCGATACATACCCCAATCGTCCCACCGGGGCATACCCTGTGTAAAGTTCATGGGTTTGTTGGGCTTCGCCGCCAAAATGAATATTCATGCGCTTATTTTCCCTGCGTGAAGTAGGTAATCCTGTCAAAATAATGCTTGCATACTTATGCATAGATTGTGTATATTTATCCAAGTGCGGCTTCCGCCCGGCGGACCGCGCGTTTGATTTGCCCCGCAGCGAGACAAGAAAATGAAGGTCCAACGCCTCAATGTGATCCGCGAAGTGCTGGCCAACACGCCGGTGGCCAGCCAGGACGAGCTGCGCCGCAAGCTGCGCCGCCGCGGAATCCATGTGACGCAGGCGACGCTCTCGCGGGATATTCACGAACTACGGCTGTCGAAGGGCCCCGGCGGCTATTCGCTCCCCAACGGCCATGGCTCGGCCGCGATTCAGGCAGCGGAGGACGATCAACAGCCCTCTCTGACGGAGATGATCGATAGCTTCGGCCTGCGCGCGCGCCAGGCGATGAATCAAGTAGTCGTCAACACGGTGATGGGCGGCGCGCAGCCGGTCGCGGCGGCCCTCGACCGTGAGGAATGGCCGGACGTGGTGGGAACCATTGCCGGCGACGATACCGTGCTGGTGATTTGCTCGGACGCGCGCCATGCAGGCGAGGTGGAAACACGGCTAAGGACGATGTTAGAAGCATGAAGAAGACCGTACAAACCGCGGTTGTGGGAGTGACGGGATACGCCGGCGCCGAGTTGGCGCGGCTGCTGCTGCATCACCCGTGCCTGCAAGGGAAACCGCCGGTTTTTGCCGGGCGCGTGGACGCGAAAGACTTGGAGCATGGCGGCGTTCCGCTCACCGAGATTCATCCGCAATTGGCGGACAACGGCGCTGCCGCGCACCTGAAGCTCGAGCCGTTCTCGTGGGAGTTGCTGACGGAGCTTGGCACGGAGGTTCTCTTTCTGGCCACTCCACACGAGCAATCGCGTGAGTCGGCCCCTGAAGCGCTGAAGCGCGGGATGCACGTCATCGATTTGAGCGGAGCGTGGCGATTGACTGAAGCGGCGAATCGCGCCGTCTATGCCTTCGAGGACGACGGAACCGAAGCGGCCGCGGCCACGCAAGCACAAGCCGTCTACGGGCTGCCCGAATTGCATCGCAAGCAGATCGCCGGTGCGCGGTTGATCGCCAATCCCGGTTGCTACGCGACTTCGATCATCCTGGCCCTTAAGCCGCTGGTCGCGGCCGGACTCGTCGACCTCAAACGTGGCATCGTTGCCGACGCCAAGAGCGGCGTAAGCGGGGCGGGAAAGGCGCCGACGGCCAGGACGCACTTTATGTACGCGGCGGACAATTTGTCGGTGTATAGCGTTTTTACCCATCGCCACACCGGCGAGCTGCTCGAGCAGATCGGCGTTACTGCGGACGAGATCGTGTTCACGCCGCACCTGTTGCCGATTCCGCGCGGCATTCTGTCAACGGTTTATGTGCACTTCAAAAAGGTCCAGACGCGGGAGAGCGTGGCCGAGGTCTACCGCGAATTCTTTGCCGCGAGCCCGATGGTCCGGCTCTACGAAAAAGTGCTGCCGCAGATTCAGTACTCGGTGCGGACGAACTATGCCGACATCGGATTTCAACTGGACGCGAGCGGCATGAGGGCCGTCATCGTGAGTTGCCTCGACAATCTCCTGAAAGGCGCTGCCGGCCAGGCCGTGCAAAATCTGAACGTCATGCTGGGCTGGCCCGAATCGGAGGGTCTCGCATGAAACTCGCCGCGGAGGGCTCGAAATGAAGTTCGTTGTCAAATTGGGAGGAGCGGGCCTCGAAACTCCAGCGCTTCTTGACGGCTGCATGAGGGCCATTGCCGAACTGGTGCGCGACGGCAATCAGGTGGTCCTGGTGCACGGCGGCGGCGTGCAATTGACCCGGACGCTCAAGGCGCTGGGCAAGCAGAGCGAGTTCATCGACGGCCTGCGCGTAACCGACGCGGAAACCCGGGATACCGCGCTGATGGTTTTTGCCGGCCGTGTCAACAAAGGATTGGTCGCCGCTCTGGGCGCACTCGGCCAGCCGGCAGTCGGCCTTTCCGGCGGCGACGGGCTGCTCTTCCGTGCGCGCAAGAAGCGCACCACACCCGATCTCGGGTACGTGGGTGAGATCGCGGCAAGCGATCCACGCTGGATTGATGCCATCTGGCAATTGAACGGAGTGCCGGTGCTTTGCCCCTTGGCTCTCGGCTTTGATGGCGAGTATTACAACATCAACGCCGACGAGATGGCCGCGGCGTGCGCCATCGCCTGCCGCGCCGACGCGCTGGTCTTCCTTACCGATGTTCCCGGCGTAAAAGGAGCGGACGGCGAGGTGCTGCGATGGCTTTCGATCGATCAGATTGCCGAGATGGCCAAGAGCGCTGTCATCTCCGGTGGCATGTTGCCCAAGCTGGGCGCTTGCCGCGAAGCGCTGTTGAACGGCGTGAAGCGGGTGCGAATTCTGCCCGCCGAAGCTGCAGGTTCATTGCCCGATCTGTGCAGCTCGCGCGTAGCCCATGGCACGGAAGTGATGGTGGCCTGACGAGGTTTTTCGAACCATGAAGCTCGGTGAATTTCAAGCTGTCGTCTTTTAGAAAGGTTTGTATCAGGGCATGACTTTAGTCGTGCCGAACAGGGGCCCCAAAAAGAGAAGCGGATTTTAGCCCCTGAGGAATTGCCAGGAGGTTTTCGGTAAATGAAACTCGGAGAGATTCACGCTGCGGAAGCCAGGCTGCTGCTTTCCACCTACGATCGGAGTCCCATCCTGTTCGTCGGCGGCGAAGGCGTGCACATCATCGACGAGAAGGGCGATCGCTATCTCGATCTGCTGAGCGGGATCGGCGTGAATGCCCTCGGTTACAATCATCCGGCCATTGTCGAGACGATCGCACGGCAGAGCCGGGCTCTCATCCACACCTCGAACCTCTACTATCACGAGGGGCAGGCGGAACTGGCCATGCGCCTGACCGAGCGCACGGGGCTTGACCGCGCCTTCTTCACCAACTCTGGCACCGAGGCGTGGGAAGGCGCGATGAAACTGGCGCGCGCGTATGCCGGTAGGAAACGCAGCCAAGGCGTGCAGATCGGCGCCAAGTTTCTCGCGCTGGAGCAGAGCTTCCACGGTCGCACATTTGGCGCCATGTCCACCACGTACAAAGCAAAATACCGCGAGCCGTTCGGCCCCGTGGTTCCCGGCGTCGAGTTCATGCGGTTCAACGACGTTGCCGATCTGCGCGCGAAGTTCTCAAGCGAAGTCTGCGCGATTCTTGTCGAGGCCATCCAGGGCGAAGGCGGCGTGCGTCCGCTCACGCAGGAGTTCTTCGACGAAGCGCGTACGTTGGCAAGCTCAACCGGCGCGCTGCTGATCGTCGATGAAATTCAGTCAGGCATGGGCCGCACCGGAAAGTGGTGCGCGTATCAGCACTACGGCATCCAGCCCGACGTGACCACGCTCGCCAAGCCCCTTGCCGGCGGCCTTCCTCTTGGAGCGGTGCTGTGCACGGAGGAGGTTGCGCGTGTGATGCATGCCGGCATGCATGGCACGACTTTCGGCGGTGGGCCGCTGGCTTGCGCAGTGGGCGTTGCCGTCATCGACACCATCGAGAAGGATGGACTGCTGGCGCATGCGACCGAGGTGGGCAGCTACTTCCAGGATCGCTTGCGCGAACTTGCCGCTCGGCACGAAACGATCGTCGATGTGCGCGGAAAAGGCCTGATGCTCGCTGCCGAGCTGGATTCGGCGGATCTGGCCAAGCTCACCGTAGCCGAGATGCTCAAGCGCCGCATCCTCATCAACTGCACCAGCGACACCGTGTTGCGCTTCCTACCGCCGTACATTCTGGAGCGCGCCCACGTTGACACGGCGATTGCCGCCCTGGACGAAATCTTTACCGAACACGCTGCGGCGCACAACACGTCCGCGGGAGGACACCATCATGGCTAGCAGAATGATCCTGGACCGCAAGGAGTCCACGGTTTCCGTCGAGAAAGACCCCGATGTTCTTGCCGCGGCCACGCGCATGGCCGGCGAGGACATGTGCTCGATTGCCGATCTCTCCAGCGCCGAGGTGCGCGCCATCATGAAACTCGGCCACGACGTCAAGCGCAATCCGCGCGAGTACCGTCATGCTCTGGATGCGAAGCAGATGGTGCTCATGTTCGAGAAGGCGAGCCTGCGTACGCGCCTGGCATTCGAGACTGGCATCAACACCATGGGCGGCAATGCGATCTTCGTCGACCAGACCAACTCGGTGCTGGGCGAGCGCGAGACCATCGCCGACGTGGCGCGCAACCTGGAGCGCTGGGTGGATGTGATCGTGCTGCGCACCTACGCGCACGACACCATCACCGA
>Ga0182027_10000907_pt1 | contig 50160 bp, 41 predicted proteins | sample 712E1DmetaG_FD_121300 | JGI IMG/M metagenome (GOLD analysis project Ga0182027, IMG submission 121300) | Permafrost microbial communities from Stordalen Mire, Sweden - 712E1D metaG (Illumina Assembly) | ecosystem: Environmental > Terrestrial > Soil > Wetlands > Permafrost | place: Sweden...
AGGTCATCAAGCAGATGAACAAGCTCATCAACGTTCTCCAGGCCAGCGACCTCAGCGAGTCTCCCGCCGTCGCGCGCGAGATGGTGCTCCTCCGCGTCCGTGCCACCATCCAGACCCGCACCGCTATCCTAAAGGAATCCGAGATTTTCGGCGCTCGCGTAGTCGACTCCTCCGTCGAGGGCTTCGCCATCGAGGCCACGGGCGCCTCGGAAAAGCTCGACGAATTCATCGACGTGATGCGCACTTACGGCGAAATCGAAGTCACGCGCTCGGGCCTGATCGCCGTCTCGCTCGAGACCAAGCGGCTGCGCCTGTCGCCGCCCGTTCCAACCGCAACAACATCTGCGCCCGTACGGTCCCCGAAGCCCGTGCTCGCGCACGAACGACGCACTTCTCTAGAGGAAACGGAGTAACTTATCATGGCCAAACGCTACTACGAAAAAGATGCTGATCTGAGTTCTTTCCAGGGCCGCACCGTCGCCATCATCGGCTACGGCAGCCAGGGCCACGCGCACTCGCTCAACCTTCGCGATTCCGGTGTGAGCGTGGTCGTCGCCGAGCTTCCCGGCACTCCCAATTGGGATAAGGCCAAAGCCGCCGGTCTCAACGTCATGTCCGCGGCCGACGCCGCCAAGGTCGCCGACGTCATCATGATGCTCGTCGAGGACCATCATCAGAAGGGCGTCTACGACAGGGACCTCGCCCCCCAAATGAAGGCCGGCAAGACCCTGATGTTCGCCCACGGCTTCAATATCCACTTCGGCCAGATCGTCCCGCCCAAGGAAGTCGACGTGACGATGATCGCCCCCAAGGCCCCTGGCCACCGCGTCCGCGAGCTCTTCACCGAAGGCGTGGGCGTTCCCGCCCTCGTCGCGGTCTACCAGGACGCCTCTGGTCACGCGCTCACCAACGCTCTCGCCTATGCCCGCGCCCTGGGTTGCCTCAAGGCCGGCGTCATCGAGACCACCTTCAAAGAGGAGACCGAAAGCGACCTGTTCGGCGAGCAGGCCGTGCTCTGCGGCGGCGCCAGTGAGTTGATCCGCGCCGGCTTCGAAACCCTGGTCGAGGCGGGCTACGCCCCCGAGATCGCCTACTTCGAGTGCCTGCACGAACTGAAGCTCATTGTCGACCTCATCCAGGAGGGCGGCTTGGCCTACATGCGTTATTCAGTCTCCGACACCGCCGAGTACGGCGACTACAGCCGCGGCCCCCGTATCGTTAACCACCAGACCCGCGAAGAGATGAAGCGCATCCTCAAGGAGATCCAGTCCGGCCAGTTCGCCAAGGAATGGATCGACGAGAACAAATCCGGCCGCAAGAACTTCCTGCGCATGCGCGAGGAAGCCAAGCATCAGCCCGTCGAAGAAGTCGGCCGCGAACTTCGCGCCATGATGCCTTTCCTGAAGAAGAAGAAGGAAGCCGGAGTCCCCCAGGAATAGCTCTGTTTTTTTGCCGTGGGCCGTTGCCCACGGTCCCAGTTACCGAGCCGCGACCGCAAGGGAGCGGACAACCGGGGGCCCGGTCCACCAGACCGGGCTCCCCAACCATGACTGACAGCCGATGGCTCTTTTATGACAATCACCACTCTTGAGACCACCCTCCGCGACGGTACCCAGGGGGAAGCCGTCTCCTTCACCGTCGATGACAAACTCGCGATCGCCCTTCGTCTGGACGAGTTCGGCATCGACTACATCGAGGGCGGCTGGCCCGGCTCAAACCCTCGCGACAAGGACTTCTTCGCCCGCGCCAAGGACCTTCCCCTCAAGCACGCGCGCCTCACCGCCTTCGGCTCCACCCGCTTCGCCAAGAACCGCGTCGACCACGATCCCAACGTCCGCGCCCTCCTCGATTCCGGCACGCCCGTCATCTCCATCTTCGGCAAGACCTGGGACCTTCACACCCGCCGCGCCCTGGGCATCACCGAGGAAGAGAACCTGAAACTGATCGGCGAAACCGTTCGCTATCTCAAGGAGCACGACAAGGAAGTCATCTTCGACGCCGAGCACTTCTTTGACGGATACACCAGCAACCCCGCCTTCGCCCTGCGTGCGCTCGAAGCCGCCCATACCGCCGGCGCCGATATTCTCTGTCTTTGCGACACCAACGGCGGCATGCTCACCGCCCACGTCGGTGAAATCGTAGCCGAGGTGCGTAAGCGCTTCGACGGCACGCTCGGCATCCACGTCCACAACGACTCCGATTGCGCCGTCGCCAACACCATAGCCGCCGTCGAGCAGGGCGCCACCCACGTCCAGGGCTGCATGAACGGCTACGGCGAGCGCTGCGGCAACGTCAACCTCGCCTCCGTCATCGCCAATCTCGAGCTCAAGATGGGCCACACCGTAGTCGGTCCGGAGAAGCTCGCCACCATCAGTTCGGTCACCCGCTTCATCGCTGAGCTCGCCAATCTACCCATGCCCAACGCCCAGCCCTACGTCGGCCATAGCGCCTTTGCCCACAAGGGCGGTGTGCATGTGAGCGCCGTTCTCCGCGATGCCGCCACTTACGAGCATGTCCCGCCCGCCACCGTCGGCAACCGCCAGCGCGTCCTGCTCAGCGACCTCTCCGGCCGCGCCAACATCCTCTTCAAGCTGAAGCAGCACGGCATCGCCGACCGGCTCAATGAGGACGCCCGCCGCGAGCTTCTGGAACGCATCAAGCACCTGGAATTCCTCGGCTACGAGCTCGAGGCCGCCGAAGGCACCTTCGAATTGCTCGTCCGCGAAGCCCTCCGCCCCGGCGTCAAGTTCTTCGAGCTGGTCGGCTTCGAGGTCGCCACCAAGATGGACGACGAGGCCGAATCCATCACCACGGCCACCGTCACCATCAAGGTCCAGGACGCCATCCACTCCGCCACCGCTCAGGGCCATGGCCCCGTCCATGCTCTCGATCTCTGCCTTCGCAAGTGCCTCGCCGCACTCTACCCCGGCATCCAGGACGTCCGTCTCACCGACTACAAGGTCCGCGTTCTCGAGCCCAAGAAGGGCACCGCCGCCAAGGTCCGCGTCCTCATCGAGTGGTCCGACCACCGCAAGAGCTGGGCCACCATCGGCGTCTCCGACAACGTGATCGAGGCCAGTTGGCGCGCCATGATCGATGCCATCCGCCTCGAGCTGATGCGCCTCACCGAGCAGGATGATAGCATCGAGAGAGCCGTAGAAGACTACTGTTGGGGAGTCTAGACTTCGTGCGTTGCCTGCTCCGCCGGCGTGTTCCCGCGGGTCGCATCCTCTTCGTTGAGAGTGGCTCGCGCCAGATCACCGAACGCCTGCTCCCCAGCTTGCAGCGCAATCACGACGCCCCGGTCGACCTCGTGACCTGCTTTCCCGGCGTGCCGGACGGCCTCCCTCCCGGAGCGATCGTCTTCCGCACCGCCGACTACCGCGGCCGTTCCGGACGCCAGCGCCTCTACCGCGAACTGCGCGCCCACCGCTACGCCATCCTCGGCCTTCTATGCTCCGGCGAGCCCATCATGACCCGCTGGAAGTGGGCGCTGCTCGCTAAGATTCCGGCCAAGGTCTTCATCGTCAACGAGAACGCCGACTACTTCTGGCTCGACTATGCCCACCGCGGCACTCTCATCCACTTCGCTGCTCTCCGCTTGGGATTGACCGGCATCGGCGGTCTTCGCACCCTGGCCCGCCTCGTCGCTTTCCCGTTCACCCTCTCCTGGCTTTGCGCCTACGCCGCCTGGGTGCACTCCCGCCGCGCCCTCCGCCTCCTGTTTACCGAACCGCGACCGTAAGGGAGCGGACCTCACTCTTCCGCCCGCGCCACCGCGCTAGAAAGCTCCGCCGCCCGCACTCCATAAACCTTCAAGATGCGTCGGCAGATCTCCGCGGCCAGCCGCTCGGGCGGCTCGCCTTCCTCGTGCTCGATTTCGACTTTGATGAACAGATTGGTGCGGGGCATGTGAGATGATGAAGCGAAGCGCGGCCTTTGGCCCGCCTATTGTCTATTATGCCCTGTGTGATCTGCCAACTTCGCCGCCCGCGCCGCGCGTGCCCCGGCGTCGGAGGCGATATCTGTAGCGTCTGTTGCGGCACCGAGCGGGAACAGACCGTGAGCTGCCCCCTCGATTGTCCTTACCTGCGCGAGGCCCGCAGCCACGAAAAGCCCGTGCCCGTCGATCCCAAGCAGATCCCCAACCGCGACATCGAGGTCGGCGAGCCCTTCCTCAACCGGAATGAGGTCCTGCTCGCGGCCCTCATGCAAGCGGTGGTCGAAGCCGGGCTGGGAACGCCCGGCGCCGTGGACGCCGACGTCCGTGAGGCGCTCGACTCCCTGGTGCGCACCTACCGCACCCGCGAGTCCGGCCTCTATTATGAAACCCGGCCCGCGAACCTGATCGCCGTCGCAGTCATGGAGCGCATCCAGAAAAGCGTCGAAGACTTCCGGCAAGCGCTCGCGAAGCAGTCCGGGATGGAGACCCTCCGCGACGCCGACCTCCTCGGCGTCCTCGTGTTTCTCGAAAGCGTGGAGTACCAGATCGACAACGGCCGCAAACGCGGTCGCGCCTTCCTCGACATATTGCGCCAGCAATCGGCCGTCGTCGCCCCCGAAGCCCCCGCCTCAGGCTCTGGGTTGCTCCTGCCCTAGCCAGGGATTAAGGTCTCAATCACTCATTTGCTTATAGGTGTTTGAGGATGAGCCGCCCGTGTGCTAGCCTAATCCCAACGCGGAGGTGCTATGCCCCAACTCAAAGATATCCTGCACAGCCGGAAGCTGTTCTCGGTCCAGCCGAACCAGACCGTGGCAGCCGTCGCCGCCCACATGGCGGCTGTGAACGTCGGAGCGATCCCCGTAATCGAGAACAACGAATTGCGCGGCGTCTTTTCCGAACGCGACCTGATGAAGCGCATCGTCGTCGGAGGCCGCGATCCCCAACGCACTCTCGTCAGCGACGTCATGTCCATCAATCTCACCAAAGCCGATGAGCGGACCACCAGCGAGGAAGCGATGGAGATGATGCACCGCTGCGGCTGCCGCCACCTGCCCGTGATGCGAGGGACCGAGGTGGTCGGCTTCATCTCCATGCGCGACCTCATGCTCGATGAACTGGAGCAGAAGGCCGAAGAGATCCGCCACATGCGCAACTACATTCAGAGCGTGTAGCGCCTGCTTCAGCTCGCCGCTTCGTGAACCTCGACGCGCTCGTAGATCTCCCGCGTCTGATCGAGATTGGCGAAGCGCAGGCCGGGCAGTGTCGCCGACGCCGTCCCCGCCGCAACTCCCCAGCGCAGCGCATCGGCGAAATCGCCATTGCCCGCTAGCGCCCACGTGAAAGCGGCCGCTAGCGCGTCGCCGGAACCGATGGGGCATACCGCGTCGATCCGCGGCGGCACCACTTCCACCAGGCCCCGCGCCGAAGCTCCCACCGCGCCCCGGCTGCCCAGCGACAGGATCACGGACTCGGCTCCCATGCTGCGAATCTGCGTGGCGGCATCCAGGAACTGGCTCCGCGTGATCAGCGCCGTGTTGAGCAGCCGTTCGGCTTCCTGCTGGTTCGGCGCCACCACCGTCGGCCCGGCGCGCACGCCTTCAATCAGCGCTTCCCCATCCGTGTCCAGCAGCGTTTTTACCCCGTCCGCGCGCGCCACCTTGATCAGCTCCGAGTAAAAGGTGCCGGGCACCCCGGGAGGAAGGCTGCCGCACAGCATCAGCCAGGCCGCGCCGGGCAGCTTCTTCCGCACCGTCTCTCCCAGTAGCTCAAGCTCTTGTTTGCTGAGCCGCGGTCCCGGCTGGTTGAGCTTGATGGTGAGCCCTCGCCGGTCCGTGATGGTGAAGTTGGTTCGTATGCCTTTCTTCATCGGGACGATTTCGGTGGGGAAGCCGCAGCCGCACAGTAACGCCTGGAACCGCTTGCCTGCCCGTCCCCCCGACGGCGCGATCGCCATCGTCTCCCCTCCGAAGGAATGGATCACGCACGAGGCATTAATGCCGCGCCCACCGGCCGATTCCGATGTGTCTACGATGTAAGCTCGGTCTTCAAACACCAGCCGGTCCGCCGTTACGTTCTGGTCGATCGCCGGATTGATGGTCAGCGTCAGGATCAAGCTCTCATTCTAGCCCTCTCGTGGCGTGCAGGGCGGCCGATCACGCCTGCTACTCTAAGAAAATGGGATCGTCGCCATCTTTGTCCGCGCCCGGCCGAGCGCGGGCACAGGCACTGCGATCCTACGGTGCGCTGGCCTCTGTCTGTCTCTTCTGGGGCACCACCTATCTCACCATCCGGATGGCACTCGAAGCCTTCCCGCCCCTGGCGCTGGTGGCAATCCGCTTCTCAGCCGCCGGCGCCATCCTGCTCGCGGCCGCCATCCTCAAGGGCGCGCGCCTGCCCAGAGGCCGGGAGCTGTGGATCGGCGCGGCAACCGGCGTAGTGCTCCTCGGTGGTTCCAATACCTGGCTGGTGGTTGCCGAGACCTGGATCCCCAGCGGTATGGCCGCGCTGTTCATCACCATTTCGCCGTTCTGGCTGGTGGGAACCGAGGCCCTCATCTCCGGCGGCGACCGCCTCCACCGCCCCACCATCGTCGGCATGCTGGTCGGGCTCTGCGGAACCGCGCTCCTGGTCTTGCGCAACTCTCCCGGCCAGGGACTCGGCTCCGGCTCTCTCCTGCTACACGGCTTCCTCATCCTCCAACTCGCCAACGCCTGCTGGGCCGCCGGGTCCATCTACTATCGCCGGCAGCCGGCCCAGGCCCACCCCATCGTCATGAGCGCCATCCAGATGTTGGCGGCCGGAATCGTTCTGGCGCTCGCGGCGCTCGTCGTTCCCGAGCACCCCATCACCCCTACCTTCCGCGGCGTCGTAGGGCTCGTGTACCTCATCGTCTTCGGTTCCATCGTCGGCTACACGTCGTACATCTACGCCCTGAGCCACTTGCGCGTGGCGGTGGTTTCCATCTACCCCTACGTCAACACCGTGGTCGCCGTATTTCTCGGCTGGTGGTTCTACCGCGAGCCCTTCGGTCTGCGCGAGGCCGCCGCGATGCTCATCATCTTCACCGGCGTCGCCCTGGTCAAGCGAGCGAATAAGTAGTCCACACCGTCGCGCCCTTCCGTCCCTCGGTCCGTCTCCCCGCCCGCCTCCCCCCCTTCCTTACCGAACCGCGAGCGTCAGCAAGCGGACCATGCGGCCGCTTCCGCGCCGCCCCCCCCCGCTTACCGAACCGCGAGCGTCAGCGAGCGGACGCCTTTGGCCCCCCGCATGCAACAGACAACCACTCCGAAGGCATAGAATAAGTGCGATATGGCTGAGCCGATGATCAAACTTGTGAACGTAGAGAAGTGGTATCCGACGGGCAACATGAAGACCTTCGTTCTCCGCCGGATCGACCTCGAAATCAAAGAGGGCGAGTTCGTGACGGTCATGGGGCCGTCCGGCGCCGGCAAGTCCACGCTGATGAGCATCATTGGAATGCTCGATGGCGCCTGGACCGGCGAATTCTATTTTCTCGATCAACCCGTCCATAAGCTCAACACCAAACAGCGCGCCGAGATCAACAAGAAGTACATCGGCTTCGTGTTTCAGAGCTACCACCTGCTCGACAACCTGACCGTTTACGAGAACCTCGAGATCCCCCTCTCCTACCGCAACGTCAAGGCCGCCGAGCGCGCCAGCACGGTTTGCGACATGCTCGACCGCTTCCAGATTGTAGGAAAAAAGGACCTCTATCCGAACCAGCTCTCCGGCGGCCAGCAGCAATTGGTGGCCGTGGCGCGCGCCCTGGTGGCGAACCCCAAACTCATCCTCGCGGACGAGCCCACCGGCAACCTCCACTCCAGCCAGGGCAAGGAGATCATGGAGCTCTTCAAACGCCTCAACGATGAGGGCACCACCATCATCCAGGTCACCCATTCGGAGGCCAACGCGGCCTTCAGCGATCGCACCATCAAGCTCTTCGATGGCTGGATCGTGAAGGACTAGTCGCCCCACAAGCGGAACGTAAAATCCCATAAACGGACACTGAACGGCATGGCAAGCTCGAATCCCAGAATCCTCATCGCCGACGACCAGCCCGATGTGCTCATGGCCTTGCGCCTGTTGCTCAAAACCGAGGGCTTCGAGATCGAATCCGCCAGCTCGCCCGCTGGAATTCTTTCCGCCATCGAGAACCGCGACTTCGACGCCGTTCTGATGGACCTCAACTATGCGCGCGACACTACCTCCGGTCAGGAAGGGCTCGATCTGCTGTGCCGCATCCAGACCCTCGACAGCGCCTTGCCCGTGATCGTCATGACCGCGTGGGGAAGCGTCGAGGTGGCGGTCGAAGCCATGCGCCGCGGCGCCCGCGACTTCATCCAGAAACCGTGGGAGAACGCCCGCCTTCTCACCGTACTGCGCACGCAGATGGAGTTGGGGCGCGCGCTCCGGCGCGGCCAGCGCCTTGAGGCCGAGAACCGCCTTCTGCGCCAGGAAGGGCGCTCCACCCTCATCGCCGGCGCGCCTTCCATGCGGCCCGTGCTCGAAATGATCGAGCGGATCGGACCGTCCGACGCCAACGTGCTCATCACCGGCGAGAATGGCACCGGCAAAGGCGTGGTGGCGCAGGCGCTGCACTCCATCTCCGGGCGCTCCTCCAAGCCGCTCATCACCGTAAACACAGGCGGCCTCCCCGAGGGCGTCTTCGAGAGCGAGCTGTTCGGCCACGTCAAGGGCGCCTTCACCGACGCCCGATCCGACCGCGTCGGCCGCTTTGAGCTCGCCGACGGCGGCACGCTTTTCCTGGACGAGATCGCCAACATCACTCCCGCCCAGCAGGCCAAGCTCCTGCGCGTCCTCGAAATGGGGGAGTTCGAACGCGTCGGCTCCTCGAAGACGCACCACGTCGATGTGCGCATCCTCTCCGCCACCAATGCCGATTTGCACGCCGAGGTCGCCACCGGCCGCTTCCGCGAAGACCTGCTGTTCCGGCTCAACACCATCGAGATCCGCGTTCCGCCCCTCCGCGAGCGGCGCGAGGACATCCCCCTGCTCGCGATGCATTTCCTGGGGCTGTACTCGCAACGCTATCGCAAGCCCGTGACCGCCCTGGAATCCTCGGCGCTACAGGTGCTCCTCGATCACCCTTGGCCCGGAAACGTTCGCGAACTCGACCATTCCATCGAGCGCTCCGTGCTGATGGCTCAGGGCACGCAGGTCAAGGCCAGCGACCTGGCGCTGCGCCCCAGTGGCCGCGAAGGCGCGCCGCGCCTGGAAGACATGAGTCTGGAGGAAGTGGAGGCGTTTCTGATCAAGAAGGCGCTGGCGCGCTATCAGGGCAACGTCAGCCAGGCCGCGGGTGCGCTGGGCCTGAGCCGCAGCGCGCTCTACCGCCGCATCCAGCGCTACAGTCTCTAACGGCTCTATGAAGCTCCGAAAGCCCGGCCCGCTTCGCCACGAGCACCGCATCTTCCTGCTGGCCCTCGCCGCCGGTTTTCCCGGCACGCTGGTCGCAATCATCCTTCTATGGACCGGCAAATTCGATTCGAAGACCCAGTGGACCCTCGCGGTAGTCATCGGCCTCTGCTGGCTCGGATTCGCGGGCACCGCCCAGGGGCGCGTGGTCAGGCCGCTGCAGACTCTCTCCAACCTGCTCGCGGCCCTGCGCGAGGGCGACTACTCCATCCGCGCCCGCGGCGCTCGCCGCGATGACGCCCTCGGCGAAGTCCTGACCGAAGTGAACGAACTGGGCGAGACCCTCCACCTCCAGCGCCTTGGCGCGGTCGAAGCGACACTGCTCCTGCGCACCGTCATGACGGAGATCGAGGTCGCCATCTTTACCTTCGATGTCGAGCAGCGCTTGCGCCTCGTCAACCGCGCCGGAGAGCGCCTCCTGGCCCAGCCTGTCGAACGCCTCCTCGGACGCCGCGCCGCCGATCTCGGCCTCGCCGAATGCCTCGAAGGAGAGGTGCCGCGTACCGCGCAGATGGTCTTCCCCGGGGGCATCGGCCGCTGGGGCATCAGCCGCTCCACCTTCCGCGAGGAAGGTATGCGCCACCAGTTGCTGGTGCTCACCGACCTCAGCCGCGCTCTCCGCGAGGAGGAGCGCCAAGCCTGGCAGCGCCTGCTCCGCGTGCTTGGCCACGAGCTCAACAACTCGCTCGCGCCCATCCGCTCCATTGCCGGCAGCCTCGAAAGCCTCATCGGCCGCGATCCGCTCCCGCCCGATTGGCAGGAGGACGTGAAGGGCGGCCTCGCCGTCATCAGTTCTCGCGCCGAAGCCCTCACCCGTTTCATGCAGGCCTATTCCCGCCTCGCCCGCCTGCCTCAGCCCAAGTTCCAGGCCGTGGACCTCGCCGCTTGCATCCACCGCGTGGCCACCCTGGAAGGGCGCCTCTCCATTCGCGTCACCCCCGGCCCCGACCTCACCGTTCAGGCCGATCCCGATCAGCTCGAGCAGTTGCTCATCAATCTCCTGAAGAACGCGACGGAGGCGGCCATCGAAGCCGGTGGCGGCGTCGAGGTGACCTGGACGCGCGTCGCAGCTTTTGTCGATATCGTGATCGAGGACGAAGGGCCCGGCCTCTCGAGCACCGCCAACCTGTTCGTCCCCTTCTTCACCACCAAGCCCGGCGGCTCCGGCATCGGCCTGGTCCTCAGCCGCCAGATCGCCGAAGCCCACGGCGGCACCTTAACCCTCCACAACCGTGAGTCCGCCCGAGGCTGCGAAGCCCGCCTCCGCCTCCCAGCTTAGTGTCCCGCCCGTGGCGCACGCTTCAGCGCAATGCCGCATACTTTTCGCAAGGCCAAACAAAACAAAGGGATTGTGCTTTTTTGTGACTTGGTGTCGCGTTCGAGCGACTTCGGCCAACTTCGCGGGCAGGCGTCGCCACTCATGGCGACGCCTGCCCCACGGCCCGAGCCGCAGTGTTTTGGTAGGATGAGTCTTCTATGAGGAAACTGCGCTGGCTTGGCGTTGGATTGATGCTGTGTGGCTTGCTCGCCGGTTGCAAACCTCCACAGGGCTCGCGGACCTCGCAGGCCTCCCGCAATGAGCCGGAGGGGTACCAGATGGGGGATCCGGTCAAGACCGGCGCGCTCGTCTACACCGTGCTCGACACCGAATGGTTCGACCAGATCGGCGACGCTGCTTCCCCACGCCTGCCGCGCAACCACTTTCTGAGCGTACGGCTCTCCGTTACCAATACCGGCTCCCTCACCTCCGGCATTCCCCCGCTTACAATCGTCAACAAGCAGCGCGTCACCTACGCCGAGCTGAATGACGCCAACGGCCTTTCCGAGTGGCTCGGCTACATGCGTAGCGTAAAGCCGGCCGAGACGCTGCACGGCAGAATTCTGTTCGACGCCCCCACCGGCGACTACCAGCTTAGAGTGGTCGACGACGCCGAGCCGGAGAACCAGTCCTCCGCCACGATCCACATGCCGCTCGAACTGGTACGTCCCTAGTGCTTCGTGTTACCGAACCGCGGCCGTCAGGGAGCGGACCTCAGCTCGCCAGGAGCGCCAACTGCGCCCCCAGTTCGGCGTGGCCTCGCTCGGTGGCCATATCGGAGGCCGTCTTTCCCTCGGCCGTCTTCGAGCGCGGATCGGCGCCATAGCCAAGCAACAGCTCGACGATCTCGCGATCGCCGTGGAAGGCCGCTTCGTGCAGCGCCGTAATGCCGCCGGCTTGAGACGCGTCGGGCTCCGCGCCGCGCGCCAGCAGATCGCCCACCAGCCTGGTGTTGTGGCGCGCCGCCGCGGCATGCAGCGCCGTCACCTGTTGGCTATTCCGCGAGACCGCGTTCACGTCCGCGCCGCTCTCCATCAACATCCCGGCGATGTCGTCATGGCCGAAGAACACCGCCAGGCCCAGAGCTGGATAGCCGTCGTCGGAATACTCGTGGATTGCATGGGGAGCGTCGTCAACGAGTGCCGCCACCCGCTCGCGCCGGCCCGCCGCCACGGCTTCGAACAGGTTCAGCGCCACCCCGCGGTCCTCGAATAGCCGCACCATCTCGGGATGGCCGTAGTAAATCGCCGTCAGCACCGCCGATGCGCCGTCGGGCGCCCTCGCGCCGGCCAGGCTCGGAGCCGCCTCCAGTAACTCGTTCACGCGCGAGGCATCGCCCGCTCGAATCGCCTCGAATAACTGCTGATCGGATTTCGCGACAGGTTGTGCTGCGCTCATGCCCCCTCCGGTTAATCAAAGGGTAACATGAGCGGGCGTCTATCTCAGGTACTTGTCAAACCAGGCCAGCGAGCGCCGCACCACGTCGCGCTGGTGTTCCGGCTCGACGAACGCGTGGCCTTCGTTGGCGTAGATCACCAGCTCGGTCTCGACGCCCAGCGTCTTCAGCGCGTGCCAGAACTCCCGCGACTGCGGCGCCGGACACTCGGCATCGCGCTCGCCCACCAGCATCAGCGTGGGCGTCTTGGCATTCTTAATGAAGGTGATCGGCGAACTGCGCCAGTAAACGGCGGGATCGTCGTAAACCGACGCTCCAAAGAACGGAATCAGCCACTGGTCGATCCGGTTCTCGCCATAGTAGCTCTGGAAATTGGAGAGACCGGCGCCCGCCACCGCGGCGCGGAACCGCTCCGTCTGCGTGACCGCCCACATCGCCATGTAGCCGCCGTAACTCCAGCCGATAATTCCCACCCGCGCATTGTCCACGGGTAGCTTTCCGACAACCGCATCCACCCCCGCCAGGATGTCGCGGAAGTCGCCGTATCCGAAGTCGCGGACATTTGCTTCCGTGAAGGCCTCGCCCGCGCCGAAGCTGCCCCGCGGGTTCGGCAGCAGGACGAAGTACCCGCCCGCGGCCAGCATGCCCTCCAGGCCCGTGCCCGTCCAGTGCGAGCGCTCCATCGCCCCCGGCCCGCCGTGCGGCGCAACCACCAGCGGCCACCGCTTCGCCGGATCGTATCCACGCGGATAGAGCAGCCAGCCCTGCACGCTTTGGCCGTCGCTCGTCCAGTGTATGCTCTTGGCCTCGCCCCAGGCCGGGTGCACGTCGCGATTGACGTGCGTGATCCGCTGCCAGCCGCCGATCGGCCCGGCCCAAACCTCGGGCGGTGCGTCGAACCCGTGCCGAACCACCGCCGACGTCTTCCCGTCGCGCGCGAGCGATACGTCCGGCACCCAGCCGGCGCGCGTCACCGTGCCCGGTCCGCGCCACAGCGTGTCGATCCCGCCCCCGGCCACGTCGAGCACCGCGAATCCCGTGTCGCCATCCACCTGCTCGGAGATCAGGATCCGGCCGGCGTCGAGCCATGCGATGGTGCTCGCCGAGGCAGCCATGCCGGGCGTTGCATTACGCGGCTCGCCGCCCCCTGCGGTAACCACGAATACGTCGCCGCCGGTCGACCCCTCATCGCTCATCAATCCCGAAATGTAGGCGATCCGCGTCCCGTCGGGCGACCACCGCGGCACGGCAATCTGGCGGGCAGGCTTCGCCACCACGCTGGCTCTGCCCGTCTCGGCATCGATGCTGTACAGCTTCGCGACGTACCAGTTGTCGTCGCCCGGCCCCGGCGCCGCGGTCGCCGCGAAGCTCTTTCCATCGGGCGACCAATCGTACTCGTACACGTGCAACTCCGGCGGCGAAACCTGGCGCATCGCGCGCTTTGTAACGTCCACCACCGCGATCCGTTGGTTGAAAATGCGCTCGCCGATCTCGCCGGTTTCCAAAGGCGCCGCCTGAAGCGGGCCCGCGGCAGACGAAGCATTCTCCGCGAACAGCACCGCAATACGGTTCCCATCCGGCGACCAGCGCACATCCCCTGCGTGCCCCTTCAGCCCGGCAACTTCTCGTGGAGTGCCGCCGCCCGCATCGACGATGTACAAGCCGGCCAGGTGGAGAAACGCCAGCGCCCGCCCGTCCGGCGACCACGCGACGTCGTGGCCCTCCGCGAGCTTGAGCGGCGTCGCGCCGGTTCCCGAGACGAAAATGTCCGACGCGTCCTGAACCCAGGCCACCCGCTTGCCATCCGGAGCCATGGCCGTCTCGTTGATCGAGTGCGTGACGACGAGAGCGTCATAATCGCGGTCGAACTGCGTTTGGCCGTGCGCCGCCGCGGCGAGCACGCCTGCCACAACCAGGAGACGAAGGACTTTATGAGGTTCCAAATCAGCAGTCTAGCGAAACGCCGCCGCTTTTTCTCTTGACGCGTTATCGCAATCCGTGATATACATATTGCAATTAGTAATATGAGGCTCGGCGAAAAGCTCCGTTACCTGCGCGAGGTCGAGGGAACCCTCCGCGGTCTCGACCGCGAACTCACCCAGCAGGAAGTCGTGCGCCTGCTCAAAAAGGAAATGGGCCGCGCCATCAGCCAGTCCTATCTTTCGCAGATCGAAAATGGGGCGCGGCCGCATCTGACCAATTCGACCCGCATGCTCCTGGCGACGTTCTTCAAGGTCCATCCGGGCTACCTGGTCGACGATCCGGAGGGATACTCCACCGAGCTCGTCTCGAGCCTGGGCGCTCCCGAGGACAAGCTCGATTTGTGGCTGATCGCCGGCGCGGAGCGCTTTCACGACGATGCCGAGCTCGCGAGCGCCTTGGTGAAACTGTCCCGGCACGATGACACGCGCATGTGCCTGCTCCTGCTTGAGGCTATATTGGAGAACCCCGGCCTGGCCGAGCGCTTATTGCAGGTTCTGAGGCCCGCCGGGGAACGGAGGCGTTCCCGATGACTTGGGCGGACTTCTACCTGATCTGCTTTCTGGTCGGCTTTCTGATGAGCTTCCTCTCGTTCCTGACCGGAAGCGCGCATCTGCACATTCCCCACTTGCACGTCAACGTGCACGTGCCGCACATTCACGTCCCGCATGTGCACGTTCCGCACGTGGGCGGCGACCAGGTGCCGCTGCTGAACCTCGGCACCGTGGCCGCGTTTCTGACCTGGTTTGGCGGCACCGGCTGGGTGCTGGTGCACACCGCGAGCTTGTGGACTTTCTTCGCGCTCGGCATCTCAATTGTGGGCGGCCTGATCGGCGCCGCCATCGTCTTTCTGTTCCTGGCCAAGGTGCTGATGCGGGCCGAAGCGGACTTCGATCCCGAGGATTCCGACATGGTCGGAGTGCTGGGCAGGCTGAGCGTTTCCATCCGGCCAGGTGGCACCGGAGAGATCGTGTTTACGCAGGGGGGCACGCGGCATTGCATCGCCGCCCGCAGTGAGGAGGGCGCGGCGGTGCCGAAGAGCACCGAAGTGGTTGTGACTCGTTTCGACAAGGGCGTCGCCTACGTCCGGCCCTGGGCAGAGCTGGCAGGCGAGCCCGCTGACGATGTGGAGAAGGATTGAGGGAGACCCTATGCACTTAGATCTTTCCAACGGTGGCACGATCGTGATCGTAGCGGTTGGCGCCATACTGGCAATATTTTTCCTGATGGGGACGCTGGCGCGGCTCTACCGCAAGGCCGGCCCCCACGAGGCCCTGGTGGTCTATGGCATGCGGCGCACCCGCATCATCAGGGGCCGTGGCACTGTGATCTTCCCTATGGTGGAGAACTGGCGCGGGCTCTCGCTCGAGCTGATGTCGTTCGACGTGGCCCCCAAACAGGACCTCTACACCAAGCAGGGCGTGGCCGTAACGGTCGAGGCGGTGGCGCAGATCAAGGTGAAGTCGGACGACGTTTCCATCCTTACCGCCGCCGAACAGTTTCTCACCAAATCGCCTGACGAGCGCGAGGGCTTGATCCGATTGGTGATGGAAGGCCATCTGCGCGGCATCATCGGCCAGCTCACGGTCGAGGAGATCGTCAAAGAGCCGGAGATGGTGGCCGACCGCATGCGCTCTACCTGCGCCGACGACATGAACAAGATGGGCCTCGAAGTGATCTCGTTCACCATCAAAGAGGTCAAAGACCAGAACGAGTACATCACCAATATGGGACGTCCCGACGTCGCGCGCATTCGCCGCGATGCCGACGTGGCCACCGCCGAAGCCGAGCGCGACACCGCCATCCGGCGGGCCGTGGCGCAACGCGAAGCCGCCATCGCCCGCGCGCAGGCCGACCAGGAACGCGTGCTGGCCGAGACGCAGTCGCTGGCCGCGCAGGCCCAGGCGCAGCGCGACCTCGAAGTCCGCAAGGCCCAATACCTGGAAACCACCAAGAAGCAGCAGGCCCAGGCTGACAAGGCCTACGAGATACAGACCAATGTCATGCAGCAGCAGGTGATCATCGAGCAGGTCAAGGTCCAGCAGGTGGAAAAGGAGCAGCAGATCGCCGTGCAGGACGCCGAGATCCAGCGCCGCGAACGTGAGTTGATCGCCACCGTCCTGAAGGGCGCCGAGATCGAGCGTCGCAAGATCGAGACTCTGGCCGAGGCCGAAAAGCAGCGCCTTACGATTCAGGCCGAGGGGCAAGCTTCCGCCACGCGCGCCACCGGTGAGGCCGAGGCCGACATCATTTTCAAGAAGGGCGACGCCGAAGCGCGCGCCATGAACGTCAAGGCCGCGGCCTATCAGGAATGGAACCAGGCGGCCGTCGTGGACCGGCTCATCAGCAGCCTGCCCGAAATGGCGAGGGCGCTCGCCGCGCCGCTCGCCAACGTGGACAAGATCACTATCGTATCCACCGGCGACGGCAATGCCGCCGGCATGCACAAAATCACCGGCGACATGGCATCCATGGCCGCCCAGATCCCGGCATTGTTCGAGACCCTTTCGGGCATGCAGATGTCCGAGCTGTTCTCGAAGGTCAAGTCGATCGGCGACAAGAAATCTCCGCCGCCCGACAAGAGCTAGGCGTCGGTTCCGAACCGCGACCGCCAGGGAGCGGACTCCGGTCCGTACCGAACCGCGACCGTTAGGGAGCGGACCCCGGGTCCGTTCCGAGCCGCGACCGCAAGGGAGCGGACATTACGAGGGCAGGCGCCGCCGCCTGCCCTACAAGAAGGGGGCAATCGAAATGGCACTACTGGAACGTGTTTCCACTTTGATCCGGGCCAACCTCAACGACCTCATCGATAAGGCCGAGGAGCCGGAGAAAATGATCAAGCAGGTGATTCTCGACATGCAGAATCAGTTGCTGCAGGTCAAAACCCAAGTCGCGGTCGCGATCGCCGATCTCCACGTCCTCGAGAAGAAGCAGAAGGAGACCGCGGACAAGCACGCCGAATGGACGCGCAAGGCCGAGCTTGCCATCGACAAGGGACAAGAGCCTCTGGCGCGGGCCGCGCTCGAGCGCGCACTCGGCTACAAGCAGATGGACGAGAGCTTCACGCAGCAGATCGGCGACCAGAAGGTGCAGGTCGACGAACTGAAATCGGCGCTGCACAAGCTCTCGCAAAAGCTGACGGAGGCGAAAACCATGAGCGACATGCTGATCGCGCAACACCGCCGTTCCCGGGCGCTCTCCAAGGCCAGCGACGCCCGCATGGCCGTGGCCGACGGCTCCAGCGCGGCGGCCTTCGACCGCATGCAGAAGAAGGTTCGCCACAGCGAGGCGGTCAGCCAGGCCAAGGTCGAAATGCTCGCCGACGACACCGACGAGCAGCTCACCGCCCTTGATCGCTCCGATCGCATCGACCAGATGCTCGCCGACTTGAAGGCCCGCCGGGGCAAATAACGTTGTCCGAGCCGCGACCATAGGGAGCGGACTTCCCTTACCGAGCCGCGACCATAGGGAGCGGACCTGGCGCTCAGAGCCCTGCTACCCTGTATTCCATGAGCCAGCCTCTGGTTGCGGTGATCATGGGTAGTAAGTCGGATTGGGACACGATGCGGGAAACCGCCGCCACGCTAGCCGAGTTCGGCGTGCCCTACGAAGCGCGGGTGCTCTCCGCACACCGTACCCCGGCCGAGACCGCCCAGTACGCCTCGCAGGCGGAAGGGAGCGGCCTCGAGGTGATGATTGCGGCGGCCGGCGGTGCGGCCCACCTGGCCGGCGTCATCGCCGCTCATACCATCCTGCCCGTGCTCGGCGTGCCGATGGAGAGCCCGGCGCTCAAGGGCCTCGATTCCCTGCTCTCGACCGTGCAGATGCCCGGCGGCGTCCCTGTCGGCACGCTGGGCATCGGCAAGGCCGGCGCTAAGAATGCTGCGCTGCTGGCCGTAGCCATGCTCGCCGCCCACCATCCCGAGTACAAGGAAAAGCTGCGCGCCTACCGTGCCGCCCAATCGCGCAAAGTGCTCGAGCAAACGCTCGAATAGCGCTACATTGGAATCCATGCACTATCGCGCTCTCGGCCGTACCGGTTGGAATGTCTCTGAAGTCAGCTTTGGCGCCTGGGCCATCGGCGGCGCCTGGGGCTCGACCGATGACAACGAGTCCATGGCCGCGCTCCACAAGGCCATCGATAGCGGCGTCAACTTCATCGATACCGCCGACGTTTACGGCGACGGCCGCAGCGAGCGCCTCGTCGGCCGCCTCCGCCGCGAGCGCAAAGAAGAGATCGTCGTCGCGACCAAGGCCGGCCGCCGCCTCTCTCCGCACACCACCGAGGGCTACAATGCGGCCAACCTGACGCGCTTCGTCGAAGACAGCCTGCGCAACCTCGCCACCGATTGCCTCGACCTCCTGCAACTGCACTGCCCTCCCACCGAGGTCTATTACCGGCCGGAAGTATTCGGGGCGCTGGACGACCTGGCGCGCGCCGGCAAGCTCCGCTACTACGGCGTCAGCGTCCAGACCGTGGAGGAAGCGCTCAAGGCCATCGAATTCCCCAACGTCCAGACCGTCCAGATCATCTTCAACTGCTTCCGCCACCGCCCCGCGCGGCTCTTCTTCCCCGAGGCCAAACGCCGCCGCGTCGGCATTCTCACCCGCGTGCCCCTGGCCAGCGGCATGCTCACCGGCAAACTCTCCCCCGATTCGAAGTTCGCCGCCGACGACCACCGCAACTTCAACCGCCACGGCGAGGCGTTCGATGTCGGAGAGACGTTCGCGGGCGTGGATTACCAAGTAGCCCTCGATGCGGTTGAACAGATCCGGCCGTTGGTGCCCGCCGGCGCCAGCATGGCTCAGTTCGCGCTTCGCTGGATCCTGGCGTTCGACGCGGTTACCTGCGCCATCCCCGGCGGCAAGCGCCCCGCGCAGGTCGCGGAAAACTGCGCCGCCTCCGATCTAGCACCGTTGCCTGAGGCAACGATGGCCGCCGTGGCCGCCATCTACGACGCGAAGATCCGTCCGCTCGTCGACCAGCGCTGGTAACCTGAGTGCATGCCGACCACTAAGTCTCGGCCCTATCGCCGGTTCACCTCGGCCTCGACGGCTTCGAGCTCCTTGCCCGCCTCAGCCCAATGGCCGTCCGCCGCAAATTGCCGGTACCGGCGTAGATGCTCGCGGATCGCTTCCAGCCGCTGATCGGAAGCGGGCGCCGAGGGTTTCGGCGGGGCAGCTCCTGCAGTCGCCGGCGTTGCGGCGATCGTCCCGCTCTGCATCGCGTTGCTCAACTGCGCCAAAGCCTGATCGTAACTGTCCGTGTAAATCAGCAGGTTGCCCATCGCCAGCACGATCTTCTTCAACTGCGGCATCTTGGCCGCCGAGGACTGTATGTAGAGCGGCTCCACATACAGGAACGTATCCGCAATCGGCAGCACCAGCATCTGCCCGCGCAGCACCTGCGACCCCTGCTGGTTCCACAGCGTCAGGTCCTTCGAAATGGTCTGCTCCTGGTTGATGCGCGCCTCGATCTGCATCGGTCCGAAAATCAACTCCTGCTTCGAAAGTTGCAGCACCACGACATCCCCCAGATGGTCGCCGTCGCAGCGCGCCACCATGAGTCCGATCATGTTGTCCTTGTTACGGGGCGTGAACGGAAGAATCAGCAGGAATTCGGCCTTGTCCTCCCCCGGCAGACTGGCCACTACGTAAGTGGGCGACATCGCCTCCGGTTCCTTTCCCAGCGTACGTGCGGTCTTGGCCACATCCCATAAGTCCTCTTTGTTATAGAAGGCCTGCGGGTCGAGCATGTGAAAGGTACGATAGATCTCCGCCTGTGTACGGAAGAAGATCTCGGGATACCGCGTGTGCCTGCGCAGGTCGGCGGGCATTTCTGAAAACGGCTGGAATAGCCGCGGGAAAAGCTGCTGGTAGGCGCGAATAATGGGATCCGAGCCGTCGAAAATGTAAATGCGCGTCTCGCCGTCGTAAGCGTCTACAGTCGCCTTGACGGCATTGCGCATGTAATTGACCTCGCCCACATCGCCCAAGTCCACCTTATGCGAGTAGGGATGCGCGTCTGAAGTGGTGTAACCATCGATGGTCCAAACCAGCCGGCCCGAGTCCGCGATGACCAAGTACGGATCCGTCTCCCAGGTGATGAAGCCAGCCAGCGCCGCGACGCGTTCCCGCACCGTGCGCCGGATCATCATGCGGCTGCCTTCCGTCATGGAACTGGTCAGCAGGATGTTGGGGTCGCCTTCGGAGACCGCCGCCGCCAGCCGCATTCCGAACGAGGAGACCGGAAACCCGCCCTTGCCCTGGTAGCGCTCGAAGACGTTGTCCGCGCCCGCCGGGTAATTGAACTCCTTCTCCTTGGTATCGGCGAATACCGGCTCGTGAGCCACCTCGCTGTAATACAATTCCGGCCGCGTGAGCTTCAGACTGGGAGTATTCACCACCGGCGGCGCGTCCTGAATGAATAACTCCGGCAGACCGTCCGCGGTGATCCGGTTAGCCTCCGCCACCACCAGGCCGTAACCGTGCGTATAAATGAGGTGCGTGTTCGGCCATCCCTGCTGCGCCGACGCCACTAACAAGCTGATGTCCAGCTCGCGCGGCGTAAGGAGTAACTGGCGTAACTGGCCGTCGATCATATACCGGTCGACGTCGGTATCCGCGAAGCGGTAGTAAGAGCGCAGCGCCTGCATCTGCGTCACCGTATCGTGAAACGCCTGCCAATCCCACAGGCGCACGTTACTCAAAATAGCCTGGTTCTTGGCCGGGTCAAAGCGCGATTCAAGCTTGGCCTTGTACTCGCCCTCTTTGATGTGCTGGCCCAGTGCGAACGCGCTGCGCGTCGCCTGAATATGCCGCTGGATGTACGGCCGTTCGATGGAGATCTCGTTGGGCCTCACGTACGCGGCTTCCACAATCGCCGGCACGATGCCCTTAATCAGGAGTGCCGCCACCACGGACAGGGCCCACAGCCAGCGGCCGAAAAGGACCGCCGCCGCCGACACCATGCAGGTCCCAATCAGCAGCCATTGCAGCGGCAGCCGCCAGGTCTCATCCACGTAGTCGATGCCCACCATGAACCCGTGGTCGCTCGACAGCATCTCGTATCGCCCCAGGAAGAAGCGGAACGCCAGAGCCACAAAAAACATGGCCGCCACCCCGCGCAGGAATCGCGACCGGAGCGCGCCCGTCAGGCCGAACGCGCGCAGGTCGATCCCCACTTGGGAACGCTCGCGGAAGGCCTCCTGGAAGGTGTCCCGCAGTTGCCACGCGCGCGCGGTCAGCCAGTAGACCAGCGCCGAGGCAATGGCCAGCGCCAGCAGGAACTGCCGCAACAGCCCGTAGAACGGAAGGTCGAAGAGATAGAACTTCAGCGGGTGGCCGAACACCGGGTCCGTCCACGCCGTCGCCTCGATGGGCAGGTGTTGCCCCCCGAAGTAGCGCACCACCGTCCACGTGTCCACGATGCTCGAGCCGATGATGATCGAGAGCAGCAACAGCGCCGCGGCCGAAATCTTCGCGTACAGCGGGTAATGGCTCAACCGCACGCCGCCGAACCTCATCCCCAGCAGGTGCGCCGCGAACAGCACAAGGAAAACGACCACCACCACCATCGCGGTCGGGGCCAGCGAGTAGCCCAGCAGAGAGAACCAGGTCGAAACCTGCCCCATCTCGCTCCACCAGTGGTATTCGATGATATAGCCGGCGATCGACCGCGCGCCGATCAGGATCAGAACGAAAAGACCGATCAGCGCCAGCGGCCATACGCGCCGCCGCGACGGGGCCGGAATCTGATAGTGGGCCATAGCAGCTCCTCTCGGGGTGCGCGGCCGAATCGCCCGCGCCCACACCACATTACCACCAGCATTACCGAACCGCGACCGTCAGGGAGCGGACGCTTTGATGTATAGTGGGCAGTCCGAGGCCCACATGCCGCTTTTCCGCTCGCTCTTTCTTCTCGCGCTCGCCTCCAGCACGCTCGCCGCCGCGCCCTGGAAGCTGGTCCTCAAAGATGGGAAAACCATCGTCTGCGACGCCCCGCCCATCGTCATCGACGGATCGTATCTGTTCCGCCAAATCGATGGGACAGATGGCAACCTGCAAGCCGCCGAGATCGACGCCGACAAGACCGCCCTTGCGAACAAGACCGAGGCCGGTCCGCACTGGCGCGAGATCGGGAGAACCGAGCAGCGTCTGCCGCAGGCAGACGAGTCCGCGGGCGGAGGCGGCGTCCTAACGTTCGGGGATTCGAACTTCGATGCCCAGGTCCTCCGCTCGCGGGTTCCCGTTCTGGTGGACTTCTGGGCCACCTGGTGCGGCCCCTGCAAGCAAATCGCGCCGTCCGTTGACGCGCTCGCTACCCGCTACGCAGGCCGGCTCAAGGTCGGCAAGATCGATGTGGACCGCAACCGCGCCACCGTTGGCCACTGGGACATCCGCGGCTATCCGACGCTGCTGCTGTTCAAAGACGGAGTCGTGGTGGGCAGGCTCCGAGGCGCCGTCGGCAAGAACGAAATCGCGCAGATGATCGACTCGAACCTGTGAAGCTTCAGCGCTCCCGCTGCCAAACCACCTTGCCGGCCACCACCGTCGCCACCGGCGCGCCGCGGAAGCTGCGGCCGTGGAACGGCGAGTTGCGCCCCTTCGAGAGCGAGCGGTTCACGTCGTAGGTCCAGGCCAGCTCGGGATCGAACACCGTCACATCGCCGGGCAGCCCCGGCTCCAGACGCCCGCGGTTCAGGCTCAGCACGCGCGCCGGCCCCGTCGTGAACAGCTCCACCAGGCGCATTAGCGGGATTCGCCCGCTATGCACCAGTTTCTCGAGCGTCACCGCCAGCGCCGTCTCCAGGCCGATAATCCCGAACGGGCACTTCTCGAACTCCTGCATTTTTTCGCTGCCCGGATGCGGCGCGTGGTCCGTCGCGATGGCGTCCACCACTCCCGCGGCGATGCCTTCGATCAGCGCTTCGGCGTCCGCGGCGCTCCGCAGCGGCGGCTTCATCTTGTAGTTGCTGTCGTAGGGCAGCATCTCCGCGTCCGTCAGCGCCAGGTGGTGCGGCGTCACTTCGCACGTCACCGGCAGCTTGCGTGCCTTGGCCCCCGACACGATCTCGAGCGAGCGCCTCGACGAGATGTGCGCCACATGGAAGCGCGCCCCGGTCGCTTCGGCCAGGATCACGTCGCGCGCTACCATCACGTCTTCGGACGACGCCGGGATGCCGCGCAGCCCCAGCCGCACCGATTGCAGCCCTTCGTGCATGTCGCCGCCCGCGCTCAGGTGCAGGTCCTCGCAGTGGTCGATTACCGGCAGATCGAAGGCGTGCGCGAACTCCATGGCGCACCGCATCATGCGCGAGTTCATCACCGGCTGGCCGTCGTCGGATATCGCCACGATGCCCGCCGCTTTCATCGAGCCAATGGCGGCCAATTGCTCGCCCGCGCTGTCCTTGGTGATCGCGCCGATCGGGAACACGTTGACCAGAGCCGCCCGCAGCGCCCGTTCGACGATGTAGCGCGTCACCGTTGCGTCGTCGTTCACAGGACGCGTGTTCGGCATCGCGCAGATGGATGTGAACCCGCCCGCCGCCGCCGCTCTCGACCCCGTCTCAATCGTCTCGGCGTGCTCAAAGCCCGGCTCGCGCAGGTGCACGTGCATGTCGATGAACCCCGGCGCAACCACCAGCCCCGTGGCGTCGAACGTGATGGCGCCCGTCGCGTGCAGGTCGGTGCCGATCCGCACGACCAGCCCGCCCTTGATCAGGACATCCGTCACCTCGTCCCGGCCCGATGCCGGGTCCATCACCCGTCCGTTCTTAATGAGCAGTTTCGGCATGGGATCCCAGTATTCGTTCGAGCACCGCCATCCGCACCGCGACGCCGTTCTCCACCTGGTTCAAAATCACCGAGCGCTGCGAATCCGCTACCTCCGACGAGATCTCGCGCCCGCGGTTGATGGGCCCCGGGTGCATCACGATGGCGTCCTGCTTGATCAGGTCCAGGTGCTCCAGCCGCAGCCCGTAGAACTGAAAGTACTCGCTGGCGGCGAACGCAGTCTCGTGCTGCCTCTCCAGTTGCACCCGCAGCATCATCACCACGTCGGCGTCCCGTATGGCCTCGCGTATGTCGTAGGTCAGCCTCACGCCCGGCGCGATCTCGGCCAGTTCCGCCGGTAGCAGCGAGGCCGGGCCGCACAGAACCACCGACGCGCCGAACTTCGCCAGCAGGTGAATGTTTGACCGCGCCACCCGGCTGTGCGCGATGTCGCCGATGATCGCCACCCGCAGCCCTTCAAGCGACGGCCGGTGATCGAGAATCGTCCGCGCGTCCAGCAGCGCCTGCGTCGGGTGCTCGTGCGTTCCGTCCCCGGCGTTGATGATCGGCGTCCGCGGCAGGTAGCGCGCCAGAAAGTGCGGGGCGCCCGAGGCGGCATGCCGCATCACAATCGCATCCGGCCGCATCGCCACCAGCGTGTTCAGCGTGTCCACCAGCGACTCGCCCTTCGAGACGCTCGACCCCGACGCCGTGATCGAAATCGCATCCGCCCCCAGCCGCTTCGCCGCGATCTCAAAGCTCGTGCGCGTGCGCGTCGATGCCTCGAAGAAGAGGTTGACGATCATGCGCCCCTTCAGAATCTCGTGGCGCCCGAATGACTGGTTCGGCGGCGGCTGGAAGAACTTCGCGCGATCGAGAATAGCTTCGATCTCGGAACGCTCCAGACCCTCGATTCCCAACAATCCGACTGGCATGTGTTGGCTCGCGTTACGCTTTCTCGGCCAGTATCACTCTCTCCGCCTGGTCCACTTCGCGGAACTTCACTTCGATAATCTCGTTCGACGCCGTCTGCACGTTGCGGCCCACGAACCGCGCCTCAATCGGCAACTCCCGGTGCCCGCGGTCGATCAGCGTCAGCAGGTGTATGGTCGCCGGCCGCCCGTAGTCGAATAGAGCATCCATGGCCGCGCGAACCGTGCGTCCCGTATACAGAACATCATCGGTCAAAATGATGTCCTTGCCCGTAACCGAAAAACTGATCTCCGTCGCATGCACCACCGGCTGCGCCGCCACCGTCGAAAGATCGTCTCGGTACAGAGTGATATCCAGGATGCCGACCGGAATCTCCACGCCTTCAAGAGCCTTGATCTTGGCCGCCAGCCGCTGCGCGATCGGCACGCCCCGGCGGCGGATTCCGATGAACGCCAGCCGGTCCAGGTCCTCGGTCTTCTCCAGCACCTCGTGCGCCAGCCGCACCAGCGTGCGGTCGATCTCCGAAGCGCTCATCAACTGGTTCTTTTCACGCGTCACAGGCATAGGGGTACGCCAACGGACAGAGTAGCACAGGGCAGAGCCACCCCTCCGCTCGCGCGCTATGATGGTTGCCAACGGGCCGCCCCAGGCGGGCACTCAGGAGGGCACCATGGCAGTCTTCGACGTTGTCTTTGAGGGCGGCGGAGCCAAGGGATCCGCCTTTGTCGGCGCGCTCACGGCCCTGGAATCGGCGCACCACATCACCCGGCGCCTGATCGGCACTTCGGCCGGCGCGATCACGGCCACCCTGCGCGCGGCCGGCTACTCGCCCGCGGAGATGCTCGCCGCGGTCAATGAGAAGGTCAGCGGCAAACCCCGCTTCTCAAGTTTCATGGATCGCCCCACCGGGGCAAACTTCACGCCCCAGCAGAGGGCCGCGAGTTCCACCATGGTTGCTCTGCGCGACGTTCACGTCCCGCTGTTTGCAGACAACGTCGTGCTCGACCTCCTGCTCGACTCGCCCCTCTTCCCGCAGCTCTTCTCTTTCGTCGAATGCGGCGGCTTCTTCGCCGGCGACAATTTCCTCGCGTGGCTCACCGAAAAGCTCGCCGCCAAAGGACTGGCCGCCGGCGACACCCTGGCCACCTTCTTCGCCAAAACGCAGTCCGACCTCTCCGTCGTAACCTCCGACACCAGCGACATGGAAATGCTGGTGCTCAATCACCGCACCGCGCCCGACGTGCCAATCGCCTGGGCCGTCCGCATGTCCATGAGCATCCCCTTCGTCTGGCGCGAAGTCGTCTGGCAGGACGCATGGGGAACCTATCAGGGCCGCCCCAAAACCGGCAACATCCTGGTGGATGGCGGCGTGCTTTCGAACTTCCCCATCCGTCTGATCGCCGAGCCCGCGCCCGACATCATGGGGGACACCGATCCCAACGGCGCGCTCAACCTGGGCCTGCTGCTCGACGAAACGCTCGCCATCCCCGGCACCAACCCCGCGCTGCCTCCCGAGCCACTCGAGCAGCTTCGCGTCGTCCAGCGCATCTCCCGCCTCATGGACACCATGATGGGCGCGCAGGACAATCAGGAGATCCGCGAACGCGCTCCCGAGATCTGCCGCCTGCCCGTCAAGGGCTACGGCACCACCGAGTTCAACATGTCCGACGACAGGCTGAAGGCGCTGGTCGACGCCGGCGCGAGCGCCGTCCAAGCCCACCTCCAGGCCCGCGGCCTCGACAGCGCGACGGCAAGCGGGTAGTTACCGAACCGCGACCGTCAGGGAGCGGACCCCTCACCACAGATGATAGAACCCGTCCCGCCGCGCCAGCGTCACCGGCAGCCCGAACAGCCGCCCCAGCTTCGCCGCCGTCAGCACCTTCGCCTTGGGACCGTCCTCCATCAGCCGCCCTTCCCGCATCAGAACCACGCGCTCCACTTCCGGAATGATGTCCGCCAGATGGTGCGTCACCAGGATCAGCCCGATCCCCGACCGCGCCAGCTCGCGCAGGATGCGGCGCAGTTCGTGCTGCGCAAATACGTCCAGGCTCGAGCTCGGCTCATCGAGCAGCAGCGCCGTGGGATCGTGCACCAGCGCGCGGCCGATCAGCACGCGCCGCGCTTCCCCCGACGACATCTCGCTCACGAACCGTTCCGCCAGGTGCGAAGCCTCCAACCGCGCCAGCACCCGTTCGGTCTTCTCGCGCATCCCGTCGGTCACCGCATGGTAGGGCCAGATTCCGATGCTGCTGAAGAAGCCCGATAGCACCACGTCCCGCCCCGTGATCCCCCGCGTGCAGGCGGTCATCAGGTCGTTCGAGACAATGCCCAGCACCGCCCGCAGCTCGAAGACGTCCCATTGCTCCCGGCCCAGGATGGTCATCGAAGAGCCCGGCTCCATCAGCGGATAACACTCCCGCGTGACCGTCTTGATCAGGGTCGATTTGCCGCACCCGTTTGGACCGAGAATGGCCACGTGCTCCCCCACGCCGATGCGCAGGTCGATCTGATGCAGCACGGTCCCCGCGCCACGCGTCACTGAAACACGCCGCATGTCGAGCAGCGCCGGCGCCTCGCTATTTTTGCGCATTCTCCTCAACCTTCAAGAACCGATCCGCCGCCACGTCCGCAAGCTTTTGCACCGCGCCGCGCGGCCACCGGATCTCGATCGAAGCGATCCGCGTTTCGCTTCCCAGCCCAAAGTGCACGCGCTTGTCGCTCGACGATAGGAAGCCCGTGCTCACGGACACGTGATTGTACAGCGTGCGGCCCGAGCCTGTCGTGAGCTTGACCTTCGCCCCGATCGCATCCCGGTTGCTGTAGCGGCCCACCAACTCCAGAGTCAGCCAGTGATTGCCGTTCCCGCCCGAGTTGAGAAGAATGCGCGGCCGCTCCATCAGCGATGTCACCACCAGATCCTCAAAACCGTCGTTGTTGAGATCGCCGATTGCCGAGCCGCGTTGGTAGCCCCTGCGTAGGAAGCCGGCCCCCATCTGCTCGGACACATCGGCGAATTCCTTCCCGCCCAGATTGCGGAACATGGTGTCGTGCTGGCGTGCGTTCGCCTTTACGTTGTCGATGTCGCCGTTGGCGGAGTATAGGTCCTTCCAGCCGTCGTTGTCGAAGTCGATGAAGGCCGTGCTCCAGCCCGAGAGCGGCTGGCTGAGCTGCTGCAGCCGGACCTGGTCGGGAACGTAGCGGAAGTAGTCGCCGCGGTTGCGGAACAGTTGCCAGATCTGCCCCATCAGGTTGTTCGTGAAGATATCCACGCGGCCATCGTTGTCGTAGTCTTTCGCGTCGCTGCCCATGGACGAGACCACTTTGGCATCGTCGTTGTACGCCACGCCGAGCGGCAGGCCCTGGTCTTCGAAAGTGCCGTTTCCCTTGTTGATGAACAGCGAGTTCGCCTCGGTGTCGTTGGCGATGAACACGTCCTGGTACCCGTCGTCATTGAAGTCGGCGATGGAGATTCCCATGCCTTTCCCTGGCGCGGCGCCGAAGCCGGATTTCTCGGTCACGTCCTCGAACTTCCCGTGGCCCAGGTTGTGATACAGCCGGTGCACGGCGCGCGGGTAAAACGTCGGGCTGCAGTAGTATTCCACGCCGGCGACGCTGCACCGCCGGTCGGTCTGCGGAGTCCAGGTGGTGTAGTTGGACACCACCAGGTCCAGCAGCCCGTCGTTGTCGTAGTCGAACCACGCCGCGGCGACGCTCAGGATCCCCGCAGGCTTGCGCCCGATTCCCGATTGTTCCGTGACATCGGTGAAGGTGCCGTCGCCGTTGTTGTGATACAGCGTATTCCGCGCTGCGCCGCAGATGAAGATGTCCTCAAGGCCGTCATTGTCGTAATCGCCTATGGCGACGCCCAGGTTGTAGTCCAGGTGTTCCCCGAGCAGCCCGGCCTTCTTCGTGACGTCCTCGAACGTGCCGTCGCCCTTGTTGCGGAGCAGGCAGTTGTAGAACGCGGGGCCGGTCTTCTTCAGCTCCGGCAGCTTCGCGCCGTTGGTGAAAAAGATGTCCATCCGGCCGTCGTTGTCGTAGTCGAAGATGGCGACGCCGCCGGCCATCGGCTGCACGAAATACTTCCGCGGCGACAGGTCGTTATTGGTGATGTAGGAAAACTTCGATCGCGCGGTGATGTCGATGAAGTGCGGCTGCGTCTGCTGAAACGCCACCATGGCCGCGACAAAGGCCACCGCCAGAAGTGCCGGCCTCACTTGCCGCCGCTATCCGGAGCCGGCACGCCCGAGACGTTGCGCTTCACCGTCTCCGTGTTTTGCTGGATCTTCTGGGCGGCGCTCTTCTGCAGCGCGAATTCGCGCGCGGCATCCTCCTTGCGCCCCAGTTCCTGGTAGGCGTGCGCCAGCGTCAAGTGAACGGTTGGATTCGCGGGCGCCAGGCGCGCTGCTGTTTCGAGCGGCCCCACCGCGTCGGCTGCGCGGTCGGAATCCAGCAGGCACCGGCCCAGGCCGAAGTATGGCTCCGGCAAGCCGGCATTGATCTTCGTCGCATTCCGATAGTGGTCCATCGCCTGCGGCAAGTGGCCGCCTTTGCGGGCCAGTTCGCCCAGGAAATACTCAGCGCCGGCATTCTGTGGGTAGACTTTCAACTCCTGTTGGAACTCCTTGCCGGCCTCGTCGTTCGATGTGGCGGTCGCGGGCAGGTTCAGGATGATCTGGCCGATGCGGTAGTGAATCCCCGGCATCTGCGGCTCGCGGACCAGCAGGACGCGGTACTCGGCGATCGCCTTCTTCCACTCGCCGTGCTTCTCGAAGTTCTCGGCGTTGAGTTCCACCACCAGCGGAGAATCGGGAGCGGCATCCATCAGCTCCTGCGAACTCCGAGCCGACAGATCCGAGAACACGTGCGTGGCCATGAAGAGGATTTCGGGGTCGTGCGGGAATTCCTGTTCCAGCCAGGCCAGCAACACCGTGGCGGCGCCTTGATGGTTCAACATCATCGCGCAGCGCACGCCCGCCGCGCCCATGCGGCGTTTCAGGTTGCTGTCGAGAGCCTGGGTGTCCTGTTCCAGCGCCTCGTGAATCAGCGGCATGGCGTCGGCGCATTTCCCATGCTCAGCCAGTTCGGTGCCACGCTCGGCAGCGGACTGTTCGGGCGCGGCAATCGCCATCCCAATCGAGAATGCCGCGAAAAGAACCGCCAAGATGGGCCGGCGCATGGTGGACTCGCTTACCACATTGAAACACACGCGCCCCATCAGTGCGCTGCCGTCTGGCCGGCCGCGGATGCCGCTTCTTCGACGATGGCGAGCTGCTGGCGCGCCAGGGCAAGCTCGGTGGGGTTCTTCTCTCGACCGAGGTAGGCCGTCAGATGACTTCGCGCTCCGGCGTAGTCCTTTTCGTTCGCCAGCGCCAGCCCCAGAAGCTGTTCCGCCTTGGGGTATTTCTGCTCCGTGTCCAGGCGAAGCACTTCGCGGGCGCTGCGTTCGGCCGCGTCAAACTTCAGTAGTTGCAGGTTCGCCGTCGCGTTGTACAAGTACGCTTCGGGAAGGTGCAGGGGATCGAGGCGAATCGCTCCGCCGCTCGAATCCGCCGCGTCCTGCCACTTTCCGGCATTGAGCTGCACGGCGGCGAGCTGCACATAAGGAGGGGGATACTTGGGGTCGGCTTCCACGGAGTGCCGGTACGCCGCGGCGGCGTCCCCCTGCTTATCCTGCACCCACAGACACACACCCAGGCTGTACCAGGCCACCGCATACTGCGGATAGGCTGCGACGGCCTTCTCCAGGTTCTTCTGCGCGTCCTGCCATCGTCGCTTCCCGTAAGCCCGGACGCCTTTCTCATAAGCGGCACGGGCCTCAGGCGGCGCCGCCAGCGTGGTGATGCTGATCGTCTCGCCCGCATCCTTCGGGATCGCGACGGCGTTGGCTCGCGAGTCCGCCATTCCGTTTCTGGCGGGGTCTCGCAGCGGATCGTAAATGGCCTGAGCGGGAGTCGGCCCCGCCGGCTTCGGCGCGGGTGGGGGAGCCTTTTGCGCGAAAACCGGAAGTGCGACGGCCAGCAACAGGATCGAGGGGAGGAGGGACATAAATTAAAATGGCGCGGCCCGGCACCCACGAGGATACCGGGCCGCGCCCGTGAAACGCGAGCTCTAGAACACGAACTTCAAACCAAGTTGCAGGTTGCGAGCGCCATTCGATGTGTTGACGACACCCGCTTGCGAACCGCCGAAGACGTCGATCGAATACCCGTTCACCACCAGACTCGGTGTGTTGAACGCGTTAATGGCCTCCGCGCGGAACTCCAGGTACTTGCCCTCTTTGCCCGGCATCCCGAACTGCTTGCCGAGACTCAGGTCGACCTGCTTCAGGCCAGGGCCCCTCTCCGTGCTGACGCCGCAATTTCCGAAATTGCCGGGCGCCGGATCGGACATGTTGGCCGTGCTGAACCACACATAGCCGCCGCCGTTCGATGCGGGGTTGTTCTTGTAAGGAGTCGGTATCGACGGCCCATTGCAGTTCGGCCGGCCCTGCGCCGAACCGGTGCCCGCGTCGCCGCCCCAGTCGAGCATGGAAATCGGGAACCCTCCATGGAAGGTGTAGATCGCGTTCACGTCCCAACCGCCAAGCACCGCATCGACAACCGGGCTGCTGCCCCTGCCGTACGAGCGGGTCTTGCCGAAGGGCAACTGATACGTGACGTAGCCGTTGAACACGTTCACCACATCGTGGTCGCACAGACCATAATCCTGGTTCATGTTGTAGGCGTTCAACTGGAACGAGATGTCGGCGCTGGCCTGGCTCGCCGCCGCGTCCCCGTACCGTCCGTAGTACCCGAAGTTATTCGTCAGGCACTTGGACCACGTGTAGTTCGCCTGGAATGACAGGCCGCGGCTGATCCGCTGCTGGAACGCGATTTGCAGGGCATTGTAGTTCTGAATGCCCCACGAGGCGTTGAGCCTCACCTGGCCCGTTCCGTCGGCGGCGAAGCCCGGATTGCCGGCCAGGTACGGGCTCGGCAACACGTCGCCCGGCGACGCCAGGAACTTCTGCCCCGCGAAGATGATGGACGCCAGGTGATCGGTATGCTGTCCAACATACGCGGCCTGGAGGGTGGTCGAGCTACCCAACTGCCGCTGAATCGAAAAGTTCCACTGGTTCGACACGGCCGGCCGGTAATTCGGATCCGTCATGTGGATCCTGACGCCCGCGAAACAGGCAGCGGGAGCAGAACCGACGTTCTGAATCGTGCAACCGGCGCCCGCATTGCCAAGTCCGGTGAACCCCTGATCGAGAGTGACCTGGTTGGCAGGAATGACTCCATTCGTGCCTCCACCCCACTGGCCGACCAGGTCGATGTTCCAGGGAGCGTTGGTGGCCAGGCGGTTGTATTCGCCAGTGCCTTCCTGGAAGCTGGAGCGGCTGAACGCGGCGCGGATCACCGTGTCTTTGATCGGCGTCCACGCCAGGCCGACGCGCGGCAGGAAGTTGGCGATGCCGTTGTACTGGTTGTAGAGCGCGCGGCTGTTCCCGTTCACCCCAGCCAACTCTACGGTGCCCGTATACTCCCCGAAGTTGGTCATGCGATTGCCAACCTCGTAGATGGCCGTGAAAACCTGCCAGCGGATTCCGAGGTTGATGGTGAGGTTGGGCAACAGCTTCCAGTCGTCCTGGAAGTACGCGCCGTAAGCGCTATTGCGCTGTCCCACGGTGCCGGAGTAGCCCTTCCCGTACCCCATGTAGAACGGGAGCCCGACCAGGAAGTCGGTCTCGGCGTTTCCGGTGTAGCTGCCGTTGAACCCGATCTGTCCCGCCGCGCCATCGTTGCTCGTGGCCGGAACATAGTCGTTGCGATAACGGATGAACTGGGCCCCGAACTTGAAGTTGTGCGTGCCATGGGTCAGGTTCAGCGTATCTTCGGCCAGGATCGAGGTCTGGTGGAAGATCTCCGGCGCGTCTACCGTTCCAAAGGCGAACGGACCATTCTGGCCGCCGCCAATCGGCGCCCCAGAGAAGAACAGGCCTGGCAGGAAGTTCGTTGGCTCGCCTGGTATCAGCCCACCCAGGTTCGTCGAAGTAGCGGGCTGCGTGTTGGCTTCGGCTGGGAAGTAGTTCACGCCCACGCGGAACGCATTGAGCAAGGTCGGGCTCAGCGTCCTGGTGTAGTTGATGACTCCGCTGTAGAGCGGCAGGTTCTCGTTGCCGCTGGTGCTGTATAGGGCCGCCTGGCTATTCACGAACTGCTGTATCACGTTCTGCTGTGAGTACCGCACGGACAGGCTGTCCTTGTCGCTCGGCCGCCAGTCGATCTTGGCGTCGCCCTGGTTGCCGTTGATGAAATCGTGCTCCGCGTTGGGCACGTTATTGACCAGCCCGGTGCCACTGGCCTGCGGAAGCGCCTTCATGACGCTCAGGGCCGTGGCGCTGAGGGTGATGCAGGGATCCACGCCCATCTTCTGCCCGCCGACGCATTTCGCAGCGTTGTTGAGGTTCGACGGCATGGTCACATTGGTGCCCGGGTAATGTAGCGTGACTCCGAGGTCCGTAAAGTCCAGGTTGTTTTCAGCCGCCGTGAAGGTGTTGAGGGTGCCCGCCGTGGTCGGGTGATCGAAGCGCGAACCCTGGTAGTCGACGAAGAAGAAGAGTTTGTTCTTCTTCACGGGGCCGCCAAACGTTCCACCAAACTCGTTCCAGCGCAGTTTTTGCGGGCTGCCGCTCACTGCGGGATCGGTGCTGAAGTTCCGCGACCACTCGTTCGCGTTCATGGCGTCGTTTCGCAGGAACTCGAACGCATCGCCGTGGTACGAGTTCGTTCCCGACTTCGTGATCACACTGATCACGCCGCCCAGAAACTGCCCGTAGTCTGCCGACGGATTATTCGTGACGACGTTGAACTCCTCGATGGCGTCCACGTTCGGCGAGTAGGCCACGTTGTTGTCGACGAACTCCACGTTCTCCATGCCGTCCAGCAGGTAGTAGTTCGCCTGCTCGCGGTTGCCGTTGATGTAGGGGCGGCCGGAGTTGAAGGTCGACTGGCCGTTATTGAAAGCGCCCGGGCTCGTCGTTACGGCTCCAGGCATAAGCAGAGTCAGTTGGTTGTAGTTGCGCGTTGCCAGCGGCAGGCTGGTGATCGCCGCCGATTGCATTACCGTGCCGAGCGTGGTGGTCTCGGTTTGCAGGATCGGCGCCGCGCTGGTCACTTCGACCGTTTCGGCGATGTTTCCCACCTTCAACTGAAAGTCGATTTTGGCGACTTGGTTGATTTCCAGGTCCACCTTCGGCTGGACTGCCGTTTGGAACCCGGCGGTCGTCGCTTTCACTTGGTAATGGCCCACAGGCAGCCGGAGGAGGTTATAGACCCCGGCACTATCCGTGACGGAGGAAAATGTTGTCCCGCGGTCCAGATCCTGAGCCGTGACCGTGGCGGCTACGACCATCGCGCCGGTGGGATCGCTCACCACGCCGGTTATGGACGCCGTGACGTCCTGCGCACGGAGCGGAATCGCCGCGACCAGCGCCGCGAGCACAAACAGCGCCAGAATCCCGACTTTCGAGTAGCGCTTCAGTTGCATCTAAAGCTCCTTTTACTTGTTCGCTTCTTCCATTAGGAGCGCCCTGTCCCGCCGTGCGGGCCGAATCAAAACATATCCTGCGGCTGTCCGACGGTAGACCCCTGAGCGCTGTGTACAGGCAATCCTGTGCCGTCGCCAAACCCCTGTCCAGTTCCAAACCGTTGCCGGGTTGTTCGGAACATGTTCGTTACACCGTAAGCTATTGCTCGCCTTGGGGTTTTGCGGATACGCGCGGGGGGCCTAGCGCAGGCTGTCCGCGAGTGTGGTGACGAGCGTGGCCGCGTCGTCGTCGTTGCTCAGCTCCCACGACATCACGCCCGCCAGACCCTTGCTTTTGATGTAGTTGGCCTTGTTCACCAGGGAGGCCGCATCGTCGTATGACCAGAAGACGCCATCCGCCGCGCTGTACACCCAAAAGGCCTGCGCCAACGGATCGCGGAAGCCGGGATAACCCAGATTCTTCAGAACGCGGAAGCTCTCGAAGCCTGGTCCGCCGCTCGACTTCGCCGCCCCGGAGGCGTGCTGAAACAGCCCGTTGTTCGCGCTCGCCACGCCCTTCCAGCCCCGGCCGTAAAACGGCACGCCCATGACCAGCTTTGCAGGGGGAACGCCGGCCGCCAGGTAGTCCGTCACCGCGCGATCGATGTTCCGGCCCGCGCTATCGGCCGGCTCCACCGGATTGGCGTACAGCGCCGCATGGTGATTGGTGGTCTTCTCCGAGGGCCCGTGCAAGTCGTACGCCATCAGGTTGATGTAGTTCACGTACGGATGGATGGCGTTGAGCTCGAGGAGCGAATACTGGTCGTGGCCCGCCGCCGTCGCCACCGTCAGCAGCGTGCGCTTGTCTACCGCATCGAGCTGGCGGCGGAACTCGGCCAGCAGCAATGTGAAGTTCCGCGGATCAGCAGCCGAAAAAGCGCAGGTGTTGCCGCATGCGCCCGGATATTCCCAATCGATGTCGATGCCGTCGAACAGGCCCGCGATCGACATCCCGTGTCCCAGATCGCCCTTGATAAACAGGCCGACGCAGGAGGCGACGAACGCCTCCCGCGAAGCCGCGCTCGCGGCCGCCTCCGAAAAATGGGAGGAGAGGGTCCAGCCCCCTAGCGAGATCAGCACCTTCAGCCGCGGGTACGCCGCCTTCAACTTCAGCAATTGGCCGAAGTTGCCGCGCACTGCGTGTGGCTCCGCGCTGTCGGCCTTGCCGTCTACGCTCGCCGCGGCGTCATATGGTTTCTTGTAGTCCGCTTCGGCGTCGGAGAGGGCGCACCCGCTGGCCGTCGGCTTGCCAAATGCGTACATCAGGTGCGTGAGGCGGGCCGCCGCGCCGCTGGTCGCGACGTTCTTCGGCGAATAGGCGTCGTCCCCGTTATAGAAGTACGCCATGTTGACCCGCTGCGCGTTCGCGGCCATGGCGAACACGAACAGCAGGGCACACCATTTCATCCCATCACCACGCTTACTTGATTCACCGAACCCGCCGGCTGAGGCGGTATCGCGCCTTCGATCGCATCCCCATTCAGCGTAACCGACCGCACGCCTTTCTGCACTCCGTCGGGATTCTCGACCGTGATCTCGAACTTTGCTTCACGCCACCTTCTTGACACCTGGAAACGTTTCCAAGATGCCGGAATGCACGGATCTACCACCATTCCGTCAAAGTTCAGGCGCACTCCGAGGATCCAGCGAGTCGCCGCGGTGTAGTTCCATCCACCGCTGCCGGTCAGCCACGGATGCCGCGCGCGGCCGTAAGCGGTGTGGTCCCGTCCCATCACGAACTGGCAGTACGAGTACGGCTCCGCCTCGCGAATTTCGATCTGGTCGTTCTGGTTCGCGGGCAGCAGCGAGTCGTAGAACTTCATCGCTCGCTCGCCCCGCCCCAGCTTGCACTCCGCGATGACGGCCCAGGGATTGGGATGGCTGAAGATGGCCGCGTTCTCCTTGATGCCCTTGTAGACCCGCGTCACGAACCCAATATCGTCGTCCGGTTTCGAGAACGCCGGCCACAGAAGGTGAATGCCGTACGGCGAGTAGAGGTGCTGGTCCACGGCGTCCATCGCCAGCCGGCCGCGCTCCGGCGTTGCCGCATCGGACAGCACGGCCCAGGTGTTGCTTTCGATAAAGACCTTGCCTTCCTCGCTCTCCCGCGTGCCGATCCGGACGCCCTTGGCCGTGATCCCGCGCAGGTACCACTCGCCATCCCACAGCTCTTTCTCGCAAGCCGCCTTGACCTTGTCCGCCAGGGCGCCATACTCGCGCGCGTCCTGCTGGCAGCCCAGGTGCTCCGCCGCCTCGACGAACGCGCGCAGCGCCCAGTGATGCATGAAGGACACCATGGCGCTTTCGCCGCCGCCCAGATTCAGGCAATCGTTCCAGTCGGCGCGCAGCCCTTTGCAGATGCCATTGGCCCCGACCTGGCGGGCGGAAAAATCGAGCGCGCGCTTGAGGTGATGGTAGACGGTGGCCTCGTCCTGATCCGCGAACGGAACCACCTCTCCGAAGAGCTCCTCGTCGCCGGTCTCCTTCACGTACTCGCAGACCGAAACCACCAGCCACAGCGCGTCGTCCGAGCAGACGTCTTCGAGGCCGTGGATCAGGCTCTTGCGGTCCGGCGTCCGCGTCACGGTGGGCGACTTGAACTTGGGCGCTTTCTGCTTTTCCGGATCGAACCAGTCCGGGTCGAACAGGTGCAGCCCGTAGCCCTGGCTCACCTGCCCTTTCAGCAGCTCGATGATGCGCTGCCTGCATTTCCCGGGATTGGAGTGCACTACGCTCATGAGGTCCTGCGAGGTGTCGCGATATCCCAGGCCGGTGCGCCCGCCCACTTCGATGAACGACGCGAACCGCGACCACACCACGCAGGTCTCCGCCTGGTACAGCGTCCAGGTGTTGATCATGGTGTCGAGGCCCGGGTGCGGAGTCTGGCACTGGAACGCCGCCAGTTTCTGGTCCCAATAGGACCGCAGCGCGCCAAACGCACGGTCCACTTCGGCCAGGTCGGAATACTTGGCCTTGACCTCGCGACCCTTCGCGCGCGGGCCCACGCCCAACAGGAACACCAGCCGCGTTTCCGCGCCAGGCGCGAGCGTCAGCCGCTTGTGCATTGCGGCGCAGTGGTTGCCGCCCAACTCGGTGCTGCCCGCGCATTCACCGCGCTCGACAGCCGCCGGGTTTGTCTCGGTCCGATAGGCGCCCAGGAAGCGGTCGCGCACGCAGTCGAAACTATCGGGCTCGAAGTTCGAAGCGAAGTAGTGGAACGTCCACGGCTCGTAAAAGAAATCGTATTCGATGACGCCGTCCGCGTAGCTTGTCCCCGCGGCGTAGAGGCTCATTTGGAAATTCTGGTTGTCGATTTCGATGTGGTGGAAGGAAAACTCCACGTAGGAAAACACGCTGAGGTGGCGCTCGCGCGAGCCCGTGTTCTCAATCCGCACGTCCCACAGCTCGGCATCGTCGTCGATGGGGATGAAGACGGTCTGCTCCGCGTGCAGATCCTGATAGTCGCAGGAGAACTTCGAGTACGAGAGACCGTGGCGGCACTCGTAGCGCGCCTTCGCCAGGTCCTTGCCCACAGGCTGCCAGGAGATGGACCAATACTCGCCCGTGTCGTCGTCGCGCAGGTAGACGTAGCGGCCCGGCCGGTCGAGTGGAACGCCATTGGCGCGGAACCGCGTGACCCGCTGGCTCTCCGCGTTGCGGTAGAACGAGTACCCGCCGGCGTTCTGCGAGATCACCGTGCATAGGTCCCGCACGCCCAGGTAGTTGGTCCAGGAGACCGGCACGTCCGGCCGCTCAATCACGTACTCTCTCGTCTGATTATCGAAGGTCCCGTAGCGCAAAGCGCACCTCACACCGCCACAAACTGCCTCAGCCAGCGCAGCAGTTCCTGCGCCTTGGCCGGCGAATCGGCCTCCACGGCGAGCCGCAGCACCGGCTCGGTCCCGGAGAACCGCAACAGCGCCCAGTTGTCGTTCTCGAGCATGAGCTTGGTGCCATCCATCTGCGAGACCCCGATCACCGGGTAGGATCCGATCTGTCCGCAGGGCGCTTCCTTCAGCCGCCGCGGAACCACGATCCGCATTTCCGGCGTCGCGGGCAGGCTCTCTTCGGCGTCATAGAGCCGCCCCGTGAGGGCGCGCACACGTTCGAGCAGCGGAGCGATCTTCTGGCCCGTTCGCGCCAGCATTTCGACCACCAGGGCCGAGGCGAAGATGCCGTCCTTGCCGAGGATATGTCCGCGGATGGTCAGCCCGCCCGACGATTCGCCCCCCAGTAGCGCGTTGTGCTCCTCCATCGCCGCCGTGATGTGCTTGAAACCGACCGGGACCTCGTAGCACTTCTCGCCGAGGCGCGCCGCCAAACGGTCCAGCAGATGCGTGGTCGCCAGGTTGCGCACCACGCCGCCGCGCTCGCCGCGCACTTCGTGCAGGTACCAATAGAGCAGCACCAGAACGTCGTTGATGGGGATGTATTCGCCGGCGTCATCGACGATCGCGATGCGGTCGGCGTCGCCATCCATCGCCAGGCCGAGGTCGTACTTGTAGTCCAGCATGTTGGAGGTCAGCAGGCGCAGCGCCTCCAGGTTGGGCGCGGGCGAGCGGCCGCCGAACAGCGGATTGTGCCGGTCGTTGATGAAGGTGACCCGGCAGCGGGCCTCCGTGAGCACGGTGCCGAGCGTGAGCTGGCCCACGCCGTACATGGGGTCCACAATCACGTTGAGGCCGGCCTCGCGGATGGCGTTCAGGTCGATCAACTTCTCCACCGCGTCCACGTATTCGTTGGTGAAGTCGCGCCGCTCGACAATGCCGGCGTCGAGCGCGAGATCGAGTTCCAGCTTGATCACGTCGTCCGGCGCCAGCGCGTTGGTTTCCTTCTCGATCGCGCGCGTCTCCTCGTCGAGCAGCAGCGACCCGTCGCCGCGAAAAACCTTCAGCCCGTTCCACTCGGGGGGATTGTGGCTGGCCGTGAACGCCAGGCCGTAGGCCGAACCGCGCTTGGCCGTGGCGTAGGTGATCAGCGGCGTGGGCGCGTCCTCATTCAGCAGGATGGTGGGGATGTTGTTGCCCGCGAACACCTCGGAGGCGGCCTCGGCGGCCTGTTTCGAAAGAAAGCGCCGGTCGAACCCGACGATGACCCCGCGCTTCTCCTCGCCCCGGCGCGTGATCCCATTGGCGAGCGCCTGGCTGAGCCGCCGCACGTTGTGCATGGTGAAGCCTTCGCCGATGATGGCGCGCCACCCGCCGGTGCCGAACGTGACCAGGTTTGCTTCCTCCTGGCGGCGCGGCCGGAACAGCCGCTTTTCGAGAATGAACTCGGCCCGCGCCAGGTCGGCGGCCGTGTTGATGCCTTGCACTTCGTCCTGATCGTAGAGCTGGTAGCTTTCAACGCGCCGTCCCGATCGGATCATCTCGCGGACCCAGTCCGTGAGGCGGTACGCCGGCGAAAGCGCGCCGGTATCGATGACGTAGGCGCCCACGTTCACTTCGCGGATCTCGCGAACGGCGGCCGATGCCTCGGTGTCCTCGATGATGTCGACGATGCCGCCCGCGGCGTTGCGGACGATGCGCCCGTAGGGAAGGGGCCGATCGACAACCGCGGTGAGCAGCGTCAGATCCGCCTTCTTGAGGCGGTGGCGGTTGAGCAAGCCACGGATGGAGGCAGGGCGGAACAGCGGCGTGTCGCCGTAGAGAATGAGCAGGCTGCCCTCGAAAGCTCGCAGCAGCGGCAGCGCCTGCAAGGCCGCGTGCCCCGTGCCCAGCGGCTCTTCCTGCAAGACGTAGCACACCTTGTCGCCCAGGTGAGCCCGCACTTCTTCCTGCCTGTACCCCACCACCACGTAGATGTCGTCGGGATGGACCACGCCGAGCGCGTTCTCCACCACGCAATCGAGGATGGTGCGGTCGCCCAGAGTCTGGAGCACCAGCGGGCGGCCGTCCTCGGCAAGAGTGCGCCTGCCGGCGGCGAGAATGATCGCCTTGGTTTCGGATACCCCGGCCGGCGTCGCCACCGTTTCACTCAATGTCTGTGCCACGAGCGCTCCCGGAAAAAAGACTCGGCCACGAATGGACACGAATGCACACGAATAAAAAACCCCGTTTCCCATTCGTGTGCATTCGTGTGTATTCGTGGCGCACTAGTGTGTTTCCACCTTGGCCTGCTCCAACTCCGGCGCGGACGCCTGGCCCGCCCCGCCACGGATGGGGATGAAGCGCGAGAGAATCAGGGCCGGGATCGAGGAGAGCAGCACCCATACAAAGAAGTTCCGGTAGCCCACGGCCACCTGGATTTTGCCGCTCACCGTGCCCGGGATCATGAGGCCCAGGTTCATCAGCGAATTCGCGAAGGCGTAATGGGCCGTCTGGAACTTCCCTGGCGCAATCTCTTGCATCATGAGCAGGATCACGCCGACAAACCCGAAGCCGTATCCGAACATCTCCACGCTCAGCGCCCCCGCAATGCGCAGATGGCTCGTCGGCAGCGCCGTGCTGAGATACACGTAAGCCAGGTTGGGGAAATTCATGGCACAGACCAGCGGCAGCAGCGCGCGGCGCAGGCCCAGCCAGGACGTGAAATACCCCCCCAAAATGCTGCCCACCACGAAGGCCACCGTGCCGAACGTGCCGTATATGGTTCCGAACTGGTCCGTGGTGAGACCCAGGCCGCCCGCCGCCCGTTGATCCACCAGGAACAGCGGGCCAATCTTCACCACCTGGCCCTCGCCGGCACGGTACAGCACGATGAAGAGCAGCAGCAGGTAGATGTTCGGCTTCTTGAAAAAGCTGACCACCACTTCCCGGAACGTCGCCGCCATCTCGCGAAGGCTTTCCGAGCGTCGCTCGGCGCCGCCCCGGGGCAGCACCTGCGCGTGGTAGATGCTCAGCAGCATGAGAATCAGCCCCATGGCCGCGAAGATCACCATCCACGCGCGCGGCACGCCCATGCGGATCTCGAGGAATCCCGCCAGGATGATCAGGCCGCCCTGCGAAAAGAACCGCGCCGCGTTGTAGAATCCGCCCTGCCATCCCGTATACGCCGCCTGCTCTTTGGGGGAAAGGCTGGCGATGTACAGACCGTCCGCGGCAATGTCGTGAGTCGAAGAGCAGAAAGCGACCACCGCCAGGAGCGCCAGCGTATAGCCGAAATAGCCCGGCAGCGGCAGGCATAACGCCACCAGCGCCAGGCTCAGCCCGCCCGCAAGCTGCAAAAAGACCACGAAGAACTTCTTGGTCTTGAACATCTCGATCAGCGGGCTCCACAGCGGTTTGAGCGACCACGGCAGCAACAGCCAACTGGTGTAAAACGTGATGACGTCGTTGCGGAGGCCCATCCGCTTGTAGAGGATCCCGGCGATCAGCGCCACCGCGAAGAAGGGCACGCCTTCCGCGAAGTACAGCGTTGGGACCCATCGGGCAGGGTGGGTGCGGCCGGGCTGCGTGGCGCTAGCCATTGGTCTTTTCGGCCAGGAACACAAACCGCCTGACCGCTCTATCGGATGGTGAACCGGGATCGGCGGCCTGTCCAGTTCACAACGGTTGCGGCGACGTTATGGCCCGTTTGTTACGCCCACCGAACATCCCTAGGGCCTTTACTTTCGGCGACCTGGGCGCGTGCTAAGATCGAAGTGGTTTCGGGTGGAGAGGCAGTCTTCGATGGGTGAAGGACACACTCCGGGCGTGTCCCGCGCGAAGGTACCGGAGGAATCCCGGCCCCCGCGCGCCACGCCTCAGGCAGTTCGGGACGAACTCGAGCGCGTGCTCGCCAGCCACGAGTTTCGCTCGAGCAAGCGCAGCCAGGAATTCCTCAGGTACGTCATAGAGAACACCCTGGGCGGGCATGGCGACCTGCTCAAAGAGCGCACCATCGGAATCGACGTCTTCGGCCGGACGGCCGACTACGACCCCAGCGATGACGCGACCGTGCGGGTGAAGGCGGGCGAGGTTCGCAAACGGCTGGGTCTGTACTATTCCTCCGAAGGCCTGCAGGACCCGCTCCGTATCGAGCTGCCTTTCGGAACCTACGTGCCGGAATTCCGGCTGGCGACCCCCGACACCGCCCCCATCGCCCCCGAGACAGCCCAGCCCCCCGCCACGGTGCCGGAGGCGGCCATGACCCGCTCCGCCTTGCTGCGCTGGATGCTGGCGGCTGCCCTTGTGGTCGCCATCGCCGCCGTCGCGTACTCCTGGTTCGGCCGCGCCGGCAACCCGACGCTCGACCAGTTCTGGGCCCCGGTCTTGAACGACAAGTCGCCCGTGCTGATCTGCGCGGCGTTCGTGCCGGTCTGGAACCTGAACGGGTACCCGAACGCCACCCAGACGCCCCGTGCCGAGGACTTTGTGCTGCTGAACGATCAGTTTGTCGGAGGCGGCGACCTGGTCGCTACCTCGCGCCTGGTCGCCATGCTCACCAGGATGGAGCGCCCCTATCGCGTGCGGGTCGGCAATACCGTGACGTTCCAGGATCTGCGCGGCGCGCCGGCCATTTTCGTCGGCTATTCGCTGACACGCTGGCGCGAGATCAGCAACCAGATGCGCTTTTTCATCGACGCTTCCCGCCTGCCGGTGGGGATCACCGACAACGGCGCTCCCACGAAGTGGTCTCTGCCGAATCTTCCGCCCGACCGTAGGACCACGGAAGATTACGCCCTGCTGACCCGCGTGTTCCACCCCGACACGCACGCCATGCTGGTCGAGATTTCCGGCATCACGCAATACGGCACCGATGCGGCGGGCGAGTTGGTCACCAATCCGGATCTGCTGAGAGACGCCCTGCGCGGCGCTCCCTCGGGGTGGCAGAAGAAGAACATGCAACTGGTTCTCCACGTCAAGGTGATCTCGGGCGTGCCCGCGTCGCCGGTGGTGGTGGCCAGTCACTTCTGGTAGGGCGTCCGCTCCCTCGCGGTCGCGGCTCGGTCAGGTGAGCACGAACTCTGTGCCACGATACGTATATGGCGAAACTGCCCCCGATCAAGCAAAAGTCCGCTCCGATCCTCCGTTCGGTCCGGGGAGTCCTCAAGAAAGCCAACGTCGGCGGGTACCGAAAGCATCTGGCAGCGAAACACCGATAGATTGTACGATCACAAGATGCGCGGAAGAATTGTCAGGCTTCTGGCTGTCCTGCTGGTCTCGATGACGCTGGCGGCCGCGCCGAACCCGTGGAGCAAGGCCAAGGCCGCCGCCTGGTACCGCGCGCAGCCGTGGCTGGTCGGCAGCAACTACATCCCGGCCGATGCCATCAACCAACTGGAGATGTGGCAGGCCGCCACGTTCGACCCCCGGCGCATCGACCTCGAACTCGGCTGGGCCGAGAGCATCGGCATGAACACCATGCGCGTGTTCCTGCACGATCTGGCCTGGCAGCAGGATCCGGAGGGCTTCCGCGGGCGCCTGGATACGTTCTTGACCATTGCCGACAAACACCACATTCGCCCGCTTCTGGTTCTGTTCGATTCCTGCTGGGACCCCAATCCCCAGCTCGGCAAGCAGCGCGAACCAACGCCCGGCGTGCACAACTCCGGTTGGGTGCAGGGTCCGGGCGCGAGGGCGCTGGACGATCCGTCGCAGGTTCCGCGCCTCGAGGCCTGGGTCAAAGGTGTGGTGGGCGCGTTTGCGAACGACCAGCGGATTCTCGGCTGGGACCTCTGGAACGAGCCCGACAACACCAACGCCGGCAGCTACACCGATCCGGCGGATAAGGTCGCGCGTGTGCTGGTTCTGCTACCGCAAGTGTTCGCCTGGGCCCGCGCCGCGCACCCGGCGCAACCACTCACGAGCGGCGTGTGGCAGGGGGAATGGTCCTCACCAGATCAGCTCAGCCCCATGGCGAAGATCCAACTCGAGAACTCGGATGTGATCTCCTTCCATAGCTATGAGCCGGCGGATGAGTTCGAGCGCCGCGTGAAGTCGCTAACGCACTACGAACGCCCAATCCTGTGCACCGAGTACATGGCGCGCCCGCGTGGCAGCACGTTCGAGAGCATTCTGCCGGTGGCGAAGAAATACAAGGTGGCCGCCATCAACTGGGGCTTTGTGCAAGGCCGGACCCAGACCTACCTGCCGTGGGATTCCTGGCAACACCCTTACGTGGAGCACCCTCCCGCGGTCTGGTTTCACGACATTTTCTATCCGGACGGCAGGCCTTACCGAAGCCAGGAAGTGGATTTCATACGCGGGATCGTGGCGCAGGGGCGGCGCTGACCGGGCGGCGCCCTCGTCTGGCTGCTCAAAAAACTGCTTGACAAGCACAATATTTGTATAGTACAACGATTGTGTTATGCAAGCAACGTTCGTTCGCACCTTTCGCCGCGACCTGCGCGTTCTCGAGCGGGAAGCGGTCCGCCACCTCGATGGCGAGACCAGTTGCTGCGGTGTCACGCTGGGCCAATGCCACGCCCTGCTCGAGTTGTCGTTCTCGGATTGCTCGCTCACGAGCCTGGCTGCCGCGCTCGATCTGGACACCAGCACCCTGAGCCGCACGGTTGACGGCCTGGTCAAGATGGGCTGGGTGGAGCGAACCCAGGACGCCGCCGATCGCCGGGCAGTCCGCCTCGCCCTTACCGCGGCGGGACGCGGGAAAGTGGCCGAGATCGACGGGATGTGCGACCGCTACTACCAGGGTTTGTTCGGCGACATGAGCGACCGCGACCGCAAGTGCGTCCTTCAGGGAGTGAAGCTGCTGGGCGAGGCCATGCGAAGCCATCGCAACGCGCCGGAGGCCGGCCAGCCGTGCTGCGCCGCGACCGGGCGCAAGGAGGTGCCAAGTGGCAGGAAGTAGCTGCGGTTGCGGCCCCAAGAAGCTGACCACCACGATCGGCTGGCGGGACGTGCTCGGCGGGTGGAAAGTGCGCTGGGGTTTCGGCCGCGCGAAGTACACGGTCGCGCCGGGCCTGTATCGCGTCGGCATGCCGGACTCCGATTCCGCGGTGTTGGTCACGGCCAATTACAAGCTGACCGTGGACCAGGTGCGGCGCTCGCTGGTTGGCCTCAACGTATGGCTGCTGGTGCTCGATACCAAGGGCGTGAACGTCTGGTGCGCGGCGGGGAAGGGAACGTTCGGCACCGCGGAACTCGTCCGCCGGATCCAGGCCGTCAACCTGCGCGAGGTGGTGAAACACCGGGAGCTGGTTCTCCCGCAGCTCGGCGCAACCGGCGTGGCCGCGCACGAGGTGAAGCGCGCCACCGGCTTCTCCGTGCACTACGGCCCCGTGCGCGCCGCCGACATTCGCGCCTATCTCGCGGCGGGGATGAGGGCCACGCCCGCGATGCGCCGCGTGAGCTTCGGCTGGCGGGAGCGGCTGGCCGTAGCGCCGGTCGAGATTGTGGGGGCGCTGGGCCCGCTCGCCGCCATCACGGCGTTTGTAGCGGCGCTCGACGTTCTGCGGGTTCACCGCCTGACCGCGCACGCCCTCACCGGAATGCTGCCGTTCCTGGCCGCGGTCGCGACCGGCGCCGTGCTGGTGCCGTGGTTGCTGCCCTGGCTGCCGTTCCGGGCGTTCGCGCTCAAAGGCGCGGTGGCGGGGGCGCTGGTGGCGGCAGCGCTGGTGCTGTGGCTGCCCATGCGAAGTGTCGAAGCGGCGGGCGCCGCGCTGCTGGTCGTTGCCATCGCATCCTACATGGCCATGACTTTCACTGGCTCGACTACATTCACCACTCTGGCCGGCGTTCGGCTGGAGGTGCGTCGGGCGCTGCCGCTCATCGTGATCGCGGCGGGCGCGGGGGCCATTCTGCGGGTTGCCGGAGCGTTCCTCTAACATGCGATATCTATTGAACGGCCATTCGCTGGTGCTGGACGCGACGCTCTGCAACGGCTGCGGGCGGTGCGAAGAAGTTTGCCCGCACGGCGTGTTCTCGGTGGTCCAGCGCAAGGCCGCGATCGTTGACCGCGACGCCTGCATGGAGTGCGGGGCCTGCCGCATGAATTGCGCGATGAACGCGATCGCGGTCTCCTCGGGCGTCGGCTGCGCGGCGGCGGTGATCGGCGCGATGCGGCGCGGGGACACCGGCGCCGAGGCGTGCGGTTGCGGGTAAACTACCCCGGGGTCCGCCCGCTCTTCCGGTCGATCAGGACGTGGACGGCGCGCTGCGGGGGCAGGGCAACGGCGATGTGGGCGCCGTTCTCCAGATGGGTCAACTCGACGTGCTTCGGCATCGCCGACTCCGAGATCATCGTGTACAGCACGCACCGTTCGAAAACGCTGGGTCGGATGAGCACCGACGGGTCTTCGTACTCGACCGCGAATACCGGCGCCACCTGGGCCTGGTTCAAGGCGTAACGGTAAAGGGCCACCACCGGAGCATTCAACGAGCCCAGTTCGAGCGGCAGCGGGCACCAGATCACCTTGCCCGCACCCATCGGAATGGTCTGCACCGCAGCCAGTTTCTCGCCCGCGACCACCGCCTTCTCCACGCGCTGGAAGCTTTCGCCGTGGAAGGCGACGCGCAGATCCGCGCCATCGATGCGCAGCGTCTCTTCCTCGGCCAGAGGCGCGATCGTCGCTCCGAGGCCCAATCGCTCAACCGGAATCCAGTGCTCGTCGCGGTCGATCACGCCCGTGATGAGCAGCGTTGCGCCGTTCGTTACGGCCGCCGACAGCACCTTCCAGGCCGCCGCGGTGAGTACCTGCGGGCACGGCAGCAGGATCAGCTTCGCGGGCGTGAACTCGCGTTCGAGCGCGTACTCCCCCGCGGCGCGCATCGCGGTCAGGCACTCGTAATGCATCACGCGGACCGCGCGCCTGGTCGCCGCCGTGGCGAAGTCCCGAACCGAAAACATGTGGGACTGCGGCACCACCATCACCACGTCTTCGAGTTGCTTTCCGACGAGCAGCGCGCTGTGGGCGCTCCAGAATGCGGCCGCGGCGCGAAATGGCTCCAACTCCGGCTTGGCCGTCCCATCGGCGCGGAAGAAGCCGATGCTCGCTTCGTTGTCGTTGGCGATGTAGCTGTTCGTGTTCCACAGCCACTGCACAAATCCCGCGCCATTCGCACCCATACTGAATGCGATCTTCCGCTCGAGCAGGTTGCGCGCCTCCTCCTCCGTGCGGCCGGGAGTGCGGCGCATCGTTTCGTAAAACATGATGCCCGACTCCTCCACCAGGTTCGGCTTCGAGGGCGACTTAGTCAGCAGGCTGTCCCACAGCAGGTCGTCGTTGAGCCACCAGTTGTGGATGCACGTGAAATCGACCACCGTGTCGTGGAAAAGCGGGCTCGGCTGGGGAGAGAGGCCGCCCTCGTCCTGACCCACGGTGATGAGCTGATGCCGGTTTCCGTTGGCGCGGATCGCCGCTGAGATCTCGGTCACCCAGCGGTTGAACATCTCTTGCGCGAAGAGCCGGTATTCGAGCACCGCGAGCGGGCGCGATCCGCGGTCGAAGATGTCGGCGTCGGCGAAGTCGGCCAGGGCCGGCAGGTCGATCGCGTCTAGAGACGTGAGGCCCCAGATTTCCTGGAGCCGCGTCTCGTCCGGGAAGCGGGCTTTCAACCACTGCTGCCACGCCCGGCGCTCGTGCTGGTCGTAGTTGGGGCGGCAACTGAATGGATGCGCGGGCGAGCAGAACGAGGGCTCGTTGATGAGGTCCCAGGTGAGATCGTCGGCTCCGCTGGCGCGCGCGGCGAGTTGGAATACGAATTCCTTCTGCGCCGCGAGCGACCGCGGATCGAGGTACGGATTCTCGCCGCCCCACATCTCGGGAAAGAACGCGAACAGGTTGAAGATCACCGCGATTTCGTGCCGGCGCGCGGCCTGTAGAAATGCGTCAAACGCCCGCAGGCAGCCCTCGTCGACGCGGCCGGCCTCGGGCATGATCTGCCTCCATCCGGTCCAGATACCGGTGCGGACCACGTTCACGCCGGCGCGTTTCATCTGGGCGAAGTCACGGTCCCACAGCGCGGCGTTCGGCTCCAGCAGGAACTTCCGCTGGGCGTCCGCGGCCATGTAGGTTGTGCCCGTGAGCACGAAGGGCTTGCCGTTGCGCAGCAGGTAGTCGCGGTTGGCGGTGAAGGGCTTGCCGCCCGCGGCGCCGGGCGCGAGCGCCACCTGGAATCCGCTCTGGCAACGCAGCGTGCCCAGGCTTGCCTCGACGCGGTAGAGCCCCGGGGCAAGCGCCGGCATCGCCTGTGCGGAACCCGTCGCCAGCGTCGCCGATGCCGCCAGCGGCGCCTGCAACTGGCCGACGGCCTTCCCGCCCTCGTCGCGGACCTCGAGATCGCACCGCTTGCCGGCCCACGTCGCCGCATCGCCGCCGGGCCGCTTCAGGCGGACCACAAACGACGGCCGCTCCTCGCCGTAATAGCAGGCGAAGCTGGGGCGGACCTCGAATTCCAAAGCGCCTTCGCCCGTGATCGCGGCCAGCGCGCGGATCCTCTCCGGCGATACGGACCCCTTGAGGTTGGCCAGCACCCAGCGGCCGCCAGCGAACGGCCCCTCGAGGCGATCGATCTGGACGAACGGCGCCGCGATCGGCCAGCCCGTCGCGTCGAAGCCGTGGGCCAGCGCCTGCATCGTCGCGTCCCGCATGCCCGCCGTGCCGATCTCAGTGGGATTGTCCCGCGTGCTGGTCAGCCGCAGATACAGCTCGTACACTTCCTCGGCGCGGAAGCCGTCGAGACCCTGGTACGAGGCGATCCGGCTCGCCGGCACGGCGAACGATTGCGTGATGGAGAGCGCTTTGTGATACGCCGTCTGGCGAATCTCCTGGCGCCACCCGCTGCCTTTGCGAACCACCGGAACCGATAGCGGCACGCCGCCCACGTTCAACCAGTTGCCGCCCCGCTGCAAGTGCCCGACAATGTGCTTCCACGCCATCTTCGGAAACGCGGAGCCATAGGGGGTGATGAGCACGCTGTTTCGGGGCAGATCGGCCAGTTCCGCCTCGCCCACGAACGCCGCGTCGAGCCCTGCGAAGGCCGCCTTCTCGATGGGCGCGATATCCACCGACGGGAAGCCGGCTTCCCAAAACACCGCAACGCGAGGAGGCGCCGGCGGTGTCTGCGCGCGCGCGGCCAGAACAGCGGCAGAACCGGCAAGAAAGCAGCGACGGCTGAGCATCGATCCCAAGGATAGCGCCCCGCGTACCCTGGCGACGGGCTATACTGGAGAGCAAACAAAAGGCGAAGAAAATGTCTGAGAACCTCACCTTGGGTTTTCCCGAGCCGCCGGAACTCGGGCTCACACGCCCCGTCGGCCTCAACGTCGCGCTGGCGCGTTTCGAGAAGCTGCGGCTGAATCCCGACTCGGTGATTCGCGCGATCCACTACCAGCCCGCCGCCGCGGGCGAGTACGAGCCGGTGCCCGAAGGCGTCCACCCGAAACTGCGCGACGCGCTCGCGCGCCAGGGCGTCACGCAGCTCTACAGCCACCAGGCGGCGGCGTTCAACTTGGTCGCCGCGGGGAAGAACACGGTGGTGGTGACGCCCACGGCCAGCGGCAAAACGCTGTGCTACAACCTGCCTGTGCTGAACCGCCTGATGGACGACCCGGGCGCCCGCGCGGTCTACCTGTTCCCCACCAAAGCTCTCGCCGAGGACCAGTTGCACGAAATGCAGCAGGCGCTCGACGCCGCCGGGTCCGATCTGCGCGCGTTCACCTACGACGGCGACACCCCGCAGGACGCGCGAAAGGCCATACGCGAGCGCGCCAACATCGTCCTCACCAATCCCGACATGCTGCACGCCGGCATCCTGCCGCACCACACCAAGTGGGCCAAGCTGTTCGAGAACCTGCGCTACTTCATCATTGATGAGCTGCACTACTGCCGCGGAGTCTACGGCAGCCACGTCGCCAACGTGGTCCGACGCGTGAAGCGCATCTGCGAGTTTTACGGCTCGAAGCCGC
>Ga0182027_10000909_pt1 | contig 50122 bp, 56 predicted proteins | sample 712E1DmetaG_FD_121300 | JGI IMG/M metagenome (GOLD analysis project Ga0182027, IMG submission 121300) | Permafrost microbial communities from Stordalen Mire, Sweden - 712E1D metaG (Illumina Assembly) | ecosystem: Environmental > Terrestrial > Soil > Wetlands > Permafrost | place: Sweden...
CTAACCCTCCTGAGCTAAGCGGCCAACACACAATTATATCAAGAGAAATCATTATCCTTCGACCTTCCCGCCACAGGCGGGGCGCTCTAACCCTCCTGAGCTAAGCGGCCAACACACAATTATTCACGTCCAGACAACTTGTCTTGACATGTTTTTATGATCCTATCGCGTTCCTCTTTACTTATTTTCCCAATTAAATAATTGTAACTGGCAGTCGATATTTCACGATGGAGCCTCGCCATTTCCCTAATCTTTACATTTATCGGATCAGAAAGCTCATACATTCCTGTAACCTTCGCAGTGTCAACAGCTTCTTCGGGAACGAATGAATTTTCGGAAGTTTTCATAAAATCATTAATAAATAACTAGAAACAAAACGACCAATATTGTGCCGAGAAGAGGAGTTGAACCTCCATGCCTTTTTAGGGCGCTACCACCTCAAGGTAGTGCGTCTACCATTTCGCCATCTCGGCAATTCAACGAACAGTCTATATTATACCGTACCTGTCTGTTTCGAGCACAACACAAAACACAACTAAAACTGATAAACTTAAAAAATGGAACCAGAAATAAATAATCAAGCAGGAACTAACACTCAAAACAATATTATTGAACCCACATCGCTTCAGATAAAACAAAGGACAAATTACTGGATAATTTCAACCATTTTACTTGCTCTGTTATCCCTATTATTGCTAGGAATTCTTTTATTTGTATACAGCCAATCAAAAAATAATTCGATGTCATCCAATACAGTATCTGAAAACACTCAGTTTCAGCCAACTACGAATCAGCAAATTACCGATACTCCAACAGCGTCTCCAACCTCTAGCTTAAAACTGACAGATTTTACCAATAAATCCCTATTAGGGGAAAACAATAATTATTCTGTCTATCTAATTAACCCAAAGGGAGAAAGTCCTGAACAAACTGGTAATCTTCTCGTTATCTACAATAAAAATAATCAATCAATCACCCAAATTGCCGGCACCTTTACTATCGATGGTGCAACTGAAGTTATCGATGACAATATGGGTAAATACCTTTTACTTTCTACAGGCACATATTCCTCAAGAGCAATCATACCTCTTTCATTCGATACAACTTCTCAAGCAACGAACGAATTCTGTTCTTCCTCCAATTTTCTGTTTTATAACAATTATGTTATTTATGGTAACTGCGACACCTTTCAAAATCGTCCCTGGGGCGTAGGAGAGGCACCTAGCCTCGTCGCTCTAAATCTACAAACTGGTCTAACCACAACAATTGCTAAATCTGACCTGACTCACCAATATAGTTCTACGAAAATAACCAATGATACGTTGACTTATTCTGAAACAAGTGTCGTCAAAGAAGCGGATTGGCAAAGCCAAGATACTCAGAATAGTACTGTAAAAACGTTCGACCTAAAAACACTCAATAAATAAGCCACAATGTGGGCGGGGAGGGATTCGAACCCTCATGAATTGCTTCACAGCGTCCTGAACGCTGCGCGTCTACCATTTCGCCACCTGCCCAACATCATATATTTTCTCATAAAAATGATCTTTTATGCTAAAATATCGTCAAATAGAGAAAGTGAGGTGCACTTTGATAACTCTAGAAGAATATTTCGAGGCCTGTGTAAGTTTGTTTACTCTTCAAATTGCTCAACACGAAGTACGAACCTTACTAAAACAATATCTAAAATTTCCTCGAAGTCATCAGGAAGAAATACGCAATCTTCGACGTCAGTTAAAAATCAACCGACGTGGATCAACAGGCTTAAGGAAACTCAACAAAATCACTAGACAATACTGGCAACAAAAATAATAACTGTATTCGCCACTCCCCAGAGGAGTGGCTTTTTGTTATAATCACACTGTTGGCAAAATGCCAAGCTAGCCAAGGTGGTCACGGCGCGTGTCTGAAAAACACGAGATTGAGGTCCGACTCCTCAGCTTGGCACATTTTTGCTAAAATATCGCCATGCGGGAATAGCTCAGTTGGCTAGAGCGTCTCCTTGCCAAGGAGAAGGTCGCGAGTTCGAGTCTCGTTTCCCGCTCACTTCAAAAAGGTATAATTAATCTTGTGTCCGACACAAATTCCTCAACCGATTTTGAAAAACAGCTCATATCCGAGTATCTTAAATACGGATCAATTGATAAAGTTTTCCAAAAACACCACCAAAACTTGCCCATCTCTTTTGCCGGTTACGCCCGTTTGTTATCCAAATTCGGCGTCGTCAAATCCGCCGGCCCCAACTCCAAGCTTTCCGAATCTCTCTATATCCTAAGCCTTCTGGCCAACTACAAAATTCCGTTGGAACGAATCTATCATCAGCACGCCCCGCATTCCCTTCAGATCTCCACCAACACTCTTCATCGGATTCTTCACTATATCCGTCTTGGCCTAACTCGCCGCCAAGGGGTTGTTCTGATTATCACGTCACTAAATGAACCCTACAAAGTCCTCACTGGCAATGATGACAGCCTCAATAGTCAGTCAATTATGGGCAAAAAAGGCGATCTTACTCTTCCCATGGGTCACTCCAAAATAGGGGAGAACCCCCAAGACTCGATTGCCCGTATCTTACAAGATGAAGTCTTTTCTCAATCCGTGATCAAACAGAGCTTCCCCTGGGAGATTATTCCGGTTCATCCCCAACCACTCGTCAATATTAATATTGCCGATATCTGTATCACCGTCTACAAACTTGAATTACCTCTTAATCACCCTCGGTTTTCTAGTTTTAAGCTCAAAAATCTTCAACTCCTCGACATTGATCGGATCAACTTCAATGAGGCCCGTCCCGGCATAAAAGATATCCTTGATGCCTACACTAGCAATTCATATGTTGAATTTCGAAACGGTATACCCACCATTACATCCGAATTAAACTCCAAAATTTACGCCCTTGCTCAAGAGCCTGTAAAGTAATTTCCTGAGGCTAATGGTAAAATACACATATATTGCCGAGTCGTCTAGTGGTAGGACGCCTCCCTTTGGAGGAGGATATCCTAGGTTCGAGTCCTAGCTCGGCAACAATGCTAAAATTGTCGAATGAGGAGTTTAAATATTAAGGCTTTTGGGGGGTTGATTTTTTTATTGTTGGTGATGACTTTGATAATATTTATCTCTGCAGGATCTCTTAATTATTGGCAGGGATGGTCATTTTTAGCTGTTTTCGGCGGTTCTGCTTTGATAATCACTTTGTATCTGATGAAAAAAGATCCGAGGCTATTGGAACGAAGAGTACAGGCAGGACCAACCGCAGAAAAAGGAAAGATCGAAAAAATCATTCAATCGATTGCCTCGTTAGGATTTATCGGGATGTTACTTGTTCCAGCATTAGGGTACCGCTTCCATTGGGCTACAGTATCCTTCCCATTGGAAATAGTTGGAGATTTTTTGGTGGCACTTGGATTTTTGATAATATTTTTTGTGTTTAAAGAAAATTCTTTTGCCTCCGGAACCATTGAAATTGCTAAAGATCAAAAAGTAATCTCTACAGGACTATATGCTTTAGTGAGACATCCAATGTATTTTGGAGCACTATTTTTATTTATCGGAATGTCCTTGTCACTTGGATCATGGTGGAGCCTATTGGTGTATTTGATTATTATGCCGGCCTTAATTTGGAGACTTTTCGATGAAGAAAATCTGTTGACTAAAAAATTACCCGGATATTCAGAGTATCGACGAAAAGTTAAATATCATTTAATTCCCTATATCTGGTAAAGTATCGGAAAATTTACTTTTAGATCGGACAACGAGATAGTGCTATCTTTCTCTTCCTGAATATGTCAACGAGGGGCAACAAAAATCCCCACCTAAGTGGGGAAATCGAGAGAGCTAAGATATTTATCAAACTCTTTATACGAGTCAAACGGTCGATATTTCTTGTATCTATTTTCAAAGTCGGCACGCGTTAATATCTTTTCATTCCCGGCAGGTAAATCTAAGTTGTCCACAATAATGATTGGGTTGTCTTCGTCACAGCCCTTGGGAACTCTATAGTCTTCCAAAAAGAATAATAGATAATCTTCTAAGAACAAAGTTGCATCTTTAATTCGATAAAAATCATTTTCACTGTAGGTTTCCAGTTCCCAAAGTTCCACTTTATTTTTTCTCGACAAGCCCGCTGGCCATTTCGATTTTACAATTCGGCGGTTTCTCGAGTCGTTAAAAAACCTAATTATCGCAATCACCACCAAAATACCAATCACAAAAGAAACTAAATAACTCATATGCCTCCTTTAAAAGTGCGTTGCTCGATTTTAGCACGCCCGCCTTGCTCTTCCACGAGTCAGTTAGTATATTGGATTTATGTTTGAACAACCGACACCGGAAGAGGCCGCTAACCATGAAGCTGGTATTTTGTTTGCAAATCCCCAAAAACAACATCTATTCGAATCCGTTTCCCAAAGAATAATCAAGAAAAACGCCCAAACCAAGGAAGCAGTTAAAGATTCTCAAGAAAGAGAAATTATCATTTTTGGCGACACCTTTGAAATGGTCGCCAAAGAGGAAAATCGTCTTCAACATACCGAAACAGAGCCCCAACGTGGTGTCCGCGAAATCATTGAAAATATTTATCAAAACGCCGAATTAATCTTAGGCACTGCTCATGAAAGACCCAGCAAACCGGATGGTATTAGTGTCGGTTTCGATGCCAAAGGCAGGCTTATTATCAACGAAATAGTTGAGATGAAAACGTCCGAAAACGCCTTTCGTCACGGAATCGATAAAGACCAACCGGCCAAGACGCTAAACACCATTGGTCACATTGTTACGATCTTAAATCGTCTGGCAAAAGGCGAAAATACCTCTAACATCAAACCTCTAGACCACGAACTTCCCTTTGATAAAAGAGTTAAAAGGGACGGTGAATTAAAAAAAATTAAGGATCACCTGATTTCCATCATCGGCACCGGTAACACTATTACTTTTTCTCCGGAGATGATTTACCGCCTTATCGTCCCCAATGGTCAAGAAATTCCCACCTTCAACCCCGATCTTTTACAGGAAGAGGGTTTTTTAACCACCACCCTCAAAATAAGTCATAGTGAATTTTCCAAAAGAGATATTCATGAAATTATTCATCAAACTGACTCGAAAAAGCCTTCCCAATATTAATTTATTAGTCTAGAATGACTACTTATGGACAATAACACCACCCAAACAACCCTCCCGGCCGGGACCAACGAAGCAGTTACCAATCTCTTTACCATCGAAAATCTGATCAAGTCGCACATCTCTCATATCGAGACCGTCAAAAACGAACTCACCAAACAAGCCGAGATGATGAATGACATCCTCGCCAATGACACGACCTACAAAGCAGCCGCCGATCAGGGAAAAGAAGTCAATAAAAAAAAGGCCGAAGCCAAACAAAACGTTTTAAAGTCACCCTCAAATGCCTCTCTCAATCAAAAAATCAAAGATATGCGCCAAGAACTTAAAGAACTCAAGGGCGCTCTCTCCAATTATCTTCAGCAATATCAAAAAATTGCCGACACCGATCAAATCGAGAGTGAAGACGGTGAAGTTCGTCAAATTGTCTACTCCGCCCACTTGGTTAAGCTTAGTGCGAAGTTCGCCAAATAATCTACTAGCCCCATAGTGTTATTAGGTGTATAATATGCAGGTTAATCACTGCCTGGCGTCAAACGCCTCAATTCAACTTTTATGCAAAATATTAGAAATATCGCGGTCATCGCTCACGTTGATCACGGCAAAACCACTTTAATTGATGCTTTCATCAAACAATCTCATATTTTTCGTGACAACGAAGAAGAGATGAACGAGACCTGTCTCTTGGACAGTAACGAGCTCGAACGCGAAAGAGGCATCACTATTTTGGCCAAAAATATCTCCGTTAACTTCAAAGGTACCAAAATCAACATTATTGACACACCGGGCCACGCTGATTTTTCCGGTGAAGTTGAACGGACTCTGGGTATGGCCGATGGTGCTCTGCTCATTGTCGACGCTCAGGAAGGACCCATGCCTCAAACGAGATTTGTTCTCAAAAAAGCCTTTGAGCTCAACCTTAAAGTCATCGTCGTTATTAATAAAATTGATAAGCCCAACGCCAACATCCAAGCCACCGAACACAAAATAGGCAACCTCTTTTTGGAACTGGCCACTCGCGACGATCAACTGGAGTACCCCACCCTTTATGCCGTCGGTAAATCGGGTAAAGTCTTTACCACCCCTCCTGCTGATTTTAACCAACCCGGAAACGTCATTCCTTTACTCGATGAAGTCTTAAACTACATCCCGGCTCCCACCAACGAGGAAACAGGAACTTTCAAAATGTTGGTCTCTTCACTGGACTATAACACCCACCTCGGCCGTATTCTGGTTGGCAAGATCTTCCGCGGCACCATTAAACCCGGACAAAAAGTCACCGTTGTTGGCGAAGATGGTGTTAAAAGTGGTCAAATTGACAAGGTTTATGTCTCCACCGGCCTCAAAAGATGCGAAGTCGCTGAAGCTAAAGCCGGCGACATCGTGGCTCTGACCGGTATTTCCGAAGTCAAAATTGGTCAAACTTTGTCCACTTCCGGCGATAACGAACCCCTCCCCAGTGCCCAGATCAGTGAGCCTACCCTCCACGTCACTGTCGGTCCCAATACCTCTCCTCTTTGCGGCCGTGAGGGTGAATTCACCACCGCCCGTCAAATCGAAGCTCGTTTGGCCCATGAACTGGAAACCAATCTCTCTCTCAAACTCGAAAAACTCGAAAACGGTAAATACCAAGTTTCCGGTAGGGGAGAACTCCATTTGGCCGTCCTTTTGGAAACTCTTCGTCGTGAAGGTTACGAAGTTGAAGTTGGCAAACCGGAAGTTATTTACAAAACTATCAATGGCCAAAAATGCGAACCTATGGAAGAGGTGAACATCGTTGCTCCCAAAGACTATATGGGTACCATTTCTCAAGAACTGGGCAAAAGGCTTGGTCGCATCAAACATATGGAGCCTATTAATGATCAAGAAATGGAATTTGTCTACATTATGCCCACGCGTACTATCTTAGGCTTAAGGTCTCTTCTTTTGACTGCCACCAAGGGCACCGTTATCTTCAACTCTCAATTTATCGACTTCGAACCGGTTGGCCCCTTCTTGCCCAAGATGCGTAAAGGAGCACTAATTGCCTCAGACTCGGGCGAAGCCCTTTCCTACGGCCTTCAGGCCGCTCAGGAACGTGGGGTTACCTTCGTTGAACCAGGCGAAATGATCTACGAAGGTCAGATTGTTGGCATGAACCAAAAAGATGAAGATATTGAGATTAATGCCGCCAAAGGCAAACATCTTACGAACATGCGTTCCAAATCTAGTGATGGTGTAATTCAGCTTACTCCGGCCATTAAATATTCTCTCGAACAATGTCTTGACTTCCTCGAGTCCGATGAGCTTCTGGAGATCACTCCCAAGAGCCTACGTTTGCGCAAGAAGTATTTAACCAGTATTGAACGTCGTCGCCATCGTGAAGAACTGAAAAACGTTTACTAAATCAGTGACCCGGGTGGGACTCGAACCCACGACCTACTGCTTAGAAGGCAGTCGCTCTATCCAGCTGAGCTACCGGATCAACTGTGCCGGGGGCGGGAATCGGACCCGCACTCCTTTAAAGGGAACGGGATTTTAAGTCCCGCGTGGCTACCATTTCACCACCCCGGCGCAGCTATATTATAACAAGACGATTGTTCGGTGAACTTTACGACTTTTTCAATCGATTCAAAAAAGTACTGTCTTAACAATAAGCAATTTATCCCCGACACTCTTGCTAACCTTCCCAAAAAAAAGATTAGAAAACAGAAGACAAACCACATCTACAGGAGCGGGTAACCGTAATTGGCTCGGACCTATTTAGCCAGGACGAGTATATCAAACAATATCTACTCGACCCCGATTTACCATTTATTTTTAAGATAAAAATCGGTCTTCGCTATTGGGTTACAGCTGATATGATTTTACAACTAAACGTCTTTATAGACTATCTTGAGAAAATTAATCCATTTTTATTTCTTGAAGTGTTTGGAAAACAACGCAAGGATAAAAAAAGTGTTGATATTTAGGAGTTATTTGGTATCTTTTTCTAACTTGTGGAACTCAGCCCAATTACCTATTTTGGCTTCTTTAATCTTTGCTAAATAGTCCACCATCATTTGTTGTGGAGGGTTAGTAATATCTTTCGGAAGATCTTTTGATCTCTCAATCATTCTCTTGGCCCTTCTTCTAATTTCCTCATCTTTAGGTAATTCCTCAAATGTTAAATGGTGGGAATTGACGTAATTTCCATTTTTACCATATTTTAAAAAGAAGTCGTTTATATGCTTAACATATTTTGTGCTTTGAGTTCCTTTAGGAAATCCTGTGTAAAGGATAAACTCATTATGAGTTAGCCCAACATCTACTATGAAATCCTGTTTAAATAAAGGAGGATTGTTTTTGTAATCATAGGCATAAACCCCTACAACCTCATCATTTGTTCCTGGAGGATAAGATAAAATTACCATTCCTAAATGGAGGAATCTCTTTGAAGCCAAAACTTTTAAACCTCTTTGGAACTCGGGGTGAAGTTTACACCAAGCTAATATTTCTACACGAAAAGGTAATGTTTCCAAGATCAAATCTTCCCAAGTAATATCCACATCTCAAGCATATCAATAAGTAGTAAAATATAACTACCGAATGATCTTTGCGGTGAACGTACCTTTTAAGGAAGCTGGTGGCACAAACAGTGATCCACCTTAGCCGCAGAGACCGACTTACTTCGCCTCTTTTAATAACGTTTTCAACGTCCACTCTAAAAGAGTAATTCTATCGTCATATCCCTTTTTATCACCCTTTTCTAAGTCACAACCTAATAAATCAGCATGCATCAAAAGAGTTAATTCAATAGCAATATCGCCAACTGTCTCATTAAATATTCGAAAGTATTTTTCTTTGTCTTGATTTGCAATCATTAAATTTAGGATTTCTGAGATAAAACCGTGATATCTAACTATTCGCTCTACATATGATTCTGCTTTACTTTCTAAATCAAATCTTTCTGCAAAATTCTTTACTCTTCCGGCTGCAATTAAATCATGGCCTGGACACCCGGCTGTTCCATCTGGTCTTTTAACAAGCACGTCAGTTTTAGCAATATCATGAAGTAAGGTTGCAATTTTAAGAGTATTTTGTCTCGTTTGATTACCAATGACTTCTGATAGATACTTTTCTAATACATTCTTTTGATCAATCTCCAAATCGGTAAATTCCAATACCGTCTCAAGTCCGGCATAAACAGCAATAACGTGATCTAGAACATTTTGGTTGTTATGCCATAAGCTATTTTCAGTTACTGAGTCTAATTCGTAGTACTCAGGAAATGAAGACAAATATGCTTTATCTTTAAGCGACTTTGATGTTACTTGTGATATGTCTATAAAAATTGGTGTCATAATTGTCAGTTTCTAGTAACTTTATGTACGTTTATGTTGTTAATTGTCATATGGAGCGGGTGAGGGGAGTCGGACCCCTTTTATCAGGTTGGAAACCTGGAGTAATAACCGTTATACGACACCCGCATAACTTCTAAATTATATCAAATATTTACGATTGTTTAGCTACTGCATCGATCCAACCTAGTATGCGCCTATGAAGTGATACTCCAAACTTTGGATTTCCATTTGCTAAAACACGCAACTGGACGGTACCGTGTGGTAGTTTGTATTTACCATGTTTATCTTTTCTATTATCAATTTGAGTCTTCCCAAATTGACTAATTGGAATTCCAGAGACAACCGACCAATATTCTATATCTTCGTCAATATCATTATCAGGATAAGAGTGTAAAGACAAAGTCAGATTACTAATACTCAAACCAATTACTTCAATAAACCATTTCACCGCAATCTTGATCACTCTTGGATCAGAATTCGTTATTCTTACTGATTCAATTTTCTTTGTGCCCTCACCTAAATAAAGTCCAACACCAAATAACCATAAATCTCTAAAAGAAATATTCCCAATTTCGTCTAGCGCTTCCGCTTGAATTACTAAAGTGTTCGTTAATCTTTTTTGATGTCTAATCCTTGCAGATTTATCGGTACCATTCTTTATCGTATCCAAAGTAGTCTTATTGGGAATAAATAGAATCATTTTCAACCAGTCACTAAGAGTACTTTTGGGTAGTTTTAATTCATTCTGAATATATGAATATGAATATCCCTCAATCCTCAAAGATACAGCCTTTTCTCTAAGCAGATTTCTATCTTGGACAATCATATACATCTCAGTATACCAAACTGAACGTACGGAATAGATGAGTATAAATATATTAAAAGTGCATTACATAAACAAGGACGGGCCTGCACCCGTCCTCGCTGTGAATTCGAGGCATAATCAAATTCACACTTCAATATAAATTGTCAACCTGAAAAAATGCTTACTTATAGCGTACTATTTATATGTTTCGCACAGATAGACACAATCTTTGAATCTCAAAATTATATTTTCTCCAAGATGAAAATATCTTTATAAGATCTTGATAAATTAACCATTAAAGTCGGGGTGGCGAGACTCGAACTCGCGACCCCTGCGTCCCAAACGCAGTACTCTAGCCATCTGAGCTACACCCCGATTGGTCTATTTTACCTCAAATGATAGTTCTCGAGCATAATGGCCGCAAATTTAGACTATTTGTTCCCAAGGATACTGGGCATAGCCAAAATGGCCGTATCGGGCTGTTTCTCTAAAAATTGGACGCCGCAGTTTGAGAGTCTCGATAATCTCTCCAACAGATAAACCAATCAGTCCCCAAGCAAAATCCTCAATAATTTTTTGGTCTTTTTTGGCGGTACCAAAAGTTTCAATCGCTTTACCTACCGGATCCCTATAACCAATGGCATAAGCCAGTTGCACCTCACAACGGTCGGCCAATCCGGCGGCTACGACATTTTTGGCTATAAATCGTGCAGCATAAGCTCCTGACCGGTCCACTTTAGTCGGATCCTTACCGGAAAAACACCCTCCTCCAATCCGACCCATGCCGCCATAAGTATCTACCACTATTTTTCTGCCCGTCACGCCGGCATCAGTTGCCGGTCCGCCTATTTCCCAACTTCCGGTGCCATTAAAAATGATTTTACTTATATCTATCTTTGGCATACGATATTTTTCCATCATCGGCAAAACAGCCAGTTGATAGAGTTGATTCAGAATCTCGTCTGTGTTTTGCCCTGGATCGTGTGGTTTGGCCAAAACTACTCTTTCCACGGAAACGGGCACACCCCTCTCATCGTATTTTACGGTCACTTGAGACTTTCCGTCCGGCCTCAGATAAGGAAGTTCATTTTTGGCCAATTGATCCATCGCTCGACAAAGTTCGTGAGCCAAAGTTATGGGTAGGGGCATCAGCTGAGCCGTTTCCTTGGTAGCATAGCCAAACATCATACCTTGGTCACCGGCACCACCTTTATCCACTCCGGTAGCGATATCAAGGGACTGGGAATGCAGAAACACTTCTACCTCTGTTTGGGGACCGAAATTCAAAACAGGGTCGCTATACCCCAAATCCTTAATAACGTCGCGGGCGATCTTCTCATAATCCGGTTTTTGCGGGCAGGTGATTTCGCCGGCCAAAATCAGCCTATTGGTTGTCGCCAATGTTTCACAGGCCACCCTTGAAAGTGGATTAATTTTTATAACTGCATCAAGCACCGCATCGGATACTTGATCACAAAGTTTGTCCGGGTGGCCGGCACAAACAGACTCGGACGAAAAGAGGGGATAGTTCATTTTTTTCCTCTAATTAATAACAGAGGCTTGTCATTTTGGCACCGCGACTAAAAAAAGCTCGGTTGCCGTCCCTTTTTGGGAACTCTTGACAGCTAAAACATATTATATACACAAATAAAGCCCAGTGTCACTAAATCATTTTGGCAAAGATAAGTTGACTTTTGTCAAAAATGATGTAAACTGCACACTAAATTTGGCTTGGCCGCCTTTTTTTGCCAAGTCCAAAAATCTTGCTCGTTCAAATTCAAAAGGAGAAAAGTGAAAGCAAACCGAATCTTCACCCTCGTCGCAATTTTGGCTGTGCTGTTAATGATCGTGAGTTGTACACCGTCAGCAGCTCAAATTCAAGCCGCCATGACCCAAACTCAGGAGGCAATCCCTCCAACATACACACCGTATCCAACGTACACGCCATTCCCGACCCCCACGTTGGTTCCGACCCCAACCCCCGTACCGTCTATCGACGGAATTGATACACCGGTAACTGTTAGTGGAGTCACTCTAAAGTTTTATTCCGCCTCGGTCTCCACAGTTGCGGTAGAACTGGGATCCGAAACTTTGACACCAAATGCCGGTTACTCCGTCCTATTGCTGAGTGCCGACTACACCGGAAACCAACTTGACCTTTTCGACACCAACGGACTCTATCAGCCGGACAAAATGTTTTACGTCACCGACTCTAGTGGCAATGCCTTCGATTGGGTCCATATGATTTACACTTCCAGTTCCATTACCGTTGGTTTTTTCGTTAGATCCGACACCGGGCCATACTTCATTAACAATGCTGTTGGTACATCCTGGTCCATCGATCTCACGCCGATACTACATTAGTTCATCACGGAGGCCTATCTCAAATGGCCTCCTTTCTTTTGAAAGGAGACTGACACGAAAAAAGTTCTCGTTCTATCTCTAGTCACAATCTTCATCCTGTCGGGCTGTTCATCGACCACCTCCCAAATTCAAATGGCTATTGCCCAAACTGAAACGGCTCAGCCCTATCCCACGCAAACTCCGTATCCCACAGCCACACCGTTCCCAACTCCCACAGCCACACCGCAATATCAGACACTTACCTGGTCACAGCTAACAGACTTTCTTCTCAACGACCACACCAACTGGAACAGTTGGACAGATCAATACACTTGTGTCAACTTTTCCTTGGATCTTGTTGCTCATGCCAAACTCCAAAGGATAAATGCCTGGATTGTCGGAGTTGAGTTCGCCGGTCAAGATGAAGGCCATGCTTTTGTGGCCATCCCCACATCTGACAGGGGTATCATTTGGGTTGAACCACAAACCGATGACACCTACACTATTTCGCAAATCGGACAACCCCTCTGTCACGCCAACAATCCCTATCTCTGCTGGGACGGAAACATTTCCAAAATTATTCAACCTGCCTCATGTGATGCGAAAACTCATGATTGCTGGCAGACTCCCAATTAGCAATTATTCCTCACTTATATGGTGAGGAATTTTTTTTAATTTAAAAAAACCACATCTCTCTTCACAAAACGATAAAGTTGAGCCGGTCGGTGAGCCTCTCCGGACAATTTTTTCCCTGAACTTGCCAGTAAACCGGAGGTTAATATCCCTTTTCTAAAATTTCTTTTGTCGATTTTTTTTCCCAAGATCACTTCATAAACATCCTGAACTTCCGATAGGGGAAAATACTTGGGTAAAAGACCAAAAACAATATTACTGTAACCAATTTTATTTCGTAGCCGCTTAAATCCAAACTCCACGATTTCTTTGTGATCAAAAGCCATCTTCGGTAAGTCATCAACCGGAAAATACTCAGCTTCCTTAACTTCATCCTTTTGAACTTCATTTATTTCCGTGAACGGGGCCAAGGCAGAGTAAACGACTGTAATCACTCTCGTTCTCGGATCTCTTTTGGGGTCACCAAAGGTATACAGTTGTTCAAGATATAGGTTTTTTACACCACACTCCTCCTCAATTTCTCTGGCCGCCGCCTCACCCAAATCTTCTTTCATATGCACAAAACCTCCGGGTAATGCCCAAAATCCTTTGTACGGCCAAGCCGCTCTTTTTATCAATAAAACTTGCAGTTTCCCGTCCTTTACCGTAAAAAATAGCACATCAACCGTTACCGAAGGTCTGTCAAATCTGGTTACATCATAGGTTGTTTTAGTGTCCATATCACACTAACAATATCATGGAATTGTTTTCCTTGTCAATCAAAATGCTTTTCGACAATTTTCCAAAAATCCTTTGCCCCGTCGGGACCAACTTCACCCGACTTTAAAGACTCCACCGAAAATTTAAAATCGTCAGAACTCATCTTTAAAAATAAACCGGACTCCAATCCCCACAAAATGAAATCGGCCGCCGACTTTGGCTCTTTTGGCAAACGAATTGCTCTCGGAATCATCTCTGATTCACTCGGAATCAAACCATGTCGTTTCAAAAAATCAATATTCTCGTATTCTTGTCGTCCGACCGGGTTAGCCAATAACAACAAACTTCCCCCCACCAAATTCGGTGGTAGTATCGCTTTAAAAGCTTGTTCGCTAGGTTTGGTAATCTCCAGATGGATCAAATTATTTTGATAAAGTAGCTCATACAAACCAATTATTTCGTTATCATTTCGACCTGTCACCAAATGCACGTTTTTTAACTTCCCCAGGACTCCCAAAAACATTTCCGTCTGCAACGATTTTTTTGCCAAAACCCAGAACTGAAAACGATCTGATTTTAGGGATACTGTTTTGATTAAACCTGAAATATACGACAAACCGACCGCCGCTCCGGAAATGGGAACTGCCACATTGATAGACTTTGTATCCGACAAAAACGTCATTTGTCGCTTTTCACCCGGAGGCTCAATCCTTTTTGTCAAAATTGGACTAATCGGATAGGGGATTACTTCGAAATTTAAATTCATTCTCCACTTTCTGGAATATCTTTCCAATTTCTCCTTGGTAAACAAACTTGGTACAAAGGAGAGATCCGCACCACGCACACACCAAATATGTTGTGAAGTATCGTCGGTCACTTGCACAATTAACTTGATTTTTACACCGGTCTCCTTGATTAAACGCTCTTTTACCGCCCCGATTTGGTGAGCCATTCCAAAGTGAGTCGCCACCACCCAAACTTCATCTGCATCTTTTCGTCTGGAAATCACCTCTTTTAAATTTTTATATATTGGGCCCGCCGAATGTACCAAAAGGAATCTGTATAACATGATGTATATCTCTTCCATTAAGCCATATTGCGAAACCGTAAATATCAATCTCGCAATCGGATTATTACTGGTAATACGATGAATATCGGTAATAAAACGGTCATACGAACCCAACATAATGTACGGAATATCCTTTGGTCGACTGTCTACCAACGCGTCGGTAACTCGTAAGTGGCCCAAGCCGGCGGGTGCATAAGTAAAAATCAAAAGTTTCACTACTCTCTACTATATCGGATATTAGGAAAAACAAGAAGTGGGTCAGGCGGGACTCGAACCCGCGACACCCTGCTTAAGAGGCAGGTGCTCTAACCGACTGAGCTACTGACCCAAACATCAGTATTTTACATCAAAACCCACTTATGAGCTAAAATATACGCATTGCTCCAATAGCTCAATTGGATAGAGCGTCGGTCTTCGGAACCGAAGGTTGCAGGTTCAATCCCCGCTTGGAGCACCAAACTTGACATAACCATAAAATTCTGACACGATTAGACAGAGTTATGTTCAAAAAGTGTTTACTATTGATACCTCTTTTTCTTGTGCTTACCAAGGTTATTTTTTCGCTCAACTCGGCCGTCCTTAAAACCGGTGCCGACACCTCAAATATTCAAATTTCGGACCAACCATCAAATTCTGGAGATGTCATTTCCAACATGCAAGAACCGGTTATTTTTGCCGCTCTTCCTTCTTTTGATAAACAAATTAAAACCTCGATCAAAACAGCCGACGCTCGCCCCGAAATCATCCGTCAATACTTACACCAATTTGGCTCACCTTTAGAACCATATTCCAATCTCATTGTCGAACTTTCGGACCAGTACAACTTCGATTATCGCTGGCTGGTGGCCATTGCCCAACAAGAATCCGGCCTTTGTCTCCACATTCCCGAAAATTCCTACAATTGCTGGGGGTGGGGGATATACGGAGATAAAGTCACCCGTTTTGATAATTACGAAGATGCCCTCAGAAGGATCGCCCCACAATTCACCGCCATCTTCCTCAAAGGTGATCAGTCTAAAGATCCGGCTGACGTCATGAAAACCTATACCCCGCCCTCCGACGGTTCTTGGGCAAATGGCGTTTCCTCCTTTTTCGACAACCTAGATTAGCTCACAATGGTAAAATATCGAAGATCGTTTTATAATGCCGAGATGGCGAAATGGTAGACGCACTAGCTTTAGGAGCTAGCGGGGAAACCCATGGAGGTTCAAGTCCTCTTCTCGGCACTAATTAATTAAAGGCATTTATAATCCAATATATGGATATCAAAGTCAAAGAAACCAAGAATAGTACGGCTCATATCGAGGCCACTTTAACCAAGCAAGAAGTCGATGTTCAAAAAGAACACGCTATTGATGAGCTTATCGGCGATGTCACCGTCAAGGGTTTTCGTCAGGGTAAAGCCCCTCGTGCCATAGCCGCCGATCACCTCGACCCGGATAAACTTTCCAATCATATCCTCGGTCACGTTCTCAATAACATCATCGATCAAGCCATCAAGGACCACTCTTTCCGTCTTTTGGGCCGACCTATACTCGATAATATTGACTCCAAAACAAACGATGGCTGGATCATTAGCCTCTCCCTCCCCTTATATCCCGAAATAAAACTGGGTGACTACCAAAAACTTATCTCCCAAATCAAATCCTCTCCGAAGGACACGGAAGAACAAAAAATCGATAAAATCTATCAAGCCTTAATTGACCATTTTGAGATGGATATTCCCGAGCTGGTCATCGAAGAAGAAATCAATTACAGTCTCGACAGACTGGCCAACCAGGCCAAAACTCTAAATCTTACCCTGGAAAGTTACCTCAAGGCCGTCAACAAGTCTCTCGAACAAGTCAAAGACGAATATCGTAAAAAGGCGGCTGAATCAATTAAACTTGACCTGGTTCTTTTGGAAATTGCCAAGCAGGAAAAAATAAATACCGCTATGAAGGAATTGACCCTTACCGCCAAAGCCGGCAATATACCGGACTCTCAACTTGCTCAGCTAAAATCAATCATGGATCGCCGCAAGACCATTGAATTATTACTTAAACTCTGCTAAAACCTTAATTAAATGAGTAACAGTATGGCCGGACAACCAGGAAACTCAAGTAACGTTAAGATCCAAAACTTTTTGGAGGCCCTACGCAACTCTCAAACCAGTGGAGAAAGTCTCGAAAATCGCCCCGGCAAAAACATTTTCGCCGAAATCCAAGCCAAAAAAGAAATTGAAAAAAGGCGTATCGAACAGTTTCAAATCCAACGCAACCAAGAATGGAATGGTGTCTTTTCGGCCAAAGAAGCTCGGACAGAAAGACGCATCGAAGAAATTAGGCAACAACTTAAACAGTTGGCCAAACAGCTCAAGAGATTAGACATCAACCTTAAGAAAGCGGTCGAAACTCCTGTCGTTGATTACGGCGAATATCAGGAAAACTATTTGGAGCATCTGCAGAATATGCTTCATCTGTTCGCCCTCAAGGTCAACAGTGCCAATAGCTGGTTGGAAGTCTATCAAGGACGCTCCCGCAAACAAGGTGCTTACTGGCAAATGGCCAACTCCAAAGGCTCCTCCTATACCCAAAATAATGAGCGTAGCATCGCCACTTCCGTTGGTTAATATGTTAAAATAGCACTCGTGTTGGGCTCGTAGCTCAGCTGGCTAGAGCGCTGCATTGACATTGCAGAGGTCACTGGTTCGAGTCCAGTCGGGCCCACATTAACAAAATCACCTTCGGGTGATTTTTTGTTACCACTTTGAACCTAAATCTGTAGTAAAATACATCTATATTATTTATAAATAAACAAATTGGGTAAATACTACCGTACCAATCAGAATATCCGTTATCCCGAAGTCCGAGTTATCACTGAAGATAACAAACAACTGGGAATTATGTCCACTAAAGAGGCGCTCGAAAGAGCAGTTGCTCTGGGACTGGATCTGGTGGAAATCACCGAAAAAGCCACTCCTCCCATTGTCAAGATCATCGAATTTCAAAAATACAAATATCAAGAAGATAAAAAGGATCGCGCCGGATCAAGCAAAGGTGGGCAGGAAACCAAAGAAATTCGCCTCAAGCCATTTATGGCCGAAAACGATCTAGGCGTCAAAGTCCGCCAGGCCGAAAAGTTCCTCAAGGCTGGTGATAGAGTCAAATTAGTGGTAAAATTCCAGGGCAGGCAAATCACCAAGAAAGAGTTCGGCGAAAATATTATGAACCAAGCCATCGCTGGCTTGTCCGAAGTCTCCACGGTTGCAGAAGCGCCCAAATATCTAGGCAAACTGCTCATCGCTCAAGTGAAGCCCAAAAAGTAAATCAAAGCCTATGGCCAAAACCAAACAAAAGACCAGAAAAATTGTCATGAAACGTTTCAAAATTACCGGCACCGGTAAAGTTTTGCGTCGTAGTCCATATATGCGCCATTTGCGCCGAAAAAAGAGTAAAAAACTCATCAGACGCTACCGACACTACCAAGTAGTCTCCGGGAAGATCGCCACCAAGATCAAACAGATGCTCCATTTATAAATTGCTAGAAATTCAAAATGCCAAGAACTAAAACCGGTACTGTCCGCCGTCAAGGACACAAAAAAGTCTTCAAACTCACTAAGGGTTTCCGTATGACCAGAAACCGTTTGTACAAGGTTGCTTCGGAAGCCTCTATTCATGCCGGCCAATATGCCTACAATGGTCGCAAAGAGAGAAAGCAAGATATGAGAACCACTTGGATTGCCCGTATCAACGCCGCCCTGGGTTCCCTTGTTGACGCTCCTAAATATAGCGTCTTTATCAAAAAATTAGCCGATAAAAAGATCAAACTAAACCGCAAGGTTATGGCCGCTCTGGCCACCGATCTCCCCGAAGCCTTCAAAAACCTCGTTTCCTTTACCAACAAATAATTCGGGGTTTGCTTTTTGCAATAAAGCTCCCCGAATAGGGGAGTTTTTGTTATCATTAACAAAGATGGCCATTAATTATCAAGAAACTATAGAGAAAGTAAAATCTAACTTAATAGAGGATCTTTCCCGTTGCAATTCTGTAAACGATCTCAAACTCCTCGATATTAAATACCTCGGCCGACAGGGAGTGGTCAACCAACTTTTTAAATCTCTTCCCCTCAAAGAAAATCCACTAATCGGTCAAGAAATCAATGAGCTCAAAAATCTTTGTTCCAAATTGCTCTCCGAGATGACCGACCATCTTCTCAACCAAACACCTAGCGAAACTTTTGACGTCACTGTTCCGGGTATTGAGCCGCCCAAAGGTACCAAACATCTCATTTCCCAAGCCATCGAGGATATTGAGGCCATTTTTAATCAACTTGGTTTTGTCCGCCGCCGCTATCCCGAAGTCGAAACCGACTGGTACTATGCCGAAGGTTTAAATATCCCCAAGGGCCACCCAGCCCGAGATGATCAGGAAACTTTTTATCTTTCCGCTGATGTGGTTCTTACGGCTCACACAAGCAATGGTCAGCTTCATGAAATGGAAAGGGTCAAAACGCCTCCGATCAAGATGATTAATATCAGTAAGACTTATCGTCGTCAGGCCGATGCCACCCACAGCCCTATGTTTCATCAGTTTGAAGGTCTCGTTATCGATAAAGACATCAATATTACTCACCTTATCGGCGTTACCGACTATTTTGCCAAGTCTTACTTTGGCAAAGATAGAGAAATCCGTCTCCGTCCACATCACTTTCAATTTACCGAGCCTAGCTTTGAGATCGACATTAGTTGTGGTCTCTGTCACGGCACCGGTAAAATTGGGGACAAGCCCTGCAAAATCTGCAAATCCGGCTGGCTGGAGCTGGGCGGTGCCGGTATGGTTCACCCCAACGTTCTCAAAAATGGCGGTCTTGACCCGGAAAAATTCTCCGGCTTTGCCTTCGGTTGGGGAGTTGAACGTGTTCTCATGATGAAATCCGGCTTAAATCTACCCGATCTCCGTCTTCTATATACCGACGATCTGCGCTTTTTAAAACAATTTTAATATGGATATAAAACTCACCGACTCCGCCCTTCGCCATTTTTTAGCCACCACCCTTTCACCGGCCGCTCTTGCCCAAAAAATTAGTCTTTGCGGACCCACCTTTGACCACCTAACACAAGTTGGGGATAATTTTGTCTACGATATCGAGATCATCACCAATCGTGTTGATACCACCGGTGCCCAAGGTATTGCCCGAGAGTCGGTCGCCATTCTCCAACAAGCTGGCCTAAGAGCCGCCATGAAAAACGATCCTTATCTCGGCAATATTAATCTCTACCCCCAACTCGGCAAAACCTTTTCTTTTGCTATTGATAAAAATCTTGTCTCCCGTTTTGTTGCCGTCTCCCTCGAACACATCCAAGTCAAAGAATCGCCAAAATCTACTCAAACCATGCTCGATCTTTGCGGTGAAAGATCCATCAACAACATCGTCGACATCACCAACGAGTTGACCCTACTTTACGGCATGCCCTGTCATATTTTCGATCTGGACAAACTCGGTGCCCAAAAACTAACCATTCGGGAAAGTCGAGCAGGGGAATCTGTGAAAACTCTCGACGATCAAAACAACCGCCTCAAAGGCGGTGATATCGTCATCGAGGATGGAGCCGGCAGGTTAATTGATCTTTGCGGTATCATGGGCGGCCAACTGGCCGAAGTTGACGAGCATACCAAAAATATCCTCTTAATCGTCCCCGTTTATCAGACAGGTAAGGTGAGACGTTCCTCTTTGTATCTGCAAAAACGCACCCTTGCCTCCCAAATCTACGAAAAGCAACCTGATCCGGAGTTATGTCTGCCCGTTATAACAGAAGCGATTGCGCTCTTTAAAAGCCGAGCCGGGGCCCTTGTCAGCTCCGCCGTCTTCGATTTCAATCCCGTGCCCCTAGCTCCCAAAAATATTGTTCTTGACCTTGACTGGCTAAACCGTTTTGTCGGGGTAGCTATTCCGCAAGAAACAGTTATTAGTATCCTCCACAATCTCGGCTTCAAAATTACCGTCAAAACCGGTTCACATCTTAGCTGTCTTGTCCCCAGCTGGCGCTACCAGGATATAAACATCAAGGAAGATCTTGCGGAAGAAATCTCTCGGGTTTATGGTTATTTCAATTTACCCGCTGTCCTTCCTTGTGTAAATCTCTCACCGGAACCTAAAAGTCCTTTGCTAATTACCGAGACAAAAGTCAGGTCAATTCTCTCCAATCGTGGTTTCAACGAAATCTATAATAGTTCCCTCATTTCATCTGACCTCATTATCAAATCCGGGCTATCTCCCATCGACCATTTGGAACTCAAAAACGCTCTTTCGGAAGACTATAAATATCTTCGTCGCAGTCTTGTTCCTTCAATTTTGCAGAACAGCAAAAACAATCAAGGAAAAACCGAAGAACCCTATTTTCTCTACGAAATCTCCAATATTTACTTAAAAACCACCAACAAACTTCCCGACGAACATTCCAGTCTGGTGGTTTCTCTTAGCCGGGATTATCGCCCAGCCAAAGGCGTCATCGAGTCACTTCTCGAAACACTCAACCTTCCCCATGTGGAATTTCATCAAGCCAAAACCCCGCCGGTCTATTTTCAAGGACAAAAAACGGCCGAAATTTTTTCAGGCTCTCTTTGTGTGGGTTACTTGGGATTCATCAAACCTGCCATTCTCCACGAGTTTGGCATTACCTTAAATCCTCTTCTTGCCGAGATTGATTTACCCAAACTGGTTTCCCAAATAGCAAACCAATATTCATATAAACCAATCTCCGATTTTCCGGAAATTACCGAAAGTCTTACCCTTTCTTCCAATCTTCCTGTGGGCGATATTCTGAAAAAAATCTCCCGTGTCGATCCTTTAATCAACAATGTCACTTTTACCGACTCTTTTCAAAACAAACATACTTTCAAAATTTCTTTTGTCTCCTACCGAAAAAATCTTACCCAACAAGAAGTAAACGAAATCAAAATCAAGATAAGTCTCCTCTTTAATTAATTAAAGTAAAACTCAGGTTGGACTAGGTGTTGGAGTAGGATCCGTCCAGTCAATATTCATACTAAAGTTAATCGTCTTTGAAACTTCGTTACCTTCGTTGTCTTTTGTCGTCACCTGTACGGAATGGTTGCCATCCGCCAACTTGAGATCCTTAGTATAGGGCAAATCTGTAAAGGTTTGCTCCAACGTCCCATCAACATATAATCTCGCCTCAACAATTGGTTTTGTTGTCACCACCGTAAACTTTATCGAAACCGTATCCCCATTTACCCTGGATTTATCTCCCGGCGAAACGATTTGGATATCTGTTGCCGCTGATGCGCCACAGGTTTCCGTCGGCGGTTGATATAGCGGATTGTTCTGCTTTACTACCCATTGATCGATTGCGTTTTGCCATAAATTTTTATTGGTCAGTGGATCTGCTTCTTTTATCACCACATACTCTTTTTGATCATAGTTCCCCTGGGACACAGAAACAGAATCAGCCAGTTTGGTTGGGTCACCTTTACATATTTTTAACATTGTGTGAATTGGATCGGGAGCTGTTGGCACCGTCCCGTCAATAAACCACTCTTTATAACTCGGAAAATTATCATGGGCCGGATAACCGGAAATTTTGTCGACATCAACTTGCGACACACCCGCCGGTACGTCGAATGGTTTAGCCGGACGTTCGGCAAGCACGTCCAACATCTCTCTGCGCCAGATTGGTGCCGCTCCGGAAACACCGGAGGCAATATTTTTCATTTTGTCATTATTGTCGTTCCCAACCCACACGCCCACAATCGTGTCCCGAGTCCAACCCACTGTCCAATTATCACGCATATCATTAGTCGTTCCCGTTTTTACTGCCACGTTACTGCCCATATTCAAATATGAATTAGGGCCAAAGGTCAATAGTCTGGCATTATTATCCGATAAAATTGAATTAATCAAAAAACCTACTTTGGGGTCGAGAACTTGTTCCTGCTTAACCTGCTTATTTTCGTAGATTACTTTTCCGTTACTATCTTCAATTTTTAGAATCGCCACCGGGTCAACCTTCATTCCGCCATTCGAGAAGGCACTGTAGGCAGTAACAGTATCCACCAGACGTACCTCAGCCCCTCCCAGCGCCATAGACAGGCCAACGCGGCTCAATAAAGCTTGTGTTGGTTCGTAGGTCGTAAAGCCCATCTTAAAGCCTTGAGCCAGCACATCTGGAACACCCACTTTTGCCAGTAACTTCACCGCCGGAATATTTATCGAACTAGCCAAGGCGTCTCTGAGGTGCAACAAACCGTGTTCTTTACCGTCATAGTTGTTTGGGATATAGGGAGTATTGTCATCTTTTCCTGGAAATTGCGTTACCACGTCCGCTAGAACCGTCGCCGGAGTATATCCTTTAAGAAAAGCGGTTGCGTACAGTAATGGCTTAATTGAAGATCCCGGCTGTCTGCTACTCAAAGTCACGTTTACCTGCCCATCGATCGTGGCATCGAAATAATCTTTAGAACCCACCATGCTCAAAATCTCTCCCGTGTTTGTATCCATCACCATTGATGCCCCATTACCGATATTCAGACTCTTGGTCACTTTATCAACTTCCTCCTGCACGACTGTCTCCGCTTTTTGTTGCAAGTCCCAGTCCAAACTGGTTGTCACTTTCAAACCGCCTACATCCAGTACATTGGCACCGTATTTATCTTCCAACAACTGCTTCACATACATCACAAAATGGGGCGCCTTCATCTTTGTTCCCAAACCGGCGAATACCACATTCGGCAACTCCGCATCCACTTGCGCTTCCTGATCTTTGGTGATTTTACCGTTTTCTCGCATTGCCGCCGCCACTTCTTTAGCTCTGGGAACGAAAGCCAACGGCTTACCGATATAAGGAGAATAGTTGGAAGGGGACTGGGGTAATCCGGCCAGAATAACACACTCGGTTAAATCTAAATCTTTTACTTCTTTACCAAAATATGCCTCCGCGGCTGCGGCCACCCCTGCCGTACCACCTCCATATGGTGCCTCGTTCAAATACATCTGCAAAATCTCGTCTTTTGAGTAGGTTTTTTCGATGCGTACCGCCAAAATAAACTCGCGAATCTTTCTGGAGATACTTCGGTCATCATTTAATAAAACATTTTTTACCAGTTGCTGAGTTAGAGTGGATCCACCAATTAAACGATGGTTAACAATTATATTTTTAATAATACGTAAAGGAGCCAGTGGATCAAAACCCTGGTGGGTATAAAAGGTCTTATCCTCAATTGAAACCGTGGCGTCTTTAAGATACTGCGGCACGTCGGCAATAGCTGTGAACCGCCTATCCTGATCCGAAATCACATCGTACAGGACCACCTTTCCGGTTCTGTCTAAAATTTGTGTTGAGTATCCTGTCTGTCTCTGCACTTTCCCGGGATCAGGCAAACCGCGTGAATACCACAGAAACAAGGCCACTACCAAAACAGAAATTCCGATCAGACCAAAAAAGATGATCTTACCCCAGTTGTATTTAGCCAGCAGTGGCCTCAAGTTGATTTTTCTTCTCCGTCTGTACATATATGCTCCTCTAATAATATTATAATAAACGTATACCAACCAAATAACACTATGACCAAAAGAAAAAAGAAGATTTACACCGCCATAATATTTATCGGTTCCCTCATGCTCGTACTCACCACTTTCGCCTCATTGCTTCTCAGATGACCGCCCTGTATCGTTTGAATGACTCAATCACAGCCGTTAAAGGGGTCGGTCCGGCTACCTCCGAAAAACTAAGTCGTCTTGGTATTGACACCGTCCGCGATCTGTTTCGTCATTTCCCGTTACGTTTTATGGACTTCACCACTCCCGTTCCCGTCAGGGAACTCAGGATAGGGGAGACCCAGGCAACTGTTGCCGCTATCGAAGAACCCAAAACGTTCTATACCGGTACCGGCAAACTTCTTACTCAAGCCACCGCCAAAGATTCCTCCGGCAAAATTACTCTCACTTGGTTCAATAACCCCTACATCAAACATCTTATTATCGCCAACACGACCTATACCATTGCCGGAAAAGTCTCTTTTTGGGGTAAAGGCAAAACGATTATTTCTCCCTTCATTGAACCGGGTAACTCTGCCTCAATCAATACCCGTGGTCTGGTTCCTATCTATCCTCAAACGGCCGGCATCACTTCCAAAATGCTCCGCGGCAAAATTCACGAGCTTTTGCACGAAACCGCAATTATTGATCCTTTGAATACCGAAATTCTTCAACCACTTGATCTCCTCAATCTTCCCCAAGCTTACCAAAATATCCACTTCCCCCAAACTAAAGAGCTTCATTGGCAAGCAGACAAAAGACTTTCTTTCAATGAACACCTTCTCATCAATATTAAAAACCAACTGGAACTGCTTTCCCTAGGCCAGTCCATTTCTTTGAAAATTGATCCCCAAATTACCCAAAAAACCAATCAAGCTCTTCCCTTTACCCTCACAGCGGATCAACAAAAAACCGTTTCTGCAATCTATAAGGATCTCCGAACCCCGTCCTTTACTCACCGTTTAATTCAAGGTGACACCGGCTCCGGCAAAACGGCTACCCTTATCTTTGCCGCCAATCAATGTTTGGCTCAGAATAAAAGCTGTGCCATCATGGCGCCCACCGAGATTCTCGCTAACCAGCATTTCCGAACCTTCTTAGATTACTCTTTATATCCCCAAAATGTCCGGTTAATTACCGCTACCTCTACCGACCGAATCAATACTCACGAGCCGACTATCTATATCGGCACCCACGCTCTCATTTCCCAGCTCCCAGCCGAGCTAAAATACCCACTTGCCTTTCTGGCCATCGACGAACAACACAAATTTGGTGTTAACCAACGCGACGAGCTACTACAGCGATCTCCCATGCCTCATCTTTTCAACTTATCTGCCACTCCCATTCCTCGTACGGTCGCCTTAGGCTTGCTAGGTGATATCGAAATCAGCAATATCCGCCACAAACCACTGAACCGCTTACCCACCAAAACCTTCGTCATCTCTCCAACGCATTTTAAAAAAAGCCCTACCTGGCTCACCGAAAAACTGGCCTCTGGCAACCAAATTTTTGTTGTTTGTCCCCATATTTCCGAACACGATACCGGTATCGCCTCCGTCGAAAAAATCAGTCGAGATTATCGAAAAATTATTCCCGCCCAATATCCTGTTTTAACTATTCACGGTCGTATGCAGTCTGCCGAGCAAAATCGTATCCTAAATGAATTTAAAACCTCCGGTAGGGGAGTCCTCATAGCCACCTCCCTTATTGAGGTGGGCATCGATATTCCCCAGGCCAATATCATGATCATTCATTCCGCCGAGCGTTTTGGCCTGGCTAGTTTACACCAGCTCAGGGGTCGGGTCGGTCGGGGAGAGGGTCAGGGCTACTGTTTCCTGGTTCCCTCCCAAGATGATGAAGAAGAGGCCGAACGTCTACAGCTCCTCCAAAAGTATCATTCCGGCCTTATTCTTGCCCAAAAAGACCTACGCCTTCGTGGTGCCGGCGAAGTCTTTGGTCTCAAACAACACGGGGCCCTACCCACACGGCTGAAGTACTTCTGGTCTAAAAAACTCTTCCTTGACGCCAAAAAAAGAGCCAAAGCACTTATCCTCAAGGACCCTCAAAACGCTGAAGAGATTGCCAGAGCGCTCACAACTTGCTAAAATACATTTGTTATCCATTAAAATATATTCAACATGGCCGCAACACCCAAAAGAAAAATTTCCACCAGGAGACAAGGCGCCAGACGTTCACAGATTCATTTGATCGAACCCAAAATGATCACCTGTAAAAAATGTGGCAACCTTAAAAAGTCCCACTTCGCCTGTCCTGTTTGTAAAGCTAAATAAAATACTGTGAAATCTGCCCAAGATCCCCGACACCTAAAACGTATCTTTGTATTCAAGTCGCTTTTTGCCGGAACTTTTACTCCTCAACTTGAACGCCCCACGAGAGTCGATAAGATTATGGCCAATATCGAGAAAATCGACGATATTGTTCAAAAATGCGCCCCTGAATGGCCCATCTCCCAAATTAACCGTGTCGATCTGGCCGTCCTTCGGCAAGCTGTTTATGAACTGCTGTTTAAAACCGAAACTCCCACTAAGGTTATTATCGATGAGGCTGTCGAAATTGCCAAACGTTATGGTGGCAAAACCAGCTCCAGTTTTGTGAATGGCGCTTTAGCCTCAGCTATCAACCTCGCCGGACGCTCCGAGACTACCAATGACCAACCCAAACCTTAAACCTCTCCAAGATCTATTAGGTTATCACTACCAAGATGAAAAACTCTTGGTCACCGCTCTAACTCACCGTTCCTGTCTCAACGAACCCGGTGTCACCGAAAGTTACGAAAGACTCGAGTTCCTCGGCGACGCTGTTTTGGAAATGCTCATTTCCGTTTATCTTTTTAATAAATATCCCGACAAACAGGAAGGTTATCTTACTGCCGCCAGATCGGCTACCGTCCGTACCGAAGCTCTCTCCAAAATTAATACGAAAAATGGTTTTAGCAACTACATCATCATGAGCAAAGGCGAAGAAGCCACCGGGGGGCGACAGAACACTTCTATCCTCGAGGATGTCATCGAAAGCCTTATTGGCTCACTTTACTGTGATGGTGGTTTGGATGCCGCCAAGCATTTTTTCGAAACGTTTATTCTGCCCGACGCTCAAGAAATAATCTCCGAAGACAAACTCAAAGATGCCAAATCCCTACTTCAAGAAAAAGTTCAAAGCAAAGGTTTTACCTCGCCCATATATAAAACAGTCAAAGAATCCGGACCGGATCATGACAAAACCTTCGACATCGTCGTTTTCATCGACAATCGGGAAATTACCACCGGCACCGGTAAAAGTAAGCAAGAAGCCGAACAAAATGCTGCTAAAAGGGCCCTGGAACTGATATAATATCGCTATGCTAAAAATCAAACTACAACCGACCGGTAAGAGACATCAACGCTTTTATCGTATCGTCGTGGCCGAAGAAAGATCCAAATTATCGGGTAAAGTTATCGATACTCTTGGTACCTATAATCCCCACGATCCGGAGAACGTTATTGTCTTGAACAAAGAAAATTATCAATTATGGCTGACTAAAGGAGCCCAGCCAACCGACACCATTAGAAAACTAGTTAAATAAAAATGAAACAACTCATCGAGTACATCGTTAGTAATATCGTTAACCACCCAGAGAGTGTTGTTATTACCGAAGAAAAAACTGAGGACGGTGAAGCTACCAAATACCTCATCAAGGTCGATGCCGAAGATGTTGGTCGTGTTATCGGCAAACAAGGTAAGGTTATCAAGTCTATTCGCCAAATCGTCAGAATCGCCGCTATTCAAAAGGGCACTCGTGCCATTGTTGATCTTTTAGACGATGGGGTTCCCGCTGAAACAGATGCTCCAGCCGCTCCCAAAGAAGACCTCAAAGAAGAAAAGGGTGAAGCTCTTGAAGAAGTTGCTGAAGTCGTTGAAGAAAAAAAAGCTGAAAAAGATCCTGATGAAGAAAAGTCCGAAGAATAAATAATTCGCCATTGGGGAATTATTTTTAGAAACCGAACAATCCTGAAGAAGCAGTTGCGGTCGTCACGGCTAAACCCGATACAGTTGTTGAACTGTAGGAATTATATCCGGATAAAGTTTTCACCAAGTCCAAATCAACACTCGTAATCTTATCAATCTTCGAAATATCCACCTTATTTAACACCGCTTGGTAATAGGTAATCTCCAAATCCATCTGTACCGATGACGAGTTTGCATTAGCCAGCTTTGTCACTTCCTGCATACCCACATCGGAAACAACCCCAAAGGGAATTGATGTCTCCACTTTATCGATGAATGACAACAAAGAGCTCACCGGAGCCGACACGGTAATATTAATTGGGTAGGAAGTAAAGTCGGCCGGACTATCCCCGGTTACTGCACTTTTGGCACCATTCGTCGTTGTATATACTGCCCCGGATGGCAACTTATATGACACTATCGACACCCCGGTTGAATCTCCAATTTTACGCAACAAAAATATTGCATTCTCCGGAGAATATGTTTGGGGAATTGCCGCAAGAACAACATCCTGTGTCGTTGTGGAAATTTGTTCGCTCAAAGTATTTAAACCAACCTGTGAACTTTGCAAAGAAGCAAGACTGGTCGTATCGTTTTTCAAAGTACTTTTCAAAACAGTGATATCATCAAATTTCGGCCAAGTCACAAAAATCAATACCGACATCATCACTACCACCGACAACATAAATGTCACTATCGTCCGGATAAGCGATTCATCTACCCAATCGGGTAAGACAAATCCAAACATGTTCTTATAACCAACGATCTTATTTTGTGGCATTTAGTTTCTTTAGTTCGAATTGTAATTGAATCACATATGATCCTCCCTTTTCCAACGAAACGCTCTCCACGTACACCGTCGAAAAATAATCATTATTTAGCCAGGTGTCATTATTCAAAATTATCTTTTCAAACGTTCTCAGTGAATCCACATCCGGCGTCTTTACACTCACCGACAACCACCCCTTGGTTGCAAAATCCACCGTTGTCAAAACATCACCACTGGGTATATATGAAGAAACTTTGTCTAAATAATCTTTATATTTAAATCTGCTTCCATTAATTGTCTCAATCTCCGTCAAGATCAACTTCGTCAAAACAAAACGACTCAACTTATCGTTATTTTGTAACATCGAGTCGGAAATACTGGTTGATTGATTTTCCACTTTTGCAATTTCACTGTTAATTACCAAAGAAGAAATCACCACATACAATGTCTCCCCCAAGAAATATGCCGCAAACAACCCAAAAAGCACGAACGTTATCAAACGAGTCCAATTCCTACCTCGATAAGCTTTTCGTTTTTTACTAATTAAATTTATTTTGATCATGAGATATCTGCCGACAAACCAAAGGCCACAGCAAAAACCGGACCCAGAGTTTTATATTTTTGCTCAACATTCATACCCGAAAAAGCATCTCCAATCACCACTTCCATGCCTTCCAAAGACTCCGACAAATAGGGAATCAGACCAAGTAAAAAGGCGCCGCCTCCAGTGAGAATCACTTTAGCCACTGTTGATTCCTTATTCTCATTTTGATAAGCAATCGCCAGTTTCTTTATTTCACCAATTAAGTTATCAATTGCCGGCTTCAGAACATTAAATACTTTACCCTCAAGTTGCTCTTTTGCCATACCGTAAGTTCGTTTGTAACTCTCTGCCTGTGCAATAGGTAGGCCAAACGCATCGGCTACCAACTTTGTCATCACTTCGCCCCCAAAGGGTAAGTAAAAGTTGCCAAAAATTTTTTCCTTTCCCGCCAAAACCAAACCGGTACCGGCCGAACCCATATCCACTATCACCGATGGACTACTATCGCTAAGAGACGTCGAAAAGGCTCTCATCAAGGCCGGAATTTCGTTTTCAACTCGCTCCGGTTCCAACTCAACCAGCTCCAACAACTGAACATAGGTGTCTGACACATTTGTCGGCACCGCCACGACGTACACCGAAATCTTTTCGTCGCCCTTAATCTTGTCCGGTTTTTCCAAAACTACCCAAGATGTTTCCACCTCGCTGGGCGGAAAGGGAACCGATTGATCAAGCTCCCATTTAATGGCCGTGGCGAGCTCCGGTGATGACATGATCGGAAACTGCATCACTCTCGAATATACCAATGACTCGGAAATTGAGGCTACCACTTTTCCCTTAACACCGGCTGATTTCATCATCGCTTTCAGCTGATCGGCTAACGCAATTTTTTCTGCGTTAGACATCGCTATCAAATTCTTTCCGGCTTTATTTTGTGCCAAAGAAACAACTGAAATCTTTTTTCCTTCAGACTTCAGAATTTTAATACTTGTCGATCCAATATCCAATCCAAAATGGGCAGCCATACTGTATCCAGTATACCTCACAAACCCTCGATTAAAAACGTCTATTAACCTTACTGAATAATTGATCCACCGGAAAAGACTGCATAATCAAAAACACCCGGAACCGTATCGTTGGCCGACTCATCATACTGTAGTCCATACTTTACCGTGTTACTACCCGAGTTGACCGAACCGACCGACTTAATCGAAGTTATTTGTGGCGGTAGAGATGCTCCCGGACCCACCGGGAAAATTTTTACCAAAGCGGCCGAATCCAAAACAGTAATCCTCACTTTAATTACATCGGCGGCTACCGGAATCGTTGGCGTTTTCTTTGCCAATCCTTGCGTAGAATCGTCCTGGGCCAACACAAAACCATTATTTCCCGAATAGTCATAAGCATAATCGACGATTGTCCCGTCATTTTTTACCACCGAAACAAACACCGCTGGCTGATTTGTGGGGTCACTTTTGTCTGGACCCCAATAAACCACTAATCCCGACAACTTCGAGAAATCGGCGCCGTTTAAACCAATATCTACCGAGCTTCCGGTCTCCACTCTCCCTACATCAAAGTTATCGGAGTCGACATCGGTTTTTGTCGCCGAATATGTATCTCCAACAATCGTTGTTTGACTCGGATTTATTACCATTTGTTCCAGTCCGGTCTGAGCCGAAATTAACGCTTCTACCCCTTTAGTGTCATTTTGTTGAATTCTTGTATCGATTGTCGAACGAGTTGCCAAAGATACGGCCAAGGCACTCACTACCGTCATTATTAAAACCAACACCAAAGCGACTTGACCTTTATGTACTTCTTTTTTCATCTAGTTAATACCGCTATTAAGTAAATTTATATCTTTGTTTAGACTCGCCGCGGCACCTTCACCGGTTGTCGCACTCACAGTTGCTTCAATCAGCAAATTAATCTTATCATTTACACCGGATCGGCAGTACCAAGTGAACTGTAATTTAGTTACGTAAATACCAGTATTACTTATTACTTCACCGGCGTTGGAAGAAACTTCTCCGTCCGAAAGTGAATAAACCGCATTACCCCCATAGCTATCCCTTACGATCAAGGAGTTTCCCACCACTCCACTGTCGCTGGCCTCCAAACAATCGGCTCTTAACTTCTGATTACCGTCGGCATCTACCAATCTGATTACCGCTCCATAGCGCAAAACACTTTCGATCATCGTATCCAAGGAATTCAAACTATCATTTAAAGTAGCCTGGATATCACTCACTCCGCTTGATCGAAAACTTCTATAAAAAATGGTTGTTCCCCCAACCAAAACAATCACTAATAAAGAAATGGTGATGATCAGTTCAATTAATGTATATCCCTTTGTTTTCATTTTGACGGTTTGGCTAACTCTGCTGACATCTCCACATTCAGTTTTTTATCCCCATCGTTCCAACCCACATTGACCGTCATCTTCACACCATTATCAATATTCTCGTAAATAATGGTACAGGTGTATTTTTTTGTATCGATCGTCCCTACACAGGTACTGTAACTGGTCTGTGTGTTAGCAAAAAAACTGGTAGGGGATAGATCTCTCTGTTGACGATAATAGTTCAGCTGATTCTGCGCGATGTTCACTGCCACATTGTTACTTGCCTGAAAACTGGCTAAATTCAATGATCGGCTAATCACGTCTGAGGCTCCCACCAACACCACTGCAATTATTCCGACAGCCACCACAATTTCGATTAACGACTGGCCAAAATTGTTTTTCCAAAGGTTGGTCATATTGTTGGCGTCACTTCTGTCTCGGCCATATTAATCACCCCGTTACTATCGGTGGTCACCGTTACTTGATAGGGGTCTTTCGTATCCGACATCAGGTAGGTGCCATAAGGGCTAAGATTTCCCGTTCCGGCCTCAAAGAGTACATTGACATCATTCGTAAAATAGGCCGCTGATAAAATTGGTTCGCTTTTCGTCACAATCCCTTCACTACCACCACAGATCGCGTCCACTGTCATATTTTTACAATCTTCCTGGCCGGAACAATCGGACAATAATCGATAACCGCCTAATCCGGATCCGCAACCGTCTGGATAAACCAAATTTTTCGCTAACGACTGCACTTTTCTCATTTCGGAGACGAAGTTTCTGGCATCGTCCATGGCCGCCTGTCTTTGGGTAAAACGGGAATAACCGGCAATCGACATCCCTGACAAAATCACAATTATCGTGATCACTATCATCAGCTCAATTAAAGTAAAACCTCGATATTTTTTACCCCCTTTTTTCATGGATTTGTTACCGTCAAAGTTTTTGTCGCCCCTTCCAAACAATCGGCTGTCAAGGTGTACCCTCCGTCCACGGTGGTCGAATAAGTATAGTGGCCATCTGGCTGAGCATCACAAGGCTTCGGATCAACCGGCGTCGACTTCATGGTAACGCTGCTACTTTTATCGGTACAAATGATTGCTGCCGGATTTGCCGGATAGATACTTGATGGATACTCGCTGGCGATCGACCTGCACATCTCCAGAGCCTGCCGAATCGCCTCCAGGTCAGACCTCCTTCTAGCATCACGTGAGTTGATGGCGATCGTCGTATAAGACACCACCCCCGCCGCAAACACTACCGCCATAATGGTAATTACCACCAGTAATTCGATAAAAGTAAATCCGTTCCTTTTCATTGCAAATTAGCCACGCAATAATAACTTTTGGTTGCATTACTAAAATTGCACGCTGAATCCGAATTACCCCCCGTATTTCTTTCCATCGTCGCACATATACAATATTTTGTTCCGGTACAACTTTCCGCATAAACATAAGGCGCCGTATTTTCCGGATCAGTCGGCCAAGCACTGGTCATGTTGTTTTGTGCCAAACTACAGTTGTCGACTGGATAAGCAAACGTATGACTCGAATAATATTGTTCCAGCGCATTTTGCATCGCCACCATATCCTGTTTCCTTCTGGAATCTCGAGCAGCCGCCTGTGTTGCGGTATACGACACCGTCGCCAAAGCCACCAAAATTCCAATTATTCCAATAACAACCAGCAGTTCGAGAAGGGTAAAAGCGTTTTTTTTCATATTATGGATTACTAACTATATACATAACTCCGCTGTAATTCGCGATATCGTTTCCTCCGCATTTGCACTCACTCCCTGACCCGGCATTATTGGGAAAATTAGCACACTGTGCCGTAGTTGCCCGCGTACTATCCGCCGCGTTCTCCAAACAAGCCATTAAATAATAGGTTTTATTGTTTGTCCCCGGTAAATACTTATATGTCCACCAAGTCGATCCTCTCGGGTCCACAAAATCCGTCTTAAAATAACCTTTGTTTACCATATCGGTTTGAAAATCGCCTGCCGCCGCCGGATAGCTCCCCGTGTCATTCTTATACAGCTCCATCGACTTCACCAACTGGCTTAAATCACTCTTTCTTTGGACATCTCTGGCTCTCATTCTTGCCTGATTAAAATTAAAAACCGCCATTCCCGTTAACACCGCGATAATTCCCATCGTTACTAATAGCTCAATTAAGGTAAACCCTTTATGTTTCATTTTGTTTTTACTAATCCCGTTTCGGTAATTTTATAATTGCAATTTATCGATCCGCAACTTACTCCCCAGTCGGTTGGCTTATTATTACTATCCACCACCACGTCACCGTCCTGAGTATTTTCCAATGCCGCATACAAGGAAAAACCAGTTTCGTTGGTATCCGGAACATATACATATTTTTTCCCTGAGTCCGGATCCGTGGGTACCTTTTCCATATAAATTGCTCGTGTATTCCCTAAATAGGCGTAAATTAAGCCATTACAACTCACCTCCGTTTTGTCCGCTTGCGGACAAGTCATTACTCCATTACTTATCATCGGATACCTGCCAATATCATTATTAAACAGCTCAATTGCTTTTACCATTTGCTCCAAATCATTCTTCCTCTCCGTGTCTCTCGATTTTAAAGTCGCTTGAGTATAAGCTCCTAATCCGACAGCCGACAAAATAGCTATCAAAGCCATCACCAGCAACAACTCCATCAGTGTAAAACCTTTACTTCTCACAAATCCATTTTGCTTTAAAGCTAGTCAAATGTCAAACAAGCAGATTCGCATACCAACTCATCATATTTCCACCCCAAAGGAGAGCCAACACCGTTCCGATTATCAGAAATGGTCCAAAGGCCAAATACTGGTTTATTTTTTTCTTCCCTCCCAAAATCATTAATATTCCATATATTGCCCCCAAAACAAACGCCAAAAAAATACCCGGCAAGATTTTTGGCCATCCCAAAAGCAACCCTAACGATGGCGCCAACAAAATATCTCCCGTCCCAAAACCATCAACATTCTTGATTTTCTTTGTCAATATCTGTAAACTGACGAACAAAAGACACAACCCAACTCCGGCCAAAATAGCCTTAACCAAATCCGCACTTTGCATTATGCCAAACCCCGTCAACCCCACTCTGTAAAACAACACCAGAGAAAATAACATCAAATTTAAACTAAAAGGAATCACCATAAACAAAAGATCGGTCATAAAAATGGAGAGCATCACCATACCCACGGCCAACCAAAAAACAGGCTGAATTACCGCCCATGGCGAACCGGCTAGTTTAAAAAAGTTAAAACCCATTACAAACCACCAGACAAACAATACTCCGGTTAAAAACTCAATAATTGGATATCTGACCGAGATCTTTTTGTGACAATAGGCGCACCGTCCTCTAAGCCACAGGAAAGACAATAGGGGAATATTGTAAAACCAGGCTAATTGATGTTTGCATTTAGGACAAACCGACCGACCGGCTAGGGGAGAGCTGCCGTGTGCTGTCCGAAAGATAACCACGTTTAAAAACGATCCCCAGACCAACCCCATGACAAATATAAATAAAGTTACCCAAAGCATATCTAAATGATACATCACTCACCCTCTAAAAAAGAGCCCCGCCATGGTGGGGCTCTTTTTCTTTACTAATCTCAAAACCCTACTCAAAACACTGCAAACATTGACCGGCATCTTTCTGAGCAACTGTACAACCCGCAGCAGGCAATGTAACCGTACCTTCACCGGCAGTTCCACTTACAGTGAACAAATACTTTGTGGAAGAATCGTTGCGATTAGACTTACTCTCTGGAGCATAACAAACCACTACTCTTGTTGGACTTCCGGAACCCATATATAAAGTTGATCCTAATCCACTAAAGAAACTGGTTTTTAACTCACCGTCGTTAATCAAAGTATCGTGTATACAAGTGTTTGTCTGACTATTTAAAGTCGTGCCTGAACCCGCTATGTTTACCACCGGTAAACCCACCGACCAATCAGAAGTAACTAGCGGAATCAAACTTAACACCGGATTGTTAGCGTCAATACAGTTTGCTACGGTAGTTAACCATGGTAAATCAGTATGAGAAGCATAATAACGCTGAGATGCCTCAAGTAACTCAATCGCCGCATCCCGATTATTTGTATCTCTGGCCTTCTTCAACTGTTCAAACGGATCAATGGCGGCTAGTAAACCAACCGCTAAAATTCCTAAAACACCGATGACAATCAACAACTCCATCAGTGTAAAACCTTTACTTGGTCTATTCATCTTATTCATTATTTATAATTCACTAATCAATATTACTATGCACGATTAAAACTGACTTGTCAAGTTATATATAGGCATGATCACTGCAATTACCAGAAAACCTACACCCACACCCAAAACAATCATGATTAATGGCTCAATTGCCGTCGTTAACGCTTTAATTTTTTCTTCCGTCTCGCCTTCGTAAAAAGCAGCCAATTTAGCCAACACTTCATCCAGTTTTCCGGTTTCTTCACCCACAGAAATCATTTGTCCCAAAATAGCGGGGAAGATATCCAATTGCTGAATCGCCTCCGCCAAACTCACTCCTTTTTCCACCATCGTCGCCGCTTGACGTACTTCGGCGCCATATACTTTACTTCCCAAAGTTTCCGAAACAATCTGTAAGGCATCCAAAATTGGTATACCGGCTCCCAACAAAACACTCATAGTTTGGGCAAACTCCGTCAAAATCAAATCTTTGCGCAACTTACCCCAAATCGGCACCTTAAATGACAACTGCTCCACTACCAAAGAACCCACCTCGGTTTTTGCCCAGTTGGAAATCAAGACATATCCAACCCCGACCACAATCAAGACAATATACCAAAACTTCACCACAAAGTCGCTTATACCCATTAAAATTCTTGTCGGCGTCGGTAATTGGGCACCGAAATCTTTGTACATTGACGTTAGTTTCGGTACGACAAAGATCATCATAATCGTCGCAATTACCACCATCGCTATTACAATAATCAACGGATAAACCATCGCCCCCTTTGTTTTGGTCTTAAACTCTCTCTGTTTATCCAAAGTATCGGCCAACTTTTTCAACACTTGATCCAGCACACCGGCCGACTCACCGGCACGCACCATGGCGATGTAAACTGTCGAAAAACCACCACCGGACCCACTCAAAGCATCGGCCATCGTTGACCCTCCTTCAACCTCCGTCAACACTTTATCAATTACTTGTTTCATGGTTGCTGTTGACTGATTCTTCAAAATACGTAGGGCACTCACCAACGGTAGGCCTGCACCCACCATCGTCGCCAACTGTCTGGTAAAGTTGGTAATGTCATCGGCTTTTGGTTTGGAAAACCGCCCAAAAATTGAGTCGAGATTAAACTGATCTTCTGCATAAAGCGAGGTGATCAGTAAACCCTTGCTTCTCAAAATATTGGCGACTTGTTTTTCGTCCACTGCCTCCATCACCCCACTTGAAGAATTTCCTTCTTTATCTCTCACTTTGTAACGAAAAGTTTTCATGTTATCTGCCGCTAATCAATTTGTCTAATACATCGGGTCTGATCGTATATTCCATCGCCACTGTCCGGTCCACCACGTTCCGATTAACCAAACTGGCCAAGCTTTGCTCCAAAAGGCTCATCCCTAGGTTTCCACTTGTTTGAATCACGTTATCAATTTGATAACTCTTGCCCTCCCGGATATTATTTCTCACGGCTGGTGTTGCCACCAATATTTCTGTTGCCACCACTCTCTTTCCGTCAACTGTTGGAATCAACCTCTGCGATAATACCGCCTCCAAAACCGTTGACAACTGTAGCACAATCTGCTGTTGTTGATCCTCCGGAAAGCTATCGACAATTCTTTCAATCGTTTGTGACGCCGAGTTCGTGTGCAAAGTTGCAAACACCAAGTGACCAGTCTCGGCGACCGTCATCGCTGCCGCCATTGTTTCTCTATCTCGCATCTCACCAATAAAGACAATGTTCGGGTCTTCACGCAAAACCGATTTCAAGGCGTTTCCCCAAGATTTTGTGTCCCCTCCAAGCTCTCGCTGGCTCACAATTGACTTTTTATTTCTATGGATAAACTCCACCGGATCCTCAATCGACACGATGTGTTCCGTTCTACTGGCGTTAATTTCATCCAATATTGAAGCCACCGTCGTTGATTTACCGGATCCCGTTGGTCCTGTAATTACCACAAATCCCTGTTTAAGCTTAGCAAAAGCATGACATATTCCCGGCAGTCCCAAACTGTCGATTGAAGGAATCGTGTCCGGAATCAAACGCAAAGAAATCGCCGGGGTGCCTTTCTGAAAATAGGCATTGGCCCTAAAACGCTGTTTTCCGCCCACTGTCACCGAAAAATCCAGTTCCAGCTCCTTTAAAAACACTTCTTTTTGCACTGCCGACATCAGTCCCGTAATCGCTTCCATTAGTGTCGTACCGGATAACACTCCAGCCTCTTCGTACGGAACCAGCTCACCCATTATCCTAAACACGGGATAAGTGTCGGCCAATAAGTGTAAATCGGAGGCCTTTTTGTCGGCCGCCATCATCAACAACTCCGGAACCATGTTTCCGCTTTTATCCATTAGACTTGCGCTACTCTAATAACTTCTTCAATTGCGGTTACTCCGTCTAGCGTTTTCAAATAGCCATCTTGTTTCATAATTACCATTCCGTCTTCAATTGCCGCTCTCTCCACTGTGTCTGCATCGGCTCGTTCCATAATCAATCGCGCGATTTTCTCTGTCACTTTTAATACTTCAAAAATACCAATTCGGCCATAATAGCCCGATCCACCGCACTTATCACACCCCGCTCCTTTATAGAGCATAAAGGGTGCATTATTTTTCCGCGCTTCTTCAGCCTTTATCGGGTTCGATTTCAACCATCCATCATAATACTTTCCCAACACTTTCTGTATATCATCAATTACCGACTGTTCCGGTACGTAAGCCGTTTTACATTTGTCACAGACCATGCGCAAAACACGTTGACCAATCACTGCCGTCATGGTTGAAGACAATAAAAACGGTTCGGCTCCCATATCCAACAAACGGGGAAGAGCCCCAGCGGCCGAGTTCGTGTGCACACTGGAAAATACCAAGTGTCCCGTCAAAGCGGCCTGTACCGCCAAATCCGCCGTTTCGTCATCACGAATTTCACCGACCATAATAATGTTTGGATCTTGACGTAGAAAAGAACGCAAACCGGAAGCAAAAGTTAGCCCGGCCTGAGGGTTTATTTGTACCTGATTTACCCCGGCAATTTGATACTCCACCGGGTCCTCCAAAGAAACAATGTTTACCTTTGGCGAGTTCACCATCGTCAAAATAGAGTAAAGAGTCGTGGTTTTTCCGGAACCGGTTGGACCGGTGGCCAAGATAATCCCGTGAGGAATCCGAATCGCTTCTTCCAAAGTCGTTAATGCTTTTCCACGTAAACCCAGCTCGGACAATGTTGGCACTTTATCGGTTTTCTTGAGCAAACGCATCACGATCTTTTCGCCGTTCACCGTCGGTAGGGAAGAGATACGCAAATCCACTTCACCATACTCGGATTGAAAATTAAAACGTCCGTCTTGAGGTACTCGTTTCTCGTCAATCTTCATTCCCGCCAAAATCTTGATACGTGAGACCAGTGAGTTATGATAGTCCTTGTCCAAAGTTAGCTTTTCTTGCAAAATACCATCGATTCGGTAACGTACCCGAGTGATATTTTCCATTGGTTCAATATGAATATCCGACGCTCGTAAACGAATGGCGTGTTCCAGAATCTTGCGCACAATCTCCACGATTTTCGGCTCTTTGATGATCTGAGAAATCGTGTCGGCGGTCACCAAACGAATTCCTTCATCTTCGCCCGCCTCCTTACCTCTTCTCAGTACTCCGGAAATTTCCCCGGACAAGCTCTGGCTATAGATATTGGCAATCAAATTATCCAAATTTTCTTTCGACGTTAAATAAGACTTTATCGTATAGCCTGTCCTCTTTTGAAAGAAATCAACCGTCGACAGTTCTTCGGGTTTTACCATCACCAAACTCAGTTCTTTCGTCTGCTTATCAAGCGACAGTGGTACTACTTGATAAGTCCTCGCCAAATCCACTGAAATTAATCCCAATAAATCCGGGTCCACCGATACTTTGCTTTCGGCGAAGTAGGGGATACCTAAAACCTTTGCTTTGGCTTCGGCCAGATCCGTTTCGTTTACCAAACGTTTTTCCAAAAGGAGCTGTGTCACGGTTTTTCCGGAAGTCGCCGCTTCGATTTTCAGGCTATTAATCTTATCCTCCGTTAACTTACCGGAGGATATCAAATAGTCCAGCAAAGCCTTCTCCTGATAATCCATATCTCCACTATGGCAAATTATTGCCCAATAATCAAGCTTTAACCAACTTCCAGGAACTTATAAGAAAATTACCGAACGCCAATTTTGCATTTACATTAGTTAGTCTCAATATCGCCAAACAGTCAATTGCCAATTTCAACACTTTCAAACGATTTCTATTCACTCCACTGGAAAGACCTATTTTCAATTTTTCAATCACTTCCTCAAGAGCGGCCTCCGTTTCTTCTTTGGTTAGTGTTTCTGCCAGCTCGAGTGCCTTAGCCGGACCCTCCGTCAAACAAGCCATCACTTCTTTCCAATATTTTCGTTGATCTACCTCCTCAGTCACCAAATTCGTCACCACACACCGGGACAGTACCGTCGGTAACAATCCGTTTTCGTTCGCTACCGTCAAACATATATTTACTTTCTCCGCCGTGTTCTCCAATGGTTTTAAGAGAATGGCCTGGCACTCGGGCGATAGCTTATCTGCATCCCAAATAAATAAACAAATTTCAGGTTTACTTGACACTACATTGACCCCAAAATTGATCCAATGTCTTAAATCATCAACTTTACCGTCGGATCCCTCAAAACCCATTACTTGAGCTGGAGAAATCCCCAGTTTCCGCAAGAGACCCTCCCTTTCGGCACCTCCACCTACTATAATCTTTGGTAACATTAGATTTATTGTATTACAATGAAGCCGCCACGCTAAAATAACTTATATGCCTGAACAATCCTATACCGCCAAAGACATTACCGTTCTGGAAGGTCTCGAACCGGTTCGTAAGCGCCCCGGTATGTACATCGGTTCTACCGATGAAAAAGGGCTCCACCATCTCCTCATCGAAATTGTCGACAACTCTCTCGATGAAGCCATCGGCGGTTACGCCAAAAATATTTATGTTTGTTTACACAATGACGGCTCTGTTTCCGTTTCTGACGACGGTCGTGGAATTCCCACCGACATGCATTCCTCCGGTGTCTCGGCCCTCGAAGTCGCCATGACCAAACTTCACGCCGGTGGCAAGTTTTCCGATACCGCCTATAAAGCGTCCGGTGGTCTTCATGGTGTGGGCGCCTCCGCTGTCAACGCTCTCTCCACCAAAATGCAGGTTATCGTTCGTCATGGCCCAGATTTCTTTATCCAAGCCTACAAAGTTGGTTCCCCGGACTATCCCGTCAAAACTATCTCCGAAACGGATCTAAAAGCCATTCTTCCGGAATTTCACAAACATTTATTTAGTGACCAATCCGGAACCTACACTCGCTTTTGGCCGGATCCGACTATTTTCAAACTCACTACCGAATTCAGCTACAGCAACATCAAAGCCAAACTTCAGGAAAGGGCCTATCTTGTTGCCGGCGTCTACATTCATCTTTTTGATGAAAAGAACGATAAACAGGCCAATTTTTACTTCGAGTCTGGACTTCGGTCACTTCTTTCTCACAATAATAAACACAAAAAGACTCTTCACGAAATCATCAGTATGTCCGGTAGCGTTATCGAAAACAATCTCCCCATCGGCGTCGAAGTCGTCATGCAGTACACTGATACCTACACCGACAACATCGAATCCTTTGCCAACACCATCAATACCTACGACGGTGGTACTCATTTAACCGGCTTTAAAACTGCACTTTCCAAAGTCATCAAAAACTATCTCACTGCCGGTGCTGAAGCCGATAAAGACAAAAAGGGCAAAGGTAAAGATTTCGACTTCACTCCCGAGGACCTCAAAGAAGGTCTCACGGGAGTCGTTTGGGTTAAGATGAGTTCCTCCGAAATTCAATTTGAGTCTCAGACCAAAACTAAAATTAACAACCCCGAAGTCCAAAGTGCCGTCTACCAAATTGCCAAAAAAGGTCTCGAGGAATATCTCGAAGAACATCCCCAAACTGCCCAAACTATCATTGCCAAGATTACTCTTGCCAGTCGCGCTCGCATGGCCGCTAAAGCCGCTCGTGAAGCTGTCGTCCGTAAAGGTGCCCTCGAGGGCATGACTCTTCCCGGAAAACTGGCTGACTGCCAGGAAAAAGATCCGGCCAGATCCGAAATCTTCATCGTCGAAGGAGACTCCGCCGGTGGTTCAGCCAAGCAGGGGAGAGATCGTGCCCACCAGGCTATTTTGCCGCTTAGAGGTAAAATTTTAAACACCGAGAGAGCCCGTCTGGACAAAGTTATCGAATCTGAAAGTGTCAAGGATCTCATTATCGCTTTGGGTATGGGGATAGGGGATACCCTGGACCTTACCAAACTTCGTTACCACCGCATCATTATCATGACCGATGCCGATGTCGACGGTGCTCATATTGCCACCCTTTTACTGACTCTTTTTTATCGTCACACACCCGGTGTTTTCGAAAAGGGTTACGTTTATCTGGCCATCCCTCCGCTCTACAAAATTAGTCATGGCACCACCGCCAAATATGTTTATTCGGACGAAGAAAAAGATGCATATCTTAAAACTTTAACTCCTGCCGAACAAAACAAAGTCGGCATCCAGCGTTACAAAGGTTTAGGTGAAATGAATCCTGAACAGCTCTGGGATACCACCATGAATCCGGCTACCCGTACCCTCAAACAAATTAATGTTCATGATGCCGCTCATGCCGACGAGGTCTTTACTACTCTCATGGGTCAGGAAGTCGCTCCTCGCAAAAAGTTTATTACTACTCATGCCACTCTGGCCAATCTCGATATTTAATTTATGAACCTACTTCACTCAATTAAAGCGCTCAACGATGATTCTTCAGTTAATGTCATTGTTGAAGTTTCCATCGGTTCAAAAGAAAAGACCGAATACAATAATCTCCAAGAGAAATTTGTGGTTAACCGCGTCTTAAGTTCTATTTTATCCTTTCCTTTCAATTATGGATTTGTTCCCGAAACATGGAGCACCGATGACGATCCCTTAGACGTAATAATCTTATGTTCCGAAGTCTTACCCACCGGCACCCAACTCCAAGCTAGAGTTGTTGGCTTATTAGCCACCACGGACCAAGAGGGAAAAGACTCCAAATTGATTACCGTTCCCATTTCCGAAAAGGAGCCCCTGTTTGCCAACATCACAGACATCGATACTCTTGATAAACAAACTCTCGAAAATATTCAATATTTCTATAAAAACTATAAAATTAATGAGCCGGGAAAATGGGTTGATATCGACGGTTTCTTCCCCAAAGAACAGGCCCTTGTCAAACTTCACGAAGCCATTGATCGTTATCATCAGCATTTTCAAAAATAAATAATATGGAAGACCAAAACGAAGACCAAGACCAAAACCAGACTCAGCAAGCTGTCGTTACCGATGTCACCCCGGAAGTTCCTCAAGAGGTAACCGGCGAATGGGGAACCATTAGACAAGCACCCATTGTTCCTGAAATGGAAAAAAGTTACCTCGATTATGCCATGTCTGTCATCGTTTCGCGTGCTCTTCCCGATATTCGTGACGGTCTCAAACCGGTTCACCGTCGCGTCCTTTACGCTATGAAGGATATGGGTATTACCTATAAAAGTGCTTACAAAAAGTCAGCCAGAATCGTTGGTGAAGTCTTGGGTAAATACCATCCGCATGGTGATACCGCTGTTTATCAAACCATGGTTCGTTTGGCCCAAGACTTCTCCATGCGCTACCCGCTGGTAGATGGCCAAGGCAACTTTGGTTCTGTCGACGGTGATGGTGCCGCCGCCATGCGTTATACCGAAGCCAGACTTTCCAAAATCGCCAGTGAACTGCTCGAAGATATTGACAAAAATACCGTCGATTTCATTGACAACTTTGACGGCTCGCAACAAGAACCAACCGTCCTTCCCGCCAAACTCCCAAATCTCTTGCTTATGGGTTCCGAAGGTATTGCCGTCGGTATGGCCACCAAAATTCCTCCTCACAATTTACTGGAAGTTGTCAAGGCCATTAATGCTTTAATTGATAAAAGTAAAGTTAGCTCAACTGCTCCCGTCGCCGATTCCGACCTACACACCGCCAGTTACAAAAACCTCATCGGCACTCTTGAGTCCGATATCGAAATCGATGAACTTTGTCAGCACATTAAAGGGCCGGATTTCCCGACATCCGGTATTATTTACGACACCAACGAGATCAAGAAAATGTACACCACCGGTAAGGCCAGTATCATCATGCGCGGCGTCGCCGAGATCGTCGAAAGGAAAAACGGTCGCTTCCAAATCGTCATTACCGAGATCCCGTATCAGGTCAACAAAGCCAAACTCATTACCGACATTGCCGAACTGGTCAAAAAGAAACGTATCGAGGGCATCGCTGATCTGCGTGACGAGTCCGACCGCAAAGGTATGACCATCGCCGTCGACCTCAAAAAAGATGCCAAACCCAAAAGTGTTCTTAACAATCTTTACAAATACACCGAGCTCCAAACCAACTTTCCGGCCAACATCGTCGCCCTTACTTCCGACGGCACCCCACACCTCCTCAATCTCAAGCAGATTCTTATGGAGTTCACCGCTCACCGTCAGATGGTGGTTGTTCGCCGTTCCCAATTTGATCTAAAGTCCGCCAAGGACCGTGCCCATATTTTGGAAGGCTTGCTCATCGCCTTGGCCAATATTGATGATGTCATCGAAACTATCAAAAAGAGTCCCGATTCAGATACGGCCAGAGTCAACCTTATGTCCAAATTCGGTCTGGACGAAATCCAAGCTAACGCCATTTTGGAAATGCAGCTCCGCCGCCTGGCCGCCCTCGAGCGTCAAAAAATTGAAGCCGAGTACCAAGAATTGATGAAGACTATCGAGAAACTGGTCGCCATTCTAAAAGATCCGCAAAAAGTTTTCCAAATCATCAAAGATGAACTTGATCAACTCGCCAAAGACTACCCGGAGAAGCGAAGGACTCAAATCGTTGCTTCTGCTCCCGGCTCTCTTTCCGAAGAAGACCTTATTCCCTCTGAAGAAACTTTAGTCACCCTTACCAAATCCGGCTACATCAAACGTATGCCTCTTTCCACCTTCAGAACTCAGAAGAGGGGAGGCAAGGGCGTTTCCGGTATGACCATCAAAGAAACCGACGAAATTCAGCTTTTAACCGACGCCAACACGCACGATCGTCTCCTGGTTTTCACCAGCAAAGGCAAAGTTTTCTCCCTCAAGGTCTGGGAACTCCCCGAAGGTAGTCGCATCAGTAAAGGCCAAGCCATCATCAATCTCATCAACATTGATAGTGACGAAACCATCAAGAGTATTCTGCCGCTTCCCAAACAGATCGAGAAAAATCACTTCCTTTTCTTCACCACCAAAGCCGGCGTCGTCAAACGCACTGCTCTTTCCAAATACGAAAACATCAAGAGCAATGGCCTGATCGCCATCAAACTCCAAGGTAATGATCAGCTAGTCTGGGTTAACAAAACTTCAGGCGATGATCATATTTTGCTTGTTTCCAAGGAAGGTAAGTCCATCCGTTTCAACGAATCTGACGTCCGTCCCACGGACCGTGACACTCAAGGTGTCCGCGGCATTCTTCTCAAAGGCACCGACTTCGTCATTTCCATGGATGTCTTTGGTCCCGAAGAACCGGTTTCCCAAGACAAACGTGTCAAGCTTTTCCGCGATCTTTTAATTGTCACCGAAAAAGGCATGGGCAAACGTACCCCGCTTCCCGAATATCCCGTTCAAAATCGTTCCGGTCAAGGCCTTAAAGTGTGCGAAACTACCGACAAAACCGGTAAACTGGCCGGCGCCCTCCTGGTCGACCAAGACTCCGAAGTGCTTTTAATTACCACCTCTCAAGGTCAGGCCATCAAGCTTCCCATCAAGAATATTCCTCGTCTTGGCCGAGCCACACAGGGAGTTATCTTGATGCGCTTTGCCAAAGAAGGGGATTCAGTTGCCGCCGTCACCACCGTTTCCGACTCCGAAGAAGAATAAACATTTAAAGATCATTACAAATTGGCTCGCACCCGCGAGCCTTTTTGTTGACATATACCCCATAATGTAATATAATCCCAGACGTACCTTTCAAACATCTTTTCACTGGAGGAATCATGGAAAAGAAAAAAATGCCCGTAATTTCCAGAAAAAATAGGGTTATCATCCCTGTCGGTGTTGCCGGTTCGGTCTATGCAAACGCCGATTATCTTCTCGATCTTCTCAATGCCTGGGAAAACAATAATCCCGGCAAAGCCATCGACGGTAATCCTAACTACAACGTCACCCCTTCTTCATCTGGTAGGGGAGTCACTATCGATAGCATCTCCTTCGTATTTAAAACGTATGGAGAACAATCATAGTTCATAAGGCCCGCTCTCGCGGGCTTTTTTGTATACAATCAGTTATGACCCAAATCAACAAAGTCTGGCATGAGAAAAACCCCATGCCCAAAAATCCAACCCTCGACCAGCGCGTCGCTTGGCACGTCGAGCATGCCCGAAACTGTGAGTGTCGCAAACCCAAAGGTAAAATTCTGGCCGAAATCACCAAACGTGGCATCAAAATCTAAATCTATTTTAAATATTTATCGTGAATTTCCTTCAATCGGGGATTGGTGACATGGGTATAAATCTGCGTCGTCGCCACATTTTTATGTCCCAACATCTCCTGCACACTGCGCAAATCCGCCCCTTGTTGTAATAAAGTCGTGGCGAAACTATGGCGCAGCGTGTGTGGACTCACACTCATGGAAATACCTGCTGTCCTCCGATATTTTTCCACGATTCGCTGGATGCCCCGAATCGACAAACGCGCCCTTTCGCCGCCCATCGCCGGGTCCCATTCGCCGCTTTTGGGAATCCGAATCCACAAAGCCCGATACGGGTCCGACCGCATCGACAACCATTTATCGAGCCATCCGGAAGCCCTATCTGTCAAAAATACTACCCTTGCCCGTCTTCCTTTACCAATAATGCCGAACTCTCTTTCTTTCAAATCTATTTTATCGATGTCCAATTTCGCCAGCTCCGACACACGCAAACCCGTCGAAAATAAGACTTCTAGTATTGTTCTATCGCGTAACCCTGCCATGGTCGAGGTATCCGGCGACATCAACAATCTTTCGACTTGTTCTCGGTCCAAAAACTTGATCGTATGGTTCTCACTTTTGGGTAAATCGACTCTTTCCGGCGAGAGAGTTTTTATCCCTTTTCGTGCGCAATATTTCAAAAAAGCGCGTAGAGCAATTACATAATAACTTTGGGTAGTAGGGGAGAGCCGTTTACCATAAGAGTCTTCAAAGTGAGTTAAAAACAATCGATATTTCCTCACCATCTCGTCCGTTAGTTTTTCGATATATTCTTGTTCGTAATGTTTCTCAAACCAGCCGGAAAACATCTTGAGATAGTGAGAGTAGTTTCGGATCGTGAACTTACTGTAGTTTTTCTCTACCTCAATAAAGCTCAGATAACGTCGAATTAATCGTCTTAACGTTAAATCCTCTGGTTTCTTTGTGGCCACACTTCATCATATCAAATTATTGTGCGACATAAAACTAATGGTTACCCTAATCACCGAAGTGCTAAAATACTTCCTCACAGTACTTTTCCAAAGGAGAATCAATGAATCTAAAAACATTAAGAGCTCTACTTGAAGTTGCTTGGTGTGCCGAAACTGCATATGGAGAGTGGAATCCATGCAATCCATCTCTTAACCAATGTGCGATCACGGCACTTGTTATTCAGAAATATTTTGGTGGTGATCTACTCCGCTGCAAAATGACCAACGACGATAGTCACTACTGGAATAGGCTTCCAGATGGTACTGAGGTCGATCTCACCGAAGATCAATTTAACTACATTGAGGCACAACCGATAAAAAGTGATTTCTTGGTTCGAAAAAGAGATTACACGCTTTCCTTTATTTCAACACGTCGTCGCTATGATCTCTTGGTCAATCGGCTAAATACCTTAATCGCGTTAATATCAAAATCCAATATCCCCGCCACCTAGCGGGGATTTTTAATATTTAATATTCATTTTTCCAAAATCTTTTCACACCGTGTAAATAGGGGAGTAAGAAATAGGGGAGACCCCACCTAAGATATCTTCACCACTATCAGTTGCTTTACTTCATCAAAAATGGTAACATTAGCCACAAAATCAGACGACCAGTCTGATGCACATTTTCATTCAAAGAAAGGGGTATCCATGCACTTTAATCCAGAACCAATGTCAAAAAAATTTGAGGAAAGTCTACACTATCTAGGCATGATTTATAGTGATGCGAACAAGGTCGTTGACCCAGATAAACCACTCCCGGAAAACAAAATCCAGGCATATTATGCCAAAATCATCTATTTGCTTGGAGCATGGGCGAGTTCATTTGATCCGAATATTTCTCGGTATTTTGACGCCATCTGGCACCTTGACGATAAAGCCTTCGAGAACTTCCAGACTATTTACCAGGCGAATCAAAGAAAAATGGATTGTCTTGTTTTCTTCAAAATTCCAGATTATTATCGTGACGATAAAACACAAGATGTCGCCGTTACCTTGTTAAAAAAGCTCAATTCACCGTTATTATTAGAGCTTTCAAAAAGAAGTAGCCTTTATAATGACTTCTGCATCGACCTTGGCACTACATCGAGTTTCTCTAAGTCAGATCATCTTGCCGTCATCGAACTTCAAAAGCTTATTCCGTATTTACCCCTCGAAGTGATTTGTGCTTGGCTTCAATACCTCATTTTAGTCGGCACAGTGTACCCGCTTGTTGAAAAAGATTACTCTGAAGCGAATCGAAGATATCTTTGTGAAATCGCCACCATTGATGAAGTCGTCCTTAAAGCCGTCGACGCTGATGTGTCATCCTGCCATCACGCTCATTATCAATGCCCAACAAGTCCGGGTTTTGCCGAGGAGCTCCTTCTAGATATGGGTCCACAAAACAATACCGATCTACGCAAATACAAAAAGACTCTGGCCAACAGCCGTCGGGTTTTCCTTCATAAATATAAAACCATCATTGACAAATACAACCTTAAAAAGAGGGTAATGTCTGTCTATAAGAGCTCGAAATATTGGGACGGTATGTAAATAAAACAATCTCCTCTTCAAACGAGGAGATTTTTATTTTTTCACACCGTGTAAATAGGGGATTAAGAAATAGGGGAGACCTCAAAGAATTTTTCGTCTAAGTCAACCAAAAGTTATCCACAATCAAAAATCAAAATTCTTTGCGGAAAAATTTAAACCAATAAAAAAATAATTAAAAAAATATTTTATCTAAACAAATTTGATTTACGACATTGATAGAAGATAATAAAAAAATTCATTTCTTAGATCTTACAATTCACTTAATTAAAGTGTCCTTGAACTCATTTGCACTCGAACTATACGTCTCTTTACTCAATTAAAGAAACGCCAAACCTCCGGCCAAAACCTCAAAAATGCCGGCCCGTACAATGCCCCTAAAACGGCTTCTGGGACTTTTTGTGGGTATGTATTCATTGGGCTTTAGCCTCAACTTTTCGGGTTTATCGATGGTTAAGGCTAAAATGAGGCTACCTAGCACAAAGCCTAAAAGAATGAGGGAAAAGACCGCATAGGGGAGCCTAAACCGAAAAGCTTTCGGGATTTTCTACGATATGATCCGGTGGGTGAACAAGTTCTGTTCCGTGCCTATCATTTGGATATACGTCGCAAAAGTATTATTGTGCGACGTATCA
>Ga0182027_10000911_pt1 | contig 50024 bp, 42 predicted proteins | sample 712E1DmetaG_FD_121300 | JGI IMG/M metagenome (GOLD analysis project Ga0182027, IMG submission 121300) | Permafrost microbial communities from Stordalen Mire, Sweden - 712E1D metaG (Illumina Assembly) | ecosystem: Environmental > Terrestrial > Soil > Wetlands > Permafrost | place: Sweden...
GCGTCGACGCAGTTGGTATGTGCAGCGCGGAGATTGTTCAACGACAAGCCTTCCATGATCTCGTGTGTGACCTGGTTGGCCGCCATGATCGCGATCCGCAATGTCACCGCGTCCGTCACGCCTGTGCCATCCCAATTACTGATCGGCTCACCAAGTTTCTCGGCCAGTGCCTTGATTTGATGTCCTGCGCCGTGGACAAGCACGACGCGAATATTCAGGCTCCGCAACACCGCCACGTCCAGCAGTATGTTGCCGAAATTGTCATCGGCGACGATAGCGCCGTCAATGGCTATGATGAACACCCGGTCGCGGAACTGCGGGATATAATGCAAAATCCCGCGCAGATCAGTTGGTTTCATGAGTTCGCACCTTATACGCCAGCGCGCCCACCCGGTTCAATAGAGGATTTCTTCGGAAGACGCACCGGCGGGCCGTCGGTAGCGGTCGAGAAAACTTTCGTTGGCACATGCGCGAGGTCGGGAGACCGTTGCACAACACAGAAGAATCAATTTGCGCTTCGCAGAAACGCAGCTACAACGTCAGACGCGATTCGCGCAGCAGGCTTTCTGCAGGTTACAGCTCAACGCTGTCGTGGAACACGGGCACGCGGATATCGGATTGCGGACGTACCGCATGCAAATCGGCAGCGAACATGGTTGAAGCTTGTTCTTCGCCGTGGATGACGTAGATGGTTTTTAATGGACCGGTTACACCTTTTGCCCAGGCGAGTAGTTCGGTGTGGTCGGCATGACCGGAGAAGGCATTGATGGTTTCCACTTGTGCGCGCACCTTGTACGGTTCACCGAATATGTTGACCTCTTTATCGCCGCTGGCCAGCCGCGCGCCGAGGGTGTGCTGCGCGCACCAGCCGACGATGAGGATGGTGTTGCGTGCATCCCCAATATTGTTCTTGAGGTGATGTAGGATGCGGCCCGCTTCCGCCATGCCCGACGCGCTGATGATAATGCAAGGTTTCTTGAGTTCGTTGATCGCGATGGATTCCTGGACCGAGGCGGTATAGGTGACGTTGGCCATGTGGAACGGGTTTTCAGGATTGTTCAGTTCGGCGCGGAACTTGTCATTGAAACATTCCGTGTGACGGCGAAACACTTCGGTGGCGTTGGTGGCGAGCGGGCTATCCACGAAAGTTGGCAGGGACGGGATGCGCTTCTGCTCGATCAGTTGATGCAATGTGTAAAGCAACTGTTGCGTGCGACCGACAGCGAACGATGGGATAATGAGTTTGCCGCCGCGTTCCACGGTGCGCTGGACAATCGCACAGACGCGGTCGTTGACGTTGTCCATCGGCTCATGCTCGCGGTTGCCATAGGTGCTCTCCATCATCAGGACATCCACGTTCTGCGGATGTTCGGGGTCGCGGAGAATATCGCTGTGTCCGCGACCTACGTCACCGCTGAATGCGAACCGCACATGCCGCCCGTTTTCCTTCAAATCGAGCACCACATGGGCCGAGCCTAGGATGTGTCCGGCATCAATCCACGTGGCCATTACGCCGTCCACGATGGCCGTGGGTTGTTGATAGCGGATTGGCTGGAATTGTTTCAACGACGCCTGTGCATCGGCCTGTGTATAGAGCGGTTCGACGAGTGGCAACCCTTTCTTCATGTTTCTTCTATTCAGGAATACCGCGTCCTGTTCCTGAATGTGCGCGGTATCGATCAACATGATGTTGCACAAGTCTGCAGTGGCGTCCGTGGAAAAGATCGGGCCGCGGAACCCATCGCGGCAGAGAATGGGGATAATGCCGCTGTGATCGATGTGCGCATGGCTGAGCAACATTGCGTTCACGCGCGTCGGATCGAACGGCAATTTGGTGTTGTACTCGATGGTCTTGGCGCGGCGGCCCTGGAACATACCGCATTCGAGCAGGACCTGGTGCCCGTTGACCTCTAGAAGATACTTCGAACCGGTGGTCGTTCGTTCCGCGCCGAAAAAAGTCAGTTTCATGATGCGGAATCTAGCGTCCCCGCGCACGCGCGGCGATGAAAAAAGTTTCGCGAGAAAACCTCGGGCCAGTGGCGGTTACGACTCCATACTCAGCGCCTTGCGGCCTTCGGGCGTGATTCGGGAACGGTCCCACGGCGGGTCGAACACCAATTTCACGTTCGCCTCGCCGACGCCGGGCAATTCGAGCAGTTTGCGTTGCACCTGAGCGGCTATGCGGCCGGCCATCGGACAGCCCTGCGTGGTCAACGTCATCGTCACGTCCACACATGTGTCGCTGACGGCGAGCGGGGTCAACCCCGACACAGGTATCGGGGTAAATTTCACGGAGTACACCAAGCCAAGGTCAACAAGGTTGCATGGCAACTCGGGGTCGTAACACTCTTTCAGTTTGGCGAACACCTGTTGTTCGGTCAGAGACATCATCATCCCTCCGCGCTAATGGTCATACAACTGACACAATAACTCATGTTCTCGATGATGCCGAGGATTTTTGCGTTGTTGCTTGTATCGAACGTGCTTGAAGCATGTCCTGCAGTGTGGTGCGGGCGAACACCTCGTTGACGCGGCTCTGCGCCTCACCAAAGATCGCGCACAGCGCGCAGGACTCGCGACTCCGATGTGCCACCACGCACCGCGGTACGGCGGTCACGCACCGCTGGAGCGCGAACGCTTTCTCGACGCAGTTCAGCACCTGCAGGAGGTTGATCTCACTTGGCCCCTTGGCAAGGCTGAACCCGCCGCCCGCGCCGCGATGCGACTTTAGGAACCCGCCCTTGGCCAACGACTGGAAGATTTTGGCGAGGAAACTCTTCGGGATGCCTTCCTGCTCGCTGATTTCGTCGATCATCACGGTGCGGCCCACGGGCCGCCGGGCCAGGTGCAACAACCCGATGATTCCATATTCGCCTGCTCGAGTAACTTGCATATTGTAAATCGGAGTCGGTCAGTCTTGTTTACTTATGCGAATATACGGGACACCCTCCGAAAGTCAACGTTCCCAGCGAGTTCGGCAATACCCGGTGGTCACCGGTCTTTCTTGAGGAAAAAAAGCGGAAGCTCTGCTACATTCTGTCGGAGGTAACAATGGCAACAACACTTTCGAAGCTTCCGGATGCTGAGATCGCGCAAAAGCTGTCGTCGCTGAAGGGCTGGCCCCGCTCGGAGCGGGGCTGGCAGCGCGACGGGAACACAATCGTCAAAGAGTTCGTGCTGGGCGGATTCACCGAGGCGACGCAGTTTATAGCCAAGATCGCGCCGATCGCCGACTCGATGGATCATCATCCCGACGTGCAACTCTATCGGTACAAGCGCGTGAAGATCGTCCTCACCACGCACAGCGCGGGCGGCATCACGCAAAACGATTTTGACCTAGCCGCGAGAATCGACGCATTGAACTCGTGAACGACCGAAACTCTTCGCTTTGCTCAGAATGATAGCTTTTAGCAATCAGCGCCCAAACGTGGTTATCGTCAAGCACTCGCGGACGTTGACCGTTTACGACGGCACCGAGGAAGTAATGCGGATTCCAGTAGTGCTGGGAAAGAATTCCGCGGACAAACAGCGCGAAGGGGATTTGGCGACGCCGGAAGGCGAATTCTACATATGTTATAAGAATCCCGACAGCAAGTACCACCGCTTTCTTGGCATCAGTTACCCGAACGTCGAGGACGCTGAACGCGGGTTGCGGGACAAGCTAATCACGTCGGCCCAGTGCGAACAAATTCGCGATGCGATCGCGCAGAAACAGTGTCCACCATGGAAGACGCCGCTTGGCGGCGAGGTGGGACTGCACGGACCGTGTCCGAATGTCACATGGACGCATGGCTGCATCGCGATGAACGCCGAACAAATCGAACGGTTGTACGATTTGCTGGAGATAGGGGATGAAGTAACAATCCTGCCGTAAGTATGGCTTGGCTGGCGGCTTGCGCGCCGGGCAATGGTTGGTTACTTCGTCACGCAAGCGCGGCAGAGCGGCCTTACCGACGCGGAAATTGCGATGCTGATTGGCGACAAGACCGGCCCGTCAATCATCGCGCACACCTACGGCGACTTGCTCCCCGATCGCTTGCTGGCGCAAGCGCGGCGGATTCGGCTGACGGTGACGGCGGGCGACGAGGAGGCGGCGGCTGTGATGTTGTATCGCACAAGTTTTTTTCAAAGTCGCCTTACTTTGTTGTCAAGGTTTCAACCTCCTTGAGAGAATTGGGATGTCCGCTCTTTCGAAATACCTCCATCGCATGGAAGAGTTGAACACTCGCCACCAAGCGGGTGCTAATTCCCGCCTTTAGAATACAGACCCGAAAATCGCCATCCGCATCCCGTTCCAAAAGGATGTAACGCCAACTCGGTTCCGCCACCCCTCGTGCAACTGTTCCGATGATGCCCCTCGCTTCATCAGCCCACCACGCTACTTCCTCGCCAACGATACTTTCCAGAAAGAAATGTTTTGGAAGGAACAGGTTGAATTCGCATCGGGATATGCTCTTGATTGTCATCACTGCTTTCCGCGCCTCCGCAATTTTCTTCTCCGGGATACCCACCATACCGACATGCAGCTTGCGATCCTCGGCCCGCTTGTTTGGTTAACTGGACTTCGACGTTATGCTACCTGCTGCATAAATCATTCCAGCTTTCGCCAGATTTCAAACTACATAAGCGACTACATGGCTATCTTGCTGGTGAATAAATAGTTAGAACATGCGCCGCCTCTTCTTTATAGGAAAACAACGCTACTTCACACAGTGCAGTAGTGTAAACTTCTCCGACGCGCACGGATGCTGGAACAGGGTATAAGTTGCTAAGAGCATAATGGTTCTGAGTGAATCTCTGCAAAAAACCTGAACGTCTGGATTTGGTAACACTCGCCCCGAGTCCCGAAACTCGAAGTACTCGAGAGGAGTGAGATTCTCAAACCATAAGGACCTTACGTGAGCAAGGACAGTTGACGCGCAAATTGGGCCAACCGCAGCAACGACCGGTCTTTCACCGGTTCGCCCCACGTGGGTATGATCGCCCATTGCCAGAGGGTTTTGATGAAGGAAGGCGTTCTGAGTCAACCTGCCCCCATTTTTCCACCCATCTGATTGCGTGCTGGAGCAACTCGGTGGAACCTGTTAGCCCCAGCTTTTTCTTGATGCTGCTGCGGTGAGACCCCACTGTGTTGATACTCAAGTTCAACTGCTCGGCGATCTCCCTGGTCCCTGCTCCTTCTCCAAGCAATCGGAATACCCTCAGTTCACGATCGCTCAGCCTATCAACAGGTGACGCAGCCACGTCTGAGCTCCGCTTGCCATAAGCCTGCAAGAAGGCAGACTGTATATGCTCGCTCATATAGCATTGACCCGCGAGGATTCGGCGAATGGCAACCAACGCTTGTTCCACTGCCTCCTTCTTCATCAAGTAACCCTTGGCCCCGGCGCGCAACACCCGCGCCGCGTACAGCGACTCTGCATGCATCGACAAAACCAAGATGGGCAATTTAGGATGGAGCGTGCTTAGTTGTTTAATTAGGGAGATTCCGTCCCCGCGTTTCAGCATCAGATCTAACAGCACGATATCCGGCGCCATTTTGGCGATGGACGCTAGCGCCTGTGGTTCGTCTTCGGCTTCGCCGCAGACCATCAAGTCCGGTTCGCGATTAATAAGCTGGGTAATCCCAATTCGAACGATTGGGTGATCATCCACAATGAACACACGATACTTGATTTGCTGGCCGTCAGTTGTTTTTTTCATCTGTTCGCTTGCGCAAGCTTCAGCAGCGTCACGAACTTCGCTTTTCTAGCAAAAAAAACCCTCACCGTCGAGCCTTTGTTTTTCCTCTGGTGTAGACGCAAGCCACCTTCGTTCCTCCGCCAAACCCACTCTCAATTGTCAGCAATCCACCGATCATTTGTGCACGGTGCCTCATGCTGTCTATCCCAGCGCCTTTCTTACAGAGTTGTTCCCCCGGAAACCCCACCCCATTGTCCCTAACGCAGAGGGTATACTTGTTCTCCTTCAGGGTGAAAGCGATCCACACATGTTTGGCTTTGCCGTGGTGGATCGCGTTACTGACGGCCTCCTGAGCGATACGATACAAGTGCAAAGCCGCGTTCTTGTCCGCCAATCGCACCGGTCGCGGACACCGCACGCTACAGGATACACCAAACATTTGTTCCACTGAAGAGCCGAGTTTCTTCAGCGCCGACCCGAGTTGGTTGTTTTCTAACTCCACCGGGCACAGTCCCTGCGCCAAACCATGTGCCTCATCGACCGTTATGGCAATCAATCGGCCAATCTCTGCAATCTCGCCGGCTTCGGGCAGTAGCCGCTCCGCCACCTTGTTTGCTATCGTCTTCCACATGAAGGCGATCCCCATGAGTCGCTGGCACAGGCTGTCGTGCAAATCCTGCCCGATGCGCGCTTGTTCACGGCTGCCGATATCGAGAATCGCTTGCTCCAACTCTTTTTGCTCGGTGATATCGAGCATCACTCCCTGCAGAAAAAGGGGACACCCCGCCTCGTCGCGAACCACCGCCGCCTTGTCGCGAAACCAGACGATCTCGCCCGTGTGATTCAACATCCGGTACTCGCAGTCAAAGGGTTCGCCGGTGGTGTGGGTACGCTGCAACTCCGCCATGACACGTTCGCGGTCATCGGGATGCAGGTGCTGATTCCAAATCGTGTGGGGGTTGGCTCTGTAATCGGCAAGAGTGAGCCCGAGCAGCAATTCGACCTGCGGGCTGATGTACAGGGTGGTGTTGTTCTTATCCAATGCTGCGATGTATGTGATCGCCGGGATTTCCTCGACCAAGGTGCGGTATTTGGCCTCCGATTGCCGCAACGCCTCGTTTGCTTTCGTCAGTTCCGCTGTGCGCTCCCGCACGCGTTCCTCCAGCATCTCCTGCGCGCGCTTCTGGTAATCGATATCGGCCGCGATGCCGAACCAGCACATGATTCGTCCATCCTTGTCCTTGATGGGTAGAGCGCGGGCCAAGTGCCACCGGTAGCTGCCATCCGCCGCCCGCCGCAATCGGTACTCCGTCTGATGGAGTTCTCCGCCGGCTATGTCGTCCTGCACTTTTTGCATCACGCGGCCCACGTCATCCGGGTGCAACGCCTTCATCCAGCCGTTCCCGCGGGCCTCTTCAGGAGTTTGCCCAGTGTACTCGTACCAGCGACGATTCCATTCCACAATCTCGCCTTGGGCATTGCATCGCCAGACCGGCTGGGGAATGGCTTCCGCCATGGCACGGTACCGCTCTTCGCTTTCCCACACCGCCTCCTCTGCCTGCTTGCGGCCGGTGGCATCATCCAAAGCAGCCAGAACACCAATGGCTTCGCCCTGACTGTTCCGCAATGGGGCGGTCCACACGCTGAGATCGATCCAAGTGCCGTTCTTGCGGAGTCGTCGTGCGTACAACGTGGTAAACATGTCACCGTCGAACGTGCGTTGGACCCAGTCGAGGAACACTGCGCGTTCGTTTTCCGGGACGATGGGGAGTGGACGACCGATTACCTCAGATTCGATCCAACCAAACATGCGTGAAGCGGATGGACTCCACAGAATCACGCGGCCTTGTTTGTCCACGGCAACAAGCGCCCACGATGACGCTTGCGGTAACGCCTCAAGTGCTGGTCCGACCAAAACTTCTCCGTTCATCCGTGCCACACCACTCCTCGCCTCGCGTTTTCAAGGTTCAATCCTCCCTGCGTTGAGGTCAAGCAAATTAGAGCGGCGCACGGCGGCGACCCTACTCCGGCAGGATGCCCGTCATCAGCGCGAGTTCTCGTAAGAGACAGCACCGTAGTGCATTCCACGACAAACGAATCACGCCATCCGCTAGCGAATTCTGCGACCGAAAATTCACGTCTCCAGCGATAGCGAGCAGGCTGGGAACTCCTATAGACTGTGGGCTTGCGAGTTTAGGGCGTTCTAGGAAGATTCTGACCTGCGGTAGGTGATTCTTCCTAAGAACTGAAGGCGAGGAGTGAGGGTGCTTGAAGCTATTCTATTGTTGTCGCTGAAGCGGGGCGCTTTGCATCCCGTAAGGCTTCCGGTGCATCTCGGCTTCCGAGCCAAGAGTTGTGGTGGATCACAGAGGCTGAACGCCGTTCTTCGAGATATCTCCTAGACTACAATCTTTACCCCGGATTACACGGATGCAAACTATCGATTTAGCTTGGTACTGCGCGCGGACAAAGCCGAAGCACGAGCACATTGCGGCCGCGAATGTGCGCAAGAATTTGGGGCTGGACGTGTTCCATCCGCGGCTGCGAGTGGAACGGGCGACCCGGCGCGGTGTTGTCCGTGTCATTGAACCACTGTTTCCCTGTTATGTCTTTGTCCGTTGCGTCCTAGGAGAGAGGTTGAATGACATTCAGTACACGAACGGGATCAGCAGCCTTGTCCATTTCGGGGACAGGGTCCCAACGGTACCAGACTCGGTGATTGAGGAGTTGCAGGAGTGCTTCGAACAGGAAGAGCCAATGCTGGTCGAAGACCGTCTTTTGCCGGGGGATGAAGTGGTTCTCGGCGACGGAGCTTTTGTCGGAATCCGCGCCTTTGTCCTGCGGGTGTTGCCGGCAAGACAGAGGGTTCAGGTTCTACTCGATATTCTGGGCCGACCGACCACGGTGGAGGTCGATCGGAGCACAGTTAGTTTGGAGACGCGTAGTATGGCGGGCCTGGTGCCGCTTTTGGCCGTGGCGCATCGAGAGTCGTTGCGGGTTTGACTTTCGATTGCGCCGAACAATCCAACCTCCACGTGTGGTTGCAGGAGGAAAACAAGGTAGAAGCAGAGCTGGCGAAACGCTCGTTACGCCAGCAAGTGCGGAGCCTGTTGTCAAGCGATTCGCAAGTTTCCGTAACTTGGCGGATATCCAAGCAACATGGGGACTGCGTTTGGTCACACACTGGAGAGCATGAAATGAACCGCACAAGCCTTCATCTGTGGGATCGCAACACGCGCTGCCGACCAGACATGCATTTGGATGGTTCTCGTGCACGGGCAGCCTTCGCCACGGCGCAGCTTGTTGTGACTCCCCACTGGTGTGGCGGGTTTTCTGTTTCCCGCCGCCGCCTTGACCTTCGACACCTGCAGCGCAGGTGGATCAATCCCGGGCGGTTTGTTTGACGCGAATCTGGTCTATTCTTTTATTTCGCATGAATCTCTCGCACAACGAAACTCGGCTGCAGGAATCTCCCCGCAGCAACTCTGTTCAGGTTCCCCGTTGGAAACGGGCCCTGGATATCGCCTGCATCCTCGTGGCTCTCCCTTTGCTGCTTCCGTTGACGCTGTTCATCGTCGTTGTGATTAAGATCGGCTCTGCTGGGCCGGTTCTGTTCAGACAAGAGCGCATCGGTTACCTGGGCAGACGATTTACGTGCCTCAAGTTTCGAACTATGACCGTGGACGCCGATCCAGCCGTCCACCAAGGTCATTGCAGTCACTTAATTGGTTCCAATCTTCCGATGGTGAAGATGGACTTGCAGGGCGACCCACGGCTCATTCCCTTCGGCTGGCTGCTGCGTGCGTCTGGACTGGACGAGTTGCCGCAAATTATCAATGTGCTCCGAGGCGAAATGAGCCTAGTCGGACCACGCCCGTGCTTACCTTACGAGTACGACAAATATCTTCCGTGGCAGAGAGAACGATTCAATACCTTGCCCGGGCTGACTGGTCTCTGGCAAGTCTCTGGCAAGAACAAAACCACTTTTGATGAAATGATCCATCTCGATATCCGCTACGCTCAGGACAAGTCCCTGTGGGCGGACTTGAAGATCATGCTCAGGACTGTCCCCACTCTGATCATTGAAATCTGGGAGGCGCGGAGAGGAATGGAACCATTCGTGCGCCCCGGTTCAAACGGGGACAGTCATCTCGGTGCGGACAACCAAGCGATCGCCTTTACACAGGAGCCCCCCCGGCGGTCATCCAAACTAATGGGGGACTTCGCAACGCAGGAGGAAACATGGCAAAGCAAATAAGAGTCGGAGTTGTAGGATGTGGATACTGGGGACCAAATCTGGTGCGCAACTTCAGGTCCCTTCCTGATTGCAACCTGAGAATGATGTGTGACATCAGCGAGCAGCGGCTGAAACATCTCAAGTCTTTGTATCCTGAGGTCGAAGGAGAGGCCGCATACGATCATATGCTGAACGGCGCCAACCTGGACGCGGTAGTCATAGCCACGGCGGTCAAATTGCATTACCCGATGGCTAAGGCGAGCCTGTTGGCTGGCAAACACACCATGATCGAAAAACCCATGGCCTGCTCATCGCATGAGTGCGAAGAGTTGATCGAAATCGCGCAAAAGAATGGGGTGGTGCTGATGGCGGGACACACGTTCCTTTATTCACCGGCGGTGAGAAAGATTAAGGAAATCGTGGAATGGGGTGACATCGGGGAAATCCGGTACATTTGCGCCCGGCGCCTGAGTTTGGGGCTTTTCCAAAAGGACATCAATGTGGCGTGGGACTTGGCTCCGCATGATATCTCCATCATCCTCTACATCATGGAAGAACAGCCCGTCAGTATCAACTGCCGGGGCAGCGCCCATATCACACCGGGGATAGAAGATGTGACCACCATATATCTGCACTTCCGGAAGGAACAATCAGCCATCATTCACAGCAGTTGGCTCGATCCGAGAAAAATCAGAGAGATGACGATCGTCGGCAGTAAGCGCATGATTGTCTATGACGACGTGGCGCAACAGGAGAAGATCAGGATTTTCGACACGCGCGTCGAACGTCCACCTCATTACGACACGTTCGCCGAGTTTCATTACGCCTATCATTACGGCGACATGTATGTCCCTTACATCAAACAAGAGGAGCCGCTCAAAGCCGAGTGCCAACACTTCTTGGACTGCATCCGTCAGGGGGTGGCCCCGCTGACGAGCGGCCAGCAGGGTTTGGAACTCGTTCGGATCCTGGAGGCATCCTCTGAATCCTTGAAAAAGAGCGGTGCCCCCGTTGATCTTTCGCACCGACAAAACGGCGCGCTCTCCATGCCGGGGATTTCCGGCACCGTCATGCCCACCGCACCGCTGGGACATTTCAGGAAAAAGAACGGCCCCGCCATGGTGGTCGAAAACTTCAAATGATTCTGAAGTGAGTTTCGTCAACCGATGAATGTGTCACCGCCACCTTATCAGCACATTGCCCCGGATGTGAAGCTGGGCAAGGACGTTCGCATTTTCGGCTTCACCAACCTGTATGGCTGTGAAATCGGAAATGAAGTGAAGATTGGGACCTTCGTGGAGATTCAGAAAGGGGTCAAAATTGGCGACCGCTGCAAAATCTCCAGTCATACATTCATCTGTGAGGGCGTGACGCTGGAGGAGGAGGTGTTCGTTGGACACAACGTCACTTTCATTAACGATCGCTATCCGCGGGCCACGAATGGGAACGGAGGACTGCAGACAGAGGCCGATTGGCCGTGCATCCGGACGCTGGTCAAGCGGGGCGCGTCGATCGGATCCGGCGCGACCTTGCTCTGTGGAATCACCGTCGGCGAATACGCCATGGTGGGCGCCGGCAGCGTCGTGACCAAAGATGTGCCGCCCGGCGCGGTGGTGGCAGGCAATCCAGCCCGGCTCATGAAATCGCTTCCGAGAAGGGAAATAGCATGCAAATGCCGTTAAGTATGCGGGTGCCGTTCCTTGATCTAAAGGCGCATCACAATCTCCTCCAAGAGGAGATTCAGGCCGCCATTCAGGAGGTCATTGACAGCAGCGCCTTTGCCGGTGGCCCCTTCGTGGCCAAGTTCGAGGAAGATTTTGCCGCTTATTGTCAAACGCGCTTCGCCGTGGGGGTCGGCAGCGGAACAGAGGCGCTTTGGCTCTCGCTGCTGGCCTTCGGCATTGGTCCGGGCGATGAGGTGATTACGGTGCCCGGCACGTTCATGGCGACTGCCGAAGCGATCAGTTTCTGCGGTGCCAAGCCCGTGTTCGTCGATATCGATAAGCGAACCTACACGTTGGATCCTGATTTGCTGGAGCGTGCGATCACCCAGCGGACCAAGGCCGTCATCCCCGTGCATTTGTTTGGTCAGACGGCCGACATGGATCCCATTCTGGAAATCGCGCACAGGCACCAACTGCGCGTCATTGAAGACGCCTGTCAGGCGCACGGTGCCGAATACAAGGACAGAAAGGCCGGGTCGATCGGGCACGCGGGCTGTTTCAGTTTCTATCCGGGAAAGAATCTAGGGGCATTGGGTGAGGCCGGGGCTGTCGTCACAAACGATCGGTCGCTCCAGGAGAGGATCCAGATGCTGCGCGACCACGGCCAAGAGACAAAATACCACCATTCCTACATCGGCTGGAACGCGCGTATGGATGGCATCCAGGCAGCGGTGCTGCGGGTGAAACTCAGAGATCTGGATCGAGGCAACGCCGCGCGGCGGGCTCACGCCCGGCTTTATGGCGAGTATCTGGGCGGTCAAGAGGACTTGATCACGCCGCAAGAGGCAGAATACGCCCTGCATGTGTATCACGTTTACGCCGTGCGGGTGCAAGGAAGAGATCAACTCCTGCGCACTTTGGCGGACCGAGGCATTGCTTGTGGAATTCATTACCCGATTCCGATTCACCTCCAAAAGGCCTACCGCAGCCTGGGGCTGGGACACGGCTCATTTCCCGTCGCCGAGCGTTGCGCCGAGGAATTCCTTTCGCTCCCCATGTTCCCGGAACTGACACCGGAACAGATCGAGACCGTGGTGCGGGAAATCAAGACACAGTTGTCGCTGGCCAAGAACCAAAGTGCCTGCGTTTTCTGAGATTCACTCGGTTGCCACGGACGTGCTGCCACCGGCCGAAATACGCCCTCATAGCGGCACTGTCCAACGAACGAATCCGTTGGAAGACCCCGGCTGGGATGCCATGCTAATGACCGGCTCCTCTCCCTGCTTCTTCCACAGCGCCGCATGGGCGAAGGTTTTGCAGAGTACGTATGGCTACATTCCAATCTACTTCACCGTCAGAGAATCGGGTCGTCTGCAATCCTTGCTGCCGGTCATGGAGGTCAATAGCTGGTTGACTGGAAGAAGGGGGATTTCACTCCCATTCACAGATGATTGCGAGCCGTTGTGTTCGGACGCCGCGTCGTTCCGTTGCGTGTTTCAGGAGGTGATGCGCTACGCCGAAGCGCGAGACTGGAAATATCTCGAATGCAGGGGCGGGAAAGGGTTTTTCGACGGCGCGCCAGCTTCGACCTCCTTCTATGGGCACCGGCTCAGCCTGGCCGACAAGGAAGAGGTTCTTTTCGCTAACATTGACGGCGGAAGTTGTCGATCGGCGGTTCGGAAGGCTGCGAAAAGCGGTGTCAGCGTGGAATTCTCTCGGAGTTTGGATGCGGTTCGGATCTTTTATGCTTTGCAGTGCAAAACGCGCAGGAAGCACGGCCTGCCCCCGCAGCCGTTTCGCTTTTTTCAGAGTATCCACGATCACGTCCTGTCCCAGAACCGCGGTTTTGTAGTTCTGGCCCGGTATCAACAGGCACCCGTGGCCGCCGCCGTTTTCTTCCATTGGGGGAAGAAGGCCATCTACAAATACGGCGCTTCCGACGAACGGTACCAGCAATTGCGGGCCAACAACCTCGTGATGTGGGAAGCCATCAAATGGTACGCGCAACATGGTTTCGAGGAACTGGATTTTGGGCGGACTTCGCTTGGGAACGAAGGCTTGCGAAGGTTCAAGCTCGGGTGGGGCACCGAGGAACACCAGATCGACTATGTCCGGTATGACAGGCGAACGGGCGGTTTTGTGACCGTCAAAGACGAAGCATCGGGGTGGCACAATCGCGTGTTCCACACGCTGCCGGGGTTTCTCTCCCGCCAGATTGGGAACGTGCTTTACAAGCACGTGGCATAAACGCAGTGGTCTTAAGGGGTAATACATGAATGATCGACAGACAACGACCCAAGGTGCCGGAATGACTTTGGGCGACATTTATTACGTTCTATTTCGGCACAAATGGAAAATCATCTCCTGTTCCGTGGCGGGTCTGTTGGCAGGCGTCACTCTCTTTGTGATGCAGCCGTCGCCGTACCAATCCGAGGCCGAGTTGTTCATCCGCTACGTGCTGGAGAGCAGATTCCCGGGTCCGACCGTGGACGGATCAAAAATGATATCCCCCGATGACCGGGGACAGACCATTATCAACTCAGAGATCGAAATTCTGAGGAGTCTGGACTCGGCACAACAGGTAGCCGATTCGATTGGGCCGGAAAAGATACTGGCCAAAGCAGGCGGAGGGAAGGATCGCATCCAAGCCGCTGCACTTGTACGAAAGAATCTGACCGTTGAAGTTCCCGCCAAAAGCAGTGTGATCCGAATTGTGTTTCAGCATCCGGACGCTGGGATCGTTCAACCTGTCCTGAAGGGATTGATCGACAGTTATCTGAAGAAGCATGCTGAGGTTCATCAGTCGCCGGGGACATCGGACGATTTTCTGACGCAGCAAACGGATCAGTTGCGCTCCCGGCTCGCCCAGACGGACCAGGAACTGAGGAAGGCCAGAAACAAGGCCGGCGTGATTTCTCTCGATGACACGAAGAAGGCCTACACGGAGCAGATTGCAAAGATTCGCCAGGACCTTTTCGCCGCCGAGGCCGACTTGGCCGAACGCCGGGCGGCGTTGCAGGAAGTGCAAAGACTCTCGCCCGCAGTGGCAGAAACGACAAACGCGGCGGCGGAAATGCGGTCGGATCAGGTGGACGAATACAAGCGTCTCTGTGCCCGCCTCGACCTGCTGTGGAGAAGGGAGCAGGAACTCTTGACCCAGTTCACCGGGGAGAGCACGCTGGTCAAGGAGGTCCGCGGCCAGATTGCTGAAGCCGACAAACTCAAAAAGAAGATGGAGGAGGAACATCCGCGATTGGCAACCCTCGGCGCTTTCCTGGCCAAGGTGGCTGACCAACGGGTTTCGCCTTCTGTCAATTTGTCAACCGAGTCAACCCGGGCAATGGCGCTCGAATCAAGAATCAAGGTCCTGAATTCGCAACTGGACCAGATTCGCAGCGAAGCAGGCAACATGGACGAGGCGGAAGGGGCCATCTCGGAACTACAACGAAAGAAGCAACTCGAAGAATCCAATTATAAGTATTTTGCAGCCAGCTTGGAACAGGCCCGTATCGACGGAGCCTTGGGAGCCGGGAGGGTGACCAACATCGGACGAATTCAGGAACCATCGCCTCCGTATAGAGACCGGTCGAAGTCCCTCAAGATGGTGGCGATGGTGGTGATCGGCGGTGTCTTGGCCGGACTTGCCTGGGCGTTCTTGATCGAGTTGTACTTCGATCATTCCATAAAGCGACCCAGCGAAGTCGAAGCGAAGTTGCATCTGCCCCTGTTCCTTTCCATTCCGGACGTCAGCTGGAATGGACGGCGCCGCCTTGCCAGGGCCGCCAAGCACGAGCCATTGCTCCTAAAGGATGCAGAGGGCGACGCACCTGCGGCCGCCAGCAGCGGCGTGTCGGAAGAAAATGGCAACCATGAAATAGAGACATGGAGCCACAGCCATTCCTTGCGTCCGTTTTATGAAGCGCTCCGGGACCGGTTGGTCGTGTACTTCGAAGTCAGGAACCTCACCCACAAGCCGAAGTTGGTTGCGGTGACGGGTCCTGGCAGAGGTTCTGGCGTGTCCACGACGGCCGTTGGCCTTGCGGCTTGCCTGTCGGAAACCGGAGACGGAAACGTCCTGCTGGTTGACATGAATCACGAGCACGGGGCGGCGCAACAGTTTTACAAGGGCAAACCCGTATGCGGGCTGGAACAGGCCTTGTATATGAAGGACGACGCCATGGTTCATAATCAATTCTATGTGGTGGCTGGGGGATCGAACAGTGACAAACTTCCCCGCATTTTGCCCAAACGATTCACCAGTCTCGTGCCGAAATTCAAAGCCAGCGACTACGATTACATCATCTTCGACATGCCTCCGATCAGCCAGACCAGCGTGACCCCGCGACTTGCGGGATTCATGGACATGGTGTTACTCGTCATTGAATCGGAGAAGACTGACCGGAACATTGTGCGGCAGGCGTGTGCATTGCTCGGGGAGTCGAAAGCCAACGTGTGCGCCGTGCTGAACAAGACCCGAACCTACGTGCCTCCACGGCTGCATCAGGAATTCCTGAGCGACGTCTGAGGACGCCAGAGCGCGGAGTCGGGTCTACGTGTGCGCCGGAAACCCTCTCTTCACGGCGCAGTTTCAATCGAATCTAAAGATTCAGTTTCGGCAGCGTCGCGTCCGCACGGGAACAAGGGCCTTTTCCAAAGACTTCCACCAATGCAACTCCGATGTTAGGGAATCGTCTTTATTACGAGCTGAAGCCTTACTTACCCTGGCGGCTGCGGATGTCACTACGCAGGATGTTGGCTCGGAGAAAACTGCGGACGTGCAAGGACGTTTGGCCCATCGACGAAACCGCAGCCCGGCCGCCCGATGGCTGGCCCGGTTGGCCAGACGGGAAGAAGTTCGCGTTGGTCCTCACGCATGACATCGAAGGCCCTGAGGGCCTGGCGAAATGCCGGCAGTTGATGCAGCTCGAAATGGAGCTCGGCTTCCGCTCTTCTTTCAATTTCATCCCCGAAGGCGATTACATTGTTCCGCCTGAGTTGCGGGCCGAACTGGCACAAAACGGTTTCGAGGTGGGCGTGCACGATTTGCACCACGACGGCAAGCTTTACCGCAGTCGTCGGGACTTCGCTGAGAAGGCCGTGTGGATCAACCGCTACCTCAAGGACTGGGGTGCCGTCGGTTTCCGTTCAGGGTTCATGTTTCATAATCTGGACTGGCTCCACGATCTCGAAATCCTATACGATACATCCACTTTTGACACCGATCCGTTCGAGCCGCAGCCAGACGGCGCCAACACCATCTTTCCGTTCTGGGTGCCAAACCCGAAGTCCGAAACTCGAGATTCGAAATCCGAAATCCGCGATCCACAATCCACGATCCCCAGTCACTCCGCACCTCGCTCCCACGTGGCCCCGTTGTCACGGGCACGTGGCTCACGGGGCACGCTCCACGCTCCCTCGCGTCCCGGCTACGTCGAGCTTCCCTATACGCTTCCCCAAGATTCCACGCTCTTTCTTAATCTGGGGGAAAAGACCATCGACATTTGGAAGCAAAAGCTCGATTGGGTTGCGAAGCATGGTGGCATGGCGCTCGTCAACGTGCACCCGGACTATCTGAACTTTGAAAGAGGAGAGCCGGCGCCGCGCACGGCCGCAGCGGAACTTTACGTGGAGCTTTTGGAATACGCTCGCGAGCGACATGGCAACACATTCTGGCAGCCATTGGCAAGAGAGGTGGCCAGGTTCGTAGCAACGGTTCAGCCGCGTCCCGTCTACCGGAAGCACCGGCGGGTCTGCATGCTCACCTATTCCTATTACCTGGGTGACACCCGGGTAACGCGGTACGCAGAAGCCTTGGCCGAGCGGGGTGACCATGTGGATGTGGTCGCCCTGCGAGGGCCGCTTGAACTCCGGTTGCGGGAGACGTTCGGGAACATAGACCTGTTCCGCATCCAGAAGCGCGAAATCAAAGAGAAATCGAAGCTTTCCTATCTCTTGCCGCTGCTGCGCTTTCTCGCGGCCTCCTCCTGGCGGATTGCGCGGAAGCACGCCCGACAGCCATACGATTTGGTTCACATCCATAATGTGCCGGACTTCCTCGTGTTCGCGGCTTGGTGGCCCAAGCTGAATGGGACGAAAGTAATCCTCGATATTCACGATATCGTTCCTGAGTTCTTCGGAAGCAAGTTCGCTGTGCCGAATAAATCCCTCACCATTCGCCTTTTAAAAGTTATGGAGCGCGCCTCAGCTTCCTTCGCGGACCATGTGATTCTGCCGAACCATTTGTGGCTGGAGAAATACACCTCGCGTTCCGCGCCGCCAGAGAAATGTTCTGTCATGATCAACCACGCGGAGCGGCAGATCTTTTTCCCTCGTCTGCGCACACGGAATGACGGGAAGATCATCATTCTGTTCCCCGGTGGTCTTCAATGGCACCAGGGTTTGGACATCGCCATTCGCGCATTCACAAAAGTATCCGCAAATCTGCCCCAAGCCGAATTCCACATCTACGGTGAAGGCAGTATGAAGGACAGCTTGGTCGCCCTCTCCAATGAGCTTGGACTCGATGGCAAAGTTCGTTTCTTCGACATGGTGCCCGTGCGCCAGATTGCTGAACTCATGGCCAATGCGGACCTCGGCGTCGTGCCCAAGCGGGCCAATTCCTTCGGCAACGAGGCCTACAGCACCAAGATCATGGAGTTTATGTCCTTGGGCGTCCCGGTGGTTGTGTCGAACACGAAGATTGACCGGTACTACTTTGATGATTCTATCGTGCAGTTCTTTGAATCAGGCAACCCGGACGCTTTAGCCGAGGCCATGCTGGACGTGCTCCGCGACGGGGAGTCGCGACGACAGATGGTCGCCCGTGCGTCCGAGTATGCCGCACGGAATTGCTGGGAAAGCCACAAAGCCGATTACCTTGCGCTTGTCGATTCACACTGTGAGCACGGCAACCGATAAGTGCTTTCATCTCTTGCCGTATCCCATGGCAGGTCGGCGTGCCCTTTTCATTAACTTCCACGGACTCGGGGAGCCGCGACGACAGCTTCTGCCCGGTGAAGAGGCGTTCTGGTTGCCGCGCGAAATCCTTGATGTATGGTTGGCGCAGGCGGCACAGTACCCTCAGGTTCAGATTACATTCGATGATGGCAATGTCTCGGATTTCGAGATTGCCTTGCCCTGCTTGAAGGCACGCGGGATCACGGCTCAGTTCTTTGTTTGCGCGGGACATTTGGATCACCCCGGCCACCTTGCAGTGGGGCAACTCCGTGAGCTGGCAGCAGCGGGCATGGGCATTGGGAATCATGGAATGTTTCACCGGGACTGGCGTTCGCTTGATGACCCCACGCTGCTTCAGGAAATCGTCGATGCGCGGGATCGCCTTGAAAACCTAATTGGGCGGAAGATAAGCCGCGCGGCGTGCCCTTTCGGAAGTTACGACCGCCGCGTGCTGCGCGCTCTCAGGCAGGCGGGCTATGAGCGAGTCTACACCAGTGACGGAGGCTGGGCCAAGGCGAAGAACTGGATTTACCCCAGAAACTCCGTTTGCCGCAGCGACAGCGGCGCTGTCGTTGACCATCTCCTTCGGGAGAAACCCATTGGGTTCGCTGCGTCAGTGCGTTGGTTGAAGCGCACGGTAAAAAGGCTGAGATAGGAGTTTCTCCAGCTCTTAAGATTGGTGGCTATGTGCCTGAGTACTTTGATTCGATCCAAGTGCGAGCTTGCTTCTGCGCGCCCGGAGTCCGAACGGCCCCATATGCAAACAGAGCCTGAAGCGGAACTCGACCATTCTGACGCGACCGGGCAAGTCCGCCGAATCTGTCTCTTAAGCGCCGATTTGAACAATCCTAACCGGGGGGTAGTCGCACTGTCTTTGTCACTCATTCGCAATATCGTTGACACGTGTCCAGGTGCTCGAATTAGTTTTTTTTATAGTGGACGCGACCACGGCGTGCGCACCGTCAACGTGGCTGGAAGATCCGTCCGGGTCGAAGTGCTGAACTGGCGTCTGTCTCCAAAGGCAAGGCCAACCGAACACCTTTTTGTTCTCGCTCTAGTGGCCCTCCTACAAAGGGCCGTGCCTATGCAGTCTTTCCGCGCCCGGATCATATCTTCCTTCCGTAGGCTCCAAGCCCTGCATGAGAGTGAATGGGTTGGTGATATCCGGGGTGGAGACAGCTTTAGCGACCTTTATGGTGCGAAGGTGTTCTTGATTGGTTCGCTACCGGCCCTGATTGCGCTTTGGTTGGGTAAGCCGTTGGTGTTGCTGCCCCAGACCATCGGCCCATTCAAATCCTCGTGCGCAAGGCGCGTGGCCTCTATTCTCCTGTCCAGAGCAAAACGCATATACGTTCGAGACCACGAGAGCCTCGCAGTTATCGATAGGCTTATGGCAGGGCGCTCCTTGAATGCACGCCCTGAGTTTTGCCCTGACGTTGCTTTCAAGCTCGATGCAATCCTCCCAGAAAAACCGGACATCCAGCCCCCTCTGCCCGCAGGGAAGACGGAACCGCTCATCGGCCTGAATATCAGCGCGCTCTTGTACATTGGGGGTTACAGCGAAGACAACATGTTCGGCCTCAGGTTCGACTACAAGCAGTTCATCGGGAACTTGGTCGCAAGGCTCTTGGAGCAAACGGATGCGCGGGTGCTGCTGGTTCCCCACCATTACGGCCCGCCCGGCATCAAGCACAGTGACCTCACTTCATCCCGCGACTTCCTCACGACCCTCACCCCCAAACAACAGTCCCGCGTGCATCTGGTCGCGGCCGAATATGGCCCCCAGGAACTCAAGGGCATCATCGGACAGTGTGACTTTTTCATCGGTTCACGCATGCACGCTTGCATCGCCGCCGCCTCGCAGGGGGTTCCCACGGTTGCGGTGGCATACAGCCGCAAGTTCATCGGGGTCTTCGAATCCATCGGCACCGGCGAAATGGTGATTGATGCACGTTGCACGGAAGAGAATGACGCGATCGATTCGATTCTTCAGCGCTTCCAGAGTCGGGAAGGACTTGCTCGTGACGTGGCCTGCCGTGTCCATGCAGCACAGGAATCGCTCAGCAATATCTTCCGCACGTTACTGACTCCTGTGGCGCCGTGCCTTAACTAAAAAAGCGAGCCTATGTCATCGAAGACGCTCCGTGTCCTTTACTCATTCCCGGACGATATCGGTAGTCCGGGCATTGGGACGACCGCTTGGTATCAGGTAACGGGTTCGGCGCAGCAGGGCATCGAAGTCCATGTGCACCCCACTGTCGTTGTCAAACCCATTCCAGGCGCTGCCCGGGTTCAGGAGACACTCAGACGATTCGGAGTCGCCATACCCCAGAGTCTGCTCGGAGTTGAGCGGGCCCTGGCCTTGCACGACTGGATCGTGGCGCAGCGCCTGGAAAAGCTCAGAGGCGCCGTGGACTTGGTGCACTGTTGGCCGGATGCGTCACTGCGCACATTGCAAACCGCAAGGCGGCTCGGGATCCCCTCCGTATTGGAGCGACCGGTGGCCCATACTCGTTTTGCTTATGAGGTTGTTGGGGCCGAGTATAAGCGTCTCGGGATGAAATTGCCGAAGGGACATTGTTGCACCTATGGTGAGTCCCGGCTTCAGCTCGAAGAGAAGGAGTATGGGCTGGCAGACCGGCTTCTTTGCCCATCGGACTTCGTAGTGCGCACGTTTATTGAAAAGGGCACACCCGCAAGCAAGCTTGTTCGTCATCAATACGGGTACGATCCAGCCCAATTCTCGGCTTCTGGAGAAGAGAATTGCCTATCTGAAAACCATCTTTCCGTGGTGTTTGTAGGGCGGTGCGAACCTTGGAAAGGCCTCCACTATGCCTTGGAAGCTTGGCATTCTTCCTCCGCGCGAGATCATGGAACGTTTACAATCTGCGGAAGGTTTATTCCGGGATACGCGGAAAGACTGGGATCGCTGTTGAACCACAAAAGTGTCCGTGTCATTGGGTTCACTCCGGATGTTCCCGCGCAGATGCGGAGCGCTCACGCCTTGATTCTTCCGACCGTCGTTGAAGGGAGCGCACTGGTCACTTATGAGGCGCGCGCCTGTGGCTGTGTGTTGCTGGTTTCCGACGCGTCGGGCGCACCCTGCCAGCACCTGAAAGACTCTCTCGTCCATCAAGTTGGGGACATTGCCACCCTGACCCGTCACATCGATATGCTGCACCAAGATCGGCAGCTCTTGAAGCGCCTGCGGCAAGCCTCGCTGGCGTCGCTGGATCAGATCACTTGGACCAGTGCCGCGCAGCGCCTGGCGGAAATCTATCGCGCGCTCATCGTGAACAAAGGAAATCGTCGTGATTGACCAACTGGCAGAACACGGCTATGCCGACCTGCGCTATGCCGCCAGCGGGCTGCATCCTGTCGCTCTTGGGGCCACCCTGCTCGGCGCGGTGCTGATCTGGTTCCTGCCGCGGCGGCACGTGGCCGCTGTTTTCCTTGTGGTTGGCATCCTGATCCCATTTGAACAGCAGATCATGATCTCCAGGCTCCACTTTCCAATGATTCGCCTGCTGATAGCCGTCGGCGTGCTGAGAATCCTAGCCCGGGGCGAACTAGCGGATTTATGTTTGAATGCCTTCGACAAGGTGTTTCTCTGGTTCGTTGCCTCGATCTGTGTCGTCTTCGTTCTCCAATGGCGCGACTTCGACGCGGTTGTCAATCGTTGCGGGTTTGCTTACAACGCTTTGGGACTGTATTGGATCAGCCGGGCCTTGATTCGCGACTTGGACGACATCAAACAGGTGTTCCGGGGCTTGCGCGCCATCGTGCTCGTCGTCGCTGCGTGTATGCTCGTGGAATGGAAGACTGGTCGGAATTTGTTTGCCGTTTTCGGCGGTGTCCCCGAAATCACGGAAGTGCGTGAAGGCCGGTTGCGCTGCCAAGCGGCCTTCGCCCACCCCATTCTGGCCGGTTCATTCGGCGCTACGTCGCTTCCACTGCTGTTGTCCTTTTGGCTGTGGGATGACGTAAGGAAACGCTGGCTCGTGGTTCTGAGTGCGATGGCCGCGATAACGATTGTGTTGACTTGTTCCTCGAGCGGCCCGCTCATGGCGATGCTGGCCGGCGTCTTCGGCGTCGTGATGTGGCGCAGGCGCGAGCACCTTGGTCGCCTCCGCTGGGCTATCGTGTGGATGCTTCTCATCCTTCACTTCTTCATCATGAAGGCCTCGGTCTGGGCGCTCATCTGGCGTGTCAGCGCCTTTGCCGGCTCCACCGGTTTCCACCGCTACGCCTTGGTGGACAATTTCATCACGCATTTGGAGGAATGGTGGCTGCTTGGGTTGAGATCAACCGAGCATTGGGGTGGTGATGCCCAGATGTGGGATGTCGCAAACCAGTTCGTTGCGACTGGAATCAATGGTGGGATTTGGGCATTCGCCCTGTTGGTGGCCGCCTTGGTACTTGCATTTAAGGCGGTTGGGTCCGCAGTGCGGGAAAAGTCCGTCGCTTCCGGAGACAGGTTTCTGTGCTGGTGCCTTGGCGCTTCCCTGTTTGCCCATTGTGTTGGCCTTATTGGAATCGTCTATTTCGATCAAATGCAGATTATCTGGTATTGGCTGCTTAGCGCATTCGGAAGCCTTTACGGCATGTTGATCACGAATCAGGCTGGCGAACGAGCGCCCCAAAGTTACTGGCTCAAACCGGCCATTTACGCCATCATCGTCCTGCTTGTGGCCAGGCTCACGGCGCATGAGACACGCCTGTTCTTCTAGCAACTGCGCTGGCCAAAACTCCATCTGCTGACGCGCGCTAAGAGCCATGGGCTGAAGGGGACGGTCTTGTTCGTGACGAATACGTGCATGGGATTGGTGGAAATGTTGCGGGAGGGATAGCCTGTGAGCAAAGGAATGATCAGAGAGGCTTTGGGGACGCTTAAGTACAAAGCACTGGACTGCTGGCCATATGTAATGGAGGAAGTAAAGGCTAAACGATTGCGAGAGGAATTCCGGTTGAGGATTTCGGAACTTGCGCCGATCCAATCTGCTGGCCGGCCATCAATCGAAATACACATGCTTTGTGGCAAGTACCATGTTGATATGGGCATTTTTGCAGGTTGGAGCTTCATGAGATTTCTTAAAAACGCGTCACTCTACATTCATTCGGATGGTACACTTGGCGAGCAAGATGCAACTATTATTCGAATGACTCTGCCAACAGCAGTAATAATCACATCTACCGAAGCTGATAAACGAGTCAAGGAGACAGTCGCCGCAATTGCACCGAAGCTGTGTGAATGGAGGCGCAGCAATTTTTTCGCCGCTCAGTTGATAGACATGAATCTATTCGGTGAATTCGATCGGTTTCTCTTCTTGGATGCCGACATATTGTGCTTCTTGGACCCGGTTGAACTGAGGACAGCCCTCATGGTCGAAAAACCGGTGTTCAGGTGGGCTCAGGATCTTCGGTCGAGCTACGTTGCACCCGTCCCCGTGCTTCGTAAAATGACCCAGCTGCATGTGCCTGAGGCCGTCAACCTCGGACCCATGGTTGTGCCAAGGCTCGGCGAAAAGGACTTTAGATATCTCGAGCATTTGTTTCAGATTTTTCAGGCAGACCCAATGATTAATATGAAGTTATCGTGGGCCCCACAGACCTTTTATGCCATTTGCGCATGCCGATCACCGGGCTCACACCCATTTTCGCCCTCCTACGCCCTTACTCGTGGCCGAACAGCCGAAGAGGCCATCATTCGTCACTACGTCAGTATTCCGGCGATAAGACCACGGTTCTTTACGGAAGGGCTGCCGAAGATATTCGAGGGTTTGCAGTAGAGACTATTAAGTCCATAGTGTCCGGGGGTTGTTTACTCTACAGACAACATTTCGCCTGCGAAGACCCTGTCTCCATAATGATTGTTGCAGCAACAGATATCCTCGACTATGAAAGAATTATGAATGGTCTGCAGTCGCCGTATATGTATGGCGATGAACTGCGACTGGACTTGTTGCGCCTTATACCTGTGGACGGGAAAACGATTGGATCGATCGGCTGCGGGACGGGAATCACCGAATTGGAGCTGGTGAAGCAGGGACGCGAAGTCCACGGTGTTGACAGTTCGGAGTTTGCCATCGAAATTGCCAAACCTCGTCTAACCTCAGCGCGGGTGGTGCGTCCGGATGAAATTCGAGTGTTTTCCCACGGTTCGCTTGATGGATTGATTCTAGCGGATGTATTAGAGCATATGCCAAGCGCGTGGGATAGATTGGCTGAGTACGCACGGATGGTAAAGCCAGGAGGCTGGGTTGTGATTTCCACGCCTAACATGCGCCATTGGACGGCTATTCTGCGATTTTTTGTCTTGGGCGATTGGCCCGAGCGGAATTGGGGTATTTTTGATAAGACGCACGTTCAAATGATGTCCAAGCGTCGCCTACGCCGTTGGTGTCTACGTGCCGGACTGGAAATTGAACGGTGGTATGATAGATACGATCCGGATGTGCGAAACTATCGGATCAGCCGGACGCTCGACCTGTTGACCTTCAGATTGCTACACGGTTTGTTTCAATTCCAATTGCAGTGTGTGTGCCGCACAGAGCGGCGTGCAAAAATCAACTGATGGCTCGAGTCGTAATGGTCTCTGAGAGGCGTTCAGCAAACGCGGGTCAGGTTAGAGCACGTTAGTCCAAACTCACCATGCAAACTGTCATCCAGAATGCTAGGGATTTCTTGGGGCCGCTGAAAGATGCCATGCTGGACTTCCTGGTTTTTAATCGCAGGATGAAGCACTCCATGAGACAGCGTGCTGTGTACAGGAGCCGGTTGGCTGATCTCGCCCCTCTTCCTGAACCCACGGACTGCCAGTGCGAGGTCCACATGCTGTGCGGCAAGCGTGACTTGGACATGGGTATTTGGGCAAGTTGGAGCCTCATGCGTTTCTTTGCCGGGCGTAGCCGCTTGTTCGTACATTCCGATGGCAGCCTGTGTGACGACGATATGCAGCAGTGGAAATCGATTGTCAGGGGCACTGTGCTTATCACCACGCAAGAGGCGGACCAAGCCGCAGACAATGCCTTGGGTCGACAATGCCCCACACTGCTGGCTTGGCGATCAAGGAATTTTCGAAGGACCAACACAGCGCAGGTGGTGGACTTCCACTTGTTCGGCAATTCCAAAAGGATTCTTCTGATGGATTCGGATGTCCTTTGTTTTAAGGACCCGGTAGAAGTCAAGCTCGCAATGGAGAATGCCCACCTATGCTATCGGTGGTGCCAAGACCTTCTTTCGGCTTACGGCGCGCCGCTGGAGGTGTTAGAGAGTGTGGCGGGCGCAGCGGTCCCGGGAAAACTATGCAATGGCTTCTTGCTTGCTCCTCGATTCTCGTTGGCGGATTTCATCCGTTTAGAGAGTTTGGTCGCGACGATTCACACAAGGAACCTGATGGACTTTGACCATTATTGGTGTACCCAGGCGTATTACGCGCTCATGGCTCCAACTTTTGCTGACTGCAAGCCCTTCTCGGAACCCTATTCGAACCGGCTTGGCAATGCTCCTAATGAGGTTGTGCTGAGGCACTACGTTGGGATCAAGCGCGTCCGGTACCGTTACTTCACCGAGGGACTGCCGAGACTTCTTGCGTCTGTACCGAGCAGTTCAAAAATGCAGGAGTGACTAGGGTTTGTCTTGGGAACACCTAGGCCTTCCCAGCCTTATGCTCTTCACATGTGCAACCTGAGTATCATTATCGTAAGCTGGAATACCAAGACTTACTTGCTCAAGTGCTTGGGATCCATTCAACGCTACGAAGGCTGCGTAGGCTCGGAAGTCATAGTCGTTGACAACGCCTCAAGCGACGGTTCTGTCGATGCGGTCAAGCAAGCGTTTTCGAATGTGCGAATCATTGAGAACCGCACGAATGTCGGCTTTGCACAAGCTAACAACCAAGCCATCCGGCAATCCGCAGGACGCTATGTGGCCTTGGTGAACTCGGATATAGAGTTTCTCGACGGATGCCTGCCGCGGATGCTGGCTTACATGGAAGCTCATCCCAGAGTCGGCGTGCTGGGTCCGAGAATCTTGAATTCGGATCGCACGTTGCAGGCCAGTTGCTACCGGTTCCCGAAGCTGTGGCGTGCTTTGGGCGAGGCGTTTGCCCTTCACCGTCTCTTCCCTTCACTTGTCTATTGTTCACATGATCGAACGGGCCGCGTTGAAGCGCTCAATGGGTGTTTCCTCATGGTCCGGCGCGAGGCGCTCGAACAGGTCGGCGAGCTCGACGAACGATTCTTCATGTACGCCGAGGACCTGGACTGGTGCAAACGGTTTGTGGATGCGGGCTGGGAGACAGCCTATCTGAAGGAAGCTGAAGCCGTACACTACGGTGGTCAGAGTTCAGCCAACACACCAGTCCGGTTTTACGTGGAGATGCAGAAAGCGAACCTAGCTTATTACCTCAAGCACCGAGGGCGCTTGGTGGCCGGCATCTACGCGGCGATTGTGTTCGCACATCAACTGCTCCGCGTGGCGCGTGGTTCAGTGCTGGTGCTTTTGCATCCAGCGTCACGTGCGGAGAACACCTTCAAGGTGCAGCGCAGTGTGGCATGCCTCCGTTGGCTCCTGCGCGCAAGCGAGGCATGAGCCTGTCGGTACCCTCCCCCCTGCTCTTTGAATACAATGAATGCCTACGTCTTGGTCACAGCGGCCCGCAACGAGGCCGCTTACATCGGCAAAACACTCGACTCTGTCGCTGCCCAGACAATTCTGCCACTGCGCTGGGTCATCGTGAGCGATGCTTCGACCGATGGCACGGACGATTTGGTGCGCAGGTTCCAAGCACGACACCCATTCATTTCGCTGTGCCGTCTGGAGGAAAACGGCGAAGAAGCCTTTGGTCGCCAAGTGTTCGCGTTGCGAATGGGTTATGAGCAACTAAGAGGCGAACGGTTCGATTTCGTGGGCATGCTGGATGCCGACATCTCTCTTGAGGTGAACTACTATGAAAGGGTCATGGAACGCTTCAGCGCAGACCCAAGATTGGGTATCGCTGGCGGTTGGATCTGGGAGCCGGAGGGTGTGGCGTTCCGCCCTCGGACGACCAATTCCGTTCGGTCTGTCGCGGGGGCCATCCAACTCTTCCGTCGAGATTGCTATGAGGCGGTCGGCGGGTACCTCCCGCTCCGTTGGGGAGGCTTTGACACTGTGGCTGAGATGATGGCACGTATGCGAGGCTGGGAAGCGCGAGCCTTCCCTGACCTGCCGGTCTATCATCATAAGCCAGGGGAATCTTGCCGACGAGGCATCTTCCGGCGCTCGTTCACCGCGGGAAAGATGGACTACTCCTTGCGAATTAGCTTTGGGGTCGAGGTGCTCAGGTGCCTTCGGAGGGTGCGAGTCAAACCGTACATTCTGGGCTCATTGGTCAGGTTTGGGGGCTACCTTCAGGGCGCTTTACGGCGAGAGCCGCTCGCGGTTCCGCAGGAAGTCGCGGACTTCTTGCGCAAAGAGTACCGACATCGCCTCGGGGCTTTCACCCATGCGAGTTTTAGGTTGGGTGAGGGTTCTACAAAAACGCCTGGCAGATCGCCCGATCAATAGCAGGGTGTTGAAATAGGGGCGTAGCTGGAATAACGCATGCAAATTCCTCAATGTTTTCGGGGGTCATTTTCAGATTCGTGGGGTTTTCAACAGCCTAATAGAGGCCCCATTATAAAGCTGCCTGAAGCACTGCGCTTCGGCATGAAATGTGTAGTGATTGTAATGTGAATTCTTTCGTGGTAACGTTGGAGGATGCAAACTATGCACGTCCCAATTTCCATCTCGCGATGGGTAGCTATGGCATTGGCCAAGGCGCCTGCGGCCCCGCGATTCAACACGGCCATTGATGGGGTCCAAGCGTTCGCAGGGTGTGGCATGACGAGGTCAACTGAGGTCGCCAAAATGAAATGGTGGTGTGTGCAGGCGCTAACGGTTCTGGTCCTTCTTTTTTGCATACAACTGACGGAGGCGCGGGCCGAAGACATCTACGTGGCCCAGTCCGCAGCGGGTGGTGATACGGGTACTGATTGTGCCGATGCGCATTCGTTGGCGTGGTTGAACACGTCTGGGAATTGGGGAGCAGGAAGCAACAAGGTCAGTGCGGGGGATACAGTGCATCTGTGCGGCACGCTAACGAGTATCCTGACCAGCCAAAGCAGCGGCAGCACGGGCAACCCAACAACCATCCTTTTCGAGTCGGGAGCGAAGTTCAGTGCACCTTATTTTGGTAGTGAGTTTGTGGGGGCTATCAACCTTGTTGGCAAAAGCAACATTGTCGTAAACGGTGGGACCGATGGAAAAATCGAGAACACCGACAACGGCACGGCGAAAACGTATCAGAATGCCAGTTGCGGCATCTTCCTAGCGAATTGCAGCAACATCGAAGTCAAGAGCCTGACCATCACAAACATCTATCAGAACGGCGGCAGCAGCAGCAACGCGACGGACATCGGGGGCGACCTCACGGCGGACGTTTATCTGTACCAGAACAACACGAACATTTCGGTGCATAACTGCAACTTGCTGAACGCTCGGAAAGGCGTTTGGGTGGCGTTTGACGGCGCGAACATTGATTCCATCAACATTTACAGCAATTTGGTTGCCGACCATTGCTGGAGCATCGCCGTAGGTTCGGGTACTTATCCATGCTCGTCCACAAATATCAAAATCCACGACAACGAGATTACTGATTGGTTGAACTGGCAGTGTCCTTCCTCCAGTGCCTACTGTACGTCCAGCATTGACGCATACCACACAGACGGACTCATGCTTTTCACGCATCACTCGTCAACTTTCACGCCGATGGTTTACAACAATTATTTCCACGGGTCTCTGGGAAAAGGGTCGGCAACCGCGTTCATCTACTTGACCTCCGATACGGGCGCGAATCCCGCTCTGGGAACCGTCTTCAACAACCTATTGGTGTACACCAATACGGACCATTGCGCGTGGTTCATTGCAGGGGGTGGCGCTCAACAGATCTACAACAACACTTTGGTTGGTGGGTCTGGTTCCTGTGGCACTGCTTTGATGCTCAGTAGCAACGCAATTGTCATGAACAACATCATTGCCAATGCCAATGTAGGGATTGGCTCCTATGGGCCGCTGGACGCCATCCATAGTGACTACAATGTATGGTTCAACATCTACGGTGGGGCGGGTCGTTTTTCAGCCAATGACGGTTCAACCTGGTACTGGTTCAACAATGGAACATGGCAGGCGCTTGGATATGACGTACATAGCACGACGAATAATCCAAACCTTGACGTGAGTTACCACTTGCAGTCAGGCTCTCCAGCAGTAGCAACTGGTACAAATCTGACTGCCCTCGGCATTTCCGAATTGAGCAAGGATAAGAGCGGAAATCCCCGCTCTTCCACAGCCCCTTGGGACATCGGGGCGTTTGGATCTACGCCTAAGACTCCACGGATCTTTCTACTGAAGTGAGCGATGAGCATCTGTGGAGAAATCGAAGCACTGGAAACTGTCGTTCTCTAGTGCGTGGTCAAGCGGCATCTTGGTTGGTCGTTCCCATTCTCGTCAGAAGCCAAGAGCCCGCATTTCAAATTCATCGTTGATGCGCAACAATGCCGACATATTCGATGTCGGACTTTCGCTGGATTGGAAGAACCTACCATCCCGGCGTGACGCACATGTCTGGATCGTGATGTCGCCCTGTTTGCGTGAAATCTCAGTGGCTGCAATACTCTTGCTGAAACTCTAAAGGTCACGGTCTTAACACCGCGAGTTTAGAAGACGGCTATAGGAATACCCTTCGTATTCATCAGCAGTGCATTAATCACCTGCAAGTGATATGAAAATCGGGTCAAAGATTTTGAAAGGTTCTGCGCTGTTGAGCCTTGGCCAGATCGTTGGCTATGGCGCCACATTTGTCCGCAACATAATTCTTGCGCGGGTGCTCAGCAAATCCGACTTTGGGATTGCCGCCGCCTTGTCGATTACGATCACCGCCTTCGAACTGTCGGGCAAGATGTCCATCGGTCAACAAGTCGTGCAGGCCAAGGATGGAGACAACGAGGACTTCCAAGCGACGGCGCATCTGTGCCAATTCCTCGCCGGGTGCTGCGGTGCGCTTCTGATAGCGGCATTTGGTGGACCCATGGCCGACCTTTTCAAGGTCCCGCAGGCCAGATGGGCTTTCATGGTGGTCGCCTTGCTCGGTCTCACTAAGGGCTTGGAGCATCTTGACGTGACGCGGCGCACGCGGTTCCTCAGTTTCACCAAGAGGGTCGTCCTTGATGTCGTGCCAGACGTTCTCGTTGCAGCGGCAGCATTACCCGTTGTCCTCTGGCTGAAGGATTACCGGGCTGTGGTTTGGTTGTTGTTGGCCAAGGCTGTGTTGTATCTGGCCTTGAGCCACCTGCTGGCGGAGCGGCCTTATCGCTGGAAACTCAACAGAGATTATGCCAAGGGGATTTTAATCTTCGGGTGGCCGTTGGTCATTAACGCCCTCCTCATGTTCGGCTATCAGCAAGGAGACCAGTTACTCATCGGCGCCAATTACTCAATGGCTGCCTTGGCGCAATACTCATTGGCTGTGTCCATTACTATGATACCAGGCTACATGTTCCAAAGCGTTTTGAACTCGATGATGCTGCCTCTGCTCTCCCAAGTGCAGGATGATCCAGACAAGTACCGGCACCGCTATGTTTTTTGCGCCGAGCTTGCAACCGTTGTTGGAGTCTTGCTGGCTTGCTTCCTCATCCTGGGCGGCGAGCTCGTGATCGTGACCGCGTTTGGACAAAAGTATGCTGGCAGCGGAGCCATTGTGGGATGGTTGGCTGTTGCTAATGCTTTTCGCATCATCCGGAGTGTGTCCTCTTCGGCCGCCATGGCTCGCGGCGACACCGTGAACAATATGGTCTCAAACCTGTTTCGGGTATCGAGCTTGGGATTGGCGGCACTGGCCATCTTCTACAAGGAGCCGATAATTTGGGTTGCCGCGTGCGGTCTCTGCGGAGAAATACTAGCCATGGGTGCTTCCTGGCATCGGCTTTCAAAGAAGTGCGGCATTCCGGTATGGGTCGGTTTGAAGTCCGCTGGTGCAGGAGGCATCCTGATTGCGTTTTCGGCAATTTTGATGGCTGGCGGGACGTCCCATTCTTCTTGGCCAGTCACGGTCTTGATCTGTGTTGTCGCCTGTTCAACCGCGTTCTTATTGATGTGGCGGTTGTTTGGTGAGCTTAGGCGCCACACTTTAGAAGTACTGGGGAACTCACCAGCAATTAGTTTGTTCGTCCGATTACTGGATCGGTGCGGCAGCTCTTAATCGCTATTACGCTAATATGGAAATGAATTTTACAGCAAGTCCAAAGCAAACAAAGACGAAAAGTCACGAATGTGCACTTGGAGAGGAGATGTACACAGGGGAAGTGGTCACTCTTGCCGATCTTGAAAAATGGCGTATCAATCATCTCCTCATGCTGAAGTACAAAGCTAAGATGCTTTCCGGGTGGGACGAACACACCGAGTTCGCCGATTGGACGGACTTTCTTTTTAAAGGCTAACGGTCTCGTGAAACTGCGTAACGTACAAGGCATTGTTGACTGGCGTTTGTGCTTGGGCTGCGGCGCGTGTTCGTACGTCTGCCCGGGAAAGAGAATTGTCTTGAGTGACTTCCTTGAGGAGGGGATCAGGCCGTTTGTACGGGACAATACCTGTGAGTCCTGTTCAGAATGTCTGGACGCCTGTCCCGCATACGAAAACAATCACACCGAAATCAACAACCGTCCGGATATCATCCCCGAACTGAGGCAGTATTACGGCCCGGTGCTCGAAATCTGGGAGGGGCACGCCACGGATCCGGAGATTTGGTATTCGGGTTCTTCTGGAGGCTTGATCACCGCCCTTTGCCTGTACTCCTTGGAGAAACAAGGAATGCACGGGGTGCTGCATATCGGCAGCGACCCGGATGATCCGATCAGAAACAAAACCATGTTGAGCCGGACACGCAGGGAACTTCTAAATAACACCGGGTCGCGTTACGCCCCCGCCTCTGCGTGCGACCGTTTGGACTTGATTGAGTCCGCCCTCGGCAAATGTGTTTTTGTCGGACAGCCAAGCGAAGTGACTGCACTCACAAAGGCCGAACGGTTACGGCCCCAACTAAGGGATAAAGTTGGTCTGACAATTTCGTTTTTTTGCGCTGGCTCTCCTGCAACGAAGGGAACCCTCGAACTGCTGAAGTCCATGGGCGTGAATCCAGATCAGGTTCAGGAATTGAGGTATCGGGGGAAAGGCTGGCCCGGCAGTTTTGCAGTGACTCTGAAAGGGCAGCCCTCGCCGGCGTATCAAAAGACCTATGAGGAATCGTGGGGTTTTCTGCAGGCTTACCGGCCTTACTCCGTCCATCTTTGCCCCGACGCAACCGGCGAAGATGCGGATATCTCATGCGGTGATCCGTGGTACAAGAAAGTCTGCGATGGAGAATCGGGTTCATCTCTGGTGGTTGTGCGCACTGAATTGGGCCAGCGGATCGTTCGAGCGGCTGTGGAGGCCGGCTACATCACGCTCAAACCTGCCACTATTCAACAGTTGCTCGATTCCCAGAAGAACCTGTTCGCCAAACGCGGCGCGATCTGGGGTCGGCTGCTCGCCTTTAAGCTGTTCGGGTTGCCGACGCCAAAGCTCAAAGGATTCTCCCTCTTCAAGAACTGGTGCGAACTGACATTGAAAGAAAAGTTGCGATCCACGCTTGGCACGGCAAGAAGAATTGTCACGCGCGGTTATTTTAGGCCTTTGAACCTGAAACCGGATGGCGAGACGAGTTCGATTAGTTCTTGAGTCGGGTAAGCGTGGCACCGCACAGCAACTCAGAGATGCGCCGTGCCGGCGCTCTCACCGTTGACCTGTAATTATGGGCATCTTACGAAACAAGGTTCTGGGCCTGATACCCCGGAATAATTGGGACTACGGGTTGCGCGAGCTTGTCCTTGCCACGAGCACCACACTGTCGGGCTCTCAGGGTCAGGCGGTGGAGTTATCTCCAGCACTGGGACCGGAACCGGTCGCGACCGGTTCCGGGCGAGCATCGCTGTACGCCATCCTGCGGGCACTGGACTTGCCGAAAGCGGCCCGGGTCGGCGTGCCGCTCTTCTGCTGCTCGGTCGTGTTTGACGCCATCCAACGGGCAGGATTCGAACCCGAGTTCATCGACATTGACTTGGATGATTTCAATCTATCGGCGAATGGCCTGGCAAGGAAACGCGACCGCTTGGCAGCAGTGGTTGTCGTTCACATGTTCGGCAACCCTGCGGACATGGACGCAATTCGTAAGGCGACCGCCGGCTTGCCAATCATTGAGGACTGCGCCCAGGCGCTGTTCAGCTCCTATAAGGGCCGTCCGGTCGGTTTGTTATCGGAGGCTTCCTTTTTCTCCTTCAGGACGGGTAAGTACGTCTCGGCAGGAGAAGGCAGTGTCATCCTCTGCCGCGATGCTGCTTTGCGTGACAGGATAAAGGCGGTTGTGAACCGCTTTGGGTGGGCATCGAAGGGGGCCATGTTTCTCCAATACCTTGCAACCTATGCGAAGGCGATTCTGTACAGACGACCTTGGTACGGGCTTCTGGGATACCCGATCGGAAAAGCGCTGGATCGAAAGCTAAACCTGACCGCGAAGGATGGATTTGAGGCACGGTTGCTGGCGCCAGGTCATCGTCGGATTATCGAGGAGCGACTGAAGGATTTTGCCAAGAAGGTGGATCTACAACGTCAGAATGCCCTATATGTGCAAACGCGGATGTCCATTCTTGGAGCTAGGCTTCCAACACAGAAAGAAGGTTGCGTCAGCAACTGGTTCCAGTTTCCGCTACGCTTTCAAACTGAAGCACAAAGAAACGCGGCAGCGGATTACCTCATCAGTCGAGGGATTGACTGCGCCAAGTATCTGGATGGCATCGCGAACGAAGCGCGTGCGCGTTACGGGTACACTGGCGACTGCCTGAATGCCGAGTTGTGCTCGAAAACCGTGCTGTGCGTCCCCATCTACTACACCCTCACTCGCCGCGATCTGGACCACATCGTCAGCAGTCTCAACGCGTTGGACGGAGTATTCTCCAGCGCGCCCGCGGCATAACCAAACGAGCGCGGCCGTGAGGCCGAAGCGGCGTCCGGACGGAAGCGCATGCCGTGCCCCACCGCGCTTCGTCCGCCAGCGGACGCTCCCGAGGGGTGAGTAGCGCATGGCTGTTGCTTCGAAGCGCGGTGACGAATCGATCAGGGCCGCTATAAGGCGCTAAGTCGTATGGCAGAAACCCCATTTGACCTGTGATAACAACTATCGTCGGGCTCGGTTATGTTGGGCTTCCCTTTTGGTTCAGTTTGATCATTCGGGTGTGAGTGCGCTTGGGGCTGAGATTAATCCGACCAGACAAGTTGGGCTATCACCGGGCTTTCACCTTTGCGGCGGACCACGCAAGACATGCGGTCCCACCCAATTCAAGGATCCAACCCCAATAGTCGTCGTGGAGGTTCAGGTGAAGCAGGGATTCAACATGATTGAAGGTGGCAGCACGAACGACAACAAACACAAAGAGCAGGAGTACTCCGGCCAGTACTAAAGGTTGCTGTTTGACGGACCACCTCCATTTTTTGAGACAAGCAGCCAGCGCGGCCAACAGGGCAAGCGAGAACAACACGGCGAAAACCGCTTGTGCCAGACGCCGGTATTGGTGCCAGCCTTGGGCCAGCATGATTTGCCGCCCAAATTGGATCAGCAACGTTTGAAACGCGAGTAGCTTGTTAATTCCCAGAAATAACAGGATGATGGCCAGAACCCACCAGGGGGTCAGCTTGTCAGGTCGGTGGGCTTGTCGTGTCACAATTCCGGCCCGTGCGCAGAACAGAGCACCAATGACATACGCGCCTGCCATAGCCCATGCCGGCAAAGTAGGATAACCTGTGGCCGAATGCCAAATGATTGCGAATGCGAACATGTGCTCGCATCAGCATTTCGTTTTCCGATGCTGTTGGCAATGCTGGAATATTCAATATAGGAGTGATTCAGACCGTCTGGTGACAAGGCACATTGTTATGGAGGCATGAATTCATGAGAGCGCGTATGCTTAAATTCGAGGTTGCTGTTGTAGGGCTTGGCTACGTTGGGCTTCCTCTGTCGCTTCAGTTTGCACGTTCGGGCGCGACGGTATTGGGACTCGATATTGATCCCGCCAAGGTGGAGTCCCTGAATAGCGGGCGGAGTTACATCAAACATATTTCGCCCGAAGCTATTTCGGAAGCAGTGAACGCCGGTAAGTTCTTTGCGTCCACTGACTTCAGCCGCGTCCGCGAAGTTGAAGCGGCGATCATCTGCGTGCCGACGCCACTCAACAAGAACCGCGAGCCGGACATCTCGTTCATTATTCAGACCGGTAAATCGATCGCGCCGCACCTGAAGAAAGGAAGTCTGGTCGTCTTGGAATCCACGACGTACCCCGGCACTACTGACGAAGACCTGCGTGAGGTGCTTGAAGCCGGGTCCGGAATGAAGGCCGGCGTGGATTTCCACCTCGCCTTCTCTCCGGAGCGCGAGGATCCCGGCAACCCCGACAGCAAGGTAGCGCTCATTCCAAAAGTCATTGGCGGCTACACGCCAGCCTGTCTGGAAAAGGCCATGGCGCTTTATTCCAAGGCCATTAAAACCCTTGTGCCGGTGTCGTCGTGTCGTGCCGCCGAAGCTACCAAGCTGCTCGAGAATACGTTCCGCAGCGTGAATATCGCGTTGGTCAATGAATTGAAGCTCGTCTACGGGGCGATGGGCATCGATATCTGGGAGGTCATCAACGCAGCCAAAACGAAACCGTTCGGGTTCATGCCGTTCTATCCGGGACCGGGCCTGGGCGGCCATTGCATCCCGATCGATCCGTTTTACCTGACATGGAAGGCCCGCGAGTACGGGCAGTACACGAAATTCATTGAATTGGCCGGCGAGGTCAATACCGCAATGCCCGAGTATGTGGTGCATCGCGTCACCGACGCCCTCAACGCGCACCAGAAAGCTCTTAATGGCTCGAAGGTTCTCGTGCTCGGTCTGGCTTACAAACCCAATGTGGACGACGAGCGCGAGTCGCCGAGTTACGTGCTCATGGATCTGCTGAAGCAACGCGGCGCGGAGGTGGCCTACCACGACCCTTACGTGCCGGTCATCCGTCCTACACGCGAGCATGCGCGCTGGACCGGAACAAAATCGGTCGATTGGGACCGCCAGACAATCGCAGGCTTCGACGTAGTGTTGATCGCCACGAACCACGCATGCGTTAATTACCAGGAACTGGCCGACTGGGCTCCGTGCATCGTGGATACTCGGAATGCGATGGCCGGTGTAAGGACAAAAGCGGGTCAGGTTTGGAAGGCCTGAGAACTGAGCGCGGAAGACGCCAGATTTATAAAGCCAATCTTTCTTTGCTCGTGGACGTTAGACACTCAGCCAATCGCCCGATACCGATGGGCACGGATACATACATGCGTATCATTGGGCAGGCGTGTCGAATTTTAGGCTGGAAAAGCGAGGCAAGTTGTCATAATTCTGTTGCTGGGAGCAAGCGGTTACATGGGGCAGGCGTTTGCAGGCGAGTTGCGCAGACGGCGACGCCCGCTGTGGAGTCGGAACTGGTGCGAAGTGAGTGAACCTTCGGTCAACGTGCTCAAAAATGCTGTAGCGGCGCTTCTGCGAAGCGCCGGGCCACGTTTTTTAGAAGAATTTCGGCGGCGCATTCACCCCGAAAGCTTTCGGGGCAGGGAGCTGCCGCTACAACACCAGCGACTTTTTCACCAGCCCGCCAGAGCCGCTATGGCGACGGCGCGAGGCTCGCCCTACGAATGGCGGGCCGGGGTTGCAGGGTTGCGCGGGGTCAGGAGATCCTCACACAACTGGGGACGCCTCAACGGAACCTTGCTTATAACAATGTTGCTCTGCCTCCTTGCCTTTACTCGCGCCACAGACGCCCAAGAGGTGATCTCACCTCCGCCTCAATCTCTTCTGACTCCACCCGCTTTGCAGGCAATTGAGACCAATGACATGAAAGTGCTTCCTCCGAATGAAGCCATCCCGAGCACTGCACTGGGAACGCCGTTTCAATGGGGGCCTTTCAATCTCCGGCCGCACTTCCTCTACCGGTTTCTCTACGGAAATGGAATCCAATCGCGCCCGGGCCAGCCGCTGACCACTGCCATCCACGAGGTCAGTCCGGGGATGTTTCTGGGTCTTGGAGACCATTGGACTCTGGATTACACGCCCACATGGACATTTTATTCGAATCACCAGTTCCGGGACACACTCGATCATTCTGTCGTGTTGAACGGTGGCACGGCTTACGGTGATTGGGTGTTGGGGCTTTCGCAAAGTTACGTTTCCTCCTCCGCGCCGCTCATCGAAACCGGCGGACAGACCGCTCAGGAAACATATTCAACGGCCCTCAATGCTTCCTATCGCTTTGGCAAGGCAATGTCGGTGGACCTGGCCGTCAATCAGAACCTTACGTTCACCGAGAAGTTTACCAACTCCCGCGAATGGTCAACCATGGATTGGCTGAATTATCAACTCTGGCCGCGATTCGACATCGGAATCGGCGTTGGCGGCGGCTACGTCGCTGTAAGCCAGGGGACTGACATGACATACGAGCAATACCAAGGCCGTGTCAATTGGCGGGCGACGGACAAAATCAGCTTTCAGGTCCACGGCGGTCTGGAGGATCGGCAATTTCTCGATGCTGGTACAGGCGACCTGATCAATCCAATCTATGGCGTGACGGTTCAGTACCAGCCTTTTGAAGTGACAACGCTTTCCTTAAGCGCCAATCACACTGTGTCCACTTCGCCTTTTCAAAACCAAGTCACCGAAAACACCGACCTCACTGGAAGTCTGAACCAACGTCTTCTTAAGAGACTTTATTTGAGCCTTGGTGGCGGGTATCACGCTGTCACGTACGTCGCCTCAGCAAACGGCGTTTCAGTGGGTCGCCAAGACAAATACTGTTCCTTCAATGCCAGGCTGAGCACCACCTTTCTGAAACGTGGAACGATCGCCGCTACGTATCAGTTCAGCAACAATTCCTCCAGCCTTGCCGGATACGGTTACTCGAGCAATCAGTTCGGATTCGAAGTCGGATTTCGGTATTAGCGCGAAGTATTCACGAAGGTTTTGTAGGGCGCGATGCCTGTCCTACCAAATCTCGAAAACACCCCTCACCCGGTCCGAAGGACGAGTGAGGGGGAGTCATCAAATTAAGCCTGACGGAGCACAAGACCGATGACCGCCGACAAACTCACTAACATGGCGAATGAGCAGATCGGAGTTGGAGCGAAGCAACCGTCCGTGAGGCCGAACCGGAAACCGGTCAAGCACCTTGGGCCGTTCGGGCGCTTCGTGCTGGCAACCGTCGCCCTTGCGCTCTGTTTCAGCGTGCCGCTGTGCGATTTGGTGTGGTTCGCGATCAAGAGCCAATTGTATTCTCATATCATTCTGATTCCGTTTATCAGCTTGTATCTGGTTTGGTTGCGGAGGCAGAGTCTGCCGCCTCATTCCGAGCCTGACCGCCGATTGGCTGTACTTCCTGCGGTTGCTGGGGTCGTAGCGATCGTTGGTTATTGGCTTGCCAGTCGTTCCACCGTGGAATTGACGATCGAAGATTACCTGGCGTGGACAACATTCTCCTTTTTCCTGTTTTTTGTTGCCGTTTGCAGTCTGTTCCTGGGAAAGGAAACTTTACGAGCCGTTGCCTTTCCGATTTGTTTCGTGATTTTTGTAATACCGTTTCCCACATTTCTCCTCGATTGGATTGACACGTTTCTGCAACACGGTTCTGCCATCGCCGCCGATGGACTGTTCAGGTTGTCGGGCACTCCGGTCTTTCGGCAGGGACTCGCATTCCAGTTGCCCGGTTTCAGCTTGCAGGTGGCCCCGGAGTGCAGCGGTATCCATTCCAGCCTGGTGTTGTTCATTACCAGTCTGTTGGCCGGCTACCTTTTCCTGCACTCTCCGTGGAAGCGGGCGGTGTTGGCCGTGGCAGTGATCCCTCTGGGGATCCTGAGAAATGGCTTCCGGGTCTTTACTATCGGCCAGCTTTGTGTTCACATCGGTCCTGAAATGATCCATTCTCCCATTCACCGCCGGGGCGGGCCGTTGTTTTTTGCGTTATCTCTGGTGCCTTTCTTCCTGTTGTTGATCGTCCTCTGCAAGTCGGATCGAGTCAGGGATAAAATCAAACCCAAACAGCTTGGAGTATAGAGCATGAGAAAGTTCACTCATTTGATTTTCACATTGGTGGCGATGGTGCTGTTGGTAATTGTCGGCGCCAGTTGTTCGCCCGCGGCCAGGAAAGCCCGCCATTTGGAACGGGCGAACCGGTATTTCGGCTCCGGCCAATACGACAAAGCGGAAGTCGAATACATGAATGTACTCCTGATCGAACGCGAGAACTCTCAAGCCATCGGTCACCTTGGACTTATCTATTCCGAACAGGGGCGTCTCGGACGGGCCGCTCCTTTCCTGCTCAAGGGCCGCGAACTGGAGCCAAACAACCTGGATCTGCGCCTGAAGCTGGGACTCATCTATCTTGCAGCTGGAAAGTTGAAAGAGGCGCGGGATGAGGCCAATTTCGTCCTCGACAGAAGGCCTCAAGATGATGAGGCGCCGCTCCTGTTGGCGGAAGCGGCCGTCACGACCAATCAAATCGAAGAAACCCGGCAGCGCCTGCAAAAACTGTCGCAACCAGCGACCGAAAGGGCGCCTTACCAGGTGGCCCTGGGGACCCTTGATTTCCGACAGAGCGATTTCAAAGCAGCGGAAGCCGCTTTCAAGCGCGCGCAAACCCTCGATCCAAAATCGAGCGCCGTATATTCTGCGCTCGGAAACCTGTACTGGGCGCAAAATGATCTGAAGCGGGCGGAACAGGCTTTTAAGACAGCAGCCGAGTTCGCCCCAGCACGGTCTCCGAGACGGTTGAGATATGCCCAGTTCAAAATCCAGACCGGGGACTTGGCGGCGGGCAAGCGCATCTTGGAAGAGATCGTCCCGAAGACCCCGGACTACCTGCCCGCTTGGACGGGGTTGGCGGAGATTGCTCTTGGTGAAAAGAAGTACGACGAGTGTGCTGCTTTGATCGACAAGATGCTGGCGCGCGACCCGGCGAATTATGACGCTTTGGTGCTGGGCGGTCGTCTGAGGCTGGCGAAGGGTGAAACCGCCAAGGCTACAACGGAGTTTGAAAGAATCGCAAAGATTTATCCGCAGTCCCCAGCCGTTCATTACCAGCTTGCGCTCGCCTATCTGGCAAATGATGAGACGGGGAAAGCCGTTAGCAGTCTTAACCAGGCAGTGACCTTGGCCCCTGATTTTGACGAGGCCGTGCTGTTGCAGGCCGGACTCAAAGTCAGATCAGGTGACCTCAGCTCGGCTATCATTTCCCTGAAGCAGTTGGTTCAACGGCGACCACAAATTCCTCAAGCCCAGCTTCTGCTGGCCGACGCCTACCACGCTCAAGGCAATCTCGACGATGCCCTCAAAGTGTGCCGCCAGTGGGGGGAACTGTTTCCGCAAAGTCCGCAGGCCCCTTTGCTGATGGGGTTTGTCCTTCTCCAGCAAGACAAGAGAGACGAGGCACGCCAGGCGTTTGGCAAGGCACTTGAACTGGCTCCGGATTACCTGCCCGCACTGGAGCAACTGGTGAATCTGGATCTGATGGAAAAGCAATACACAACGGCCCTGCAACGCGTGGAAAAGCTACTGGAAAAGGATCCCAAACTGCCGGAGCCGCGTCTTCTTCTGGCCAGAGTCTTCCAGGCGCAAGGTGATACGAACCAGGCGGAAGCCGCGTTGTTAAAGGCCATTGAATTGAAGCCCGACCTCCGAGCAGCCTATTTGTTGCTGGCCCGCCTGTATGTGGACTCCCACCAAAACCAGAAAGCGCTGGAGAACCTCCATGAAGTCGTGGCGAAAAATCCGAAGGATGTCGGGGCGCTGATGCAGATCGGGATGATCCACGATCAAGAGAAGAACTATGATGCCGCCCGGGATACTTACGAGAAGCTGCTGGCAATCAATCCCAAATTCAGCCTGGCCCTTAACAACCTCGCATATTTGTATTCGGAGCATTTTGGACAGCTCGAAAAGGCGTACGAGATGGCGAGCAGGGCCAGGGAATTGTTACCGTACGATCCGTTTACTGCGGACACATTAGGGTGGATCCTGTACAAGAAGAGTCAGTTCCCATCGGCACTGAGCCTGCTCCAGGGTAGCGCCGATAAATTGCCAGCCGAGCCTGAAGTCCAATTCCACCTGGGCATGACGCACTATATGATGGGGGAGGAGGAACCCGCTCGCGTCGCGTTTCAGCGCGCCCTCCAATTGAACAAAGACTTCCCTGGCAGTGACGAAGCCAGTCGGCGCTTGTCCGTGTTGGCTATTGATGTCAAAACGGCTGGGGACGAGGCGCGTGCAGGCTTGGAAAAGAGAGTGGCTGAACAGCCGGATGACCCGATTGCCCTCGTCCGCCTGGCCGCCATCTACGAGCGTGATGGAGCCGTTGACAAAGCGATCGGGGCTTACCAAACGGCCTTGAAAGTGAACCCCAAGAATGTGCGAGCACTTATCAGCCTGGCCCAACTTTACGCCACGCGTCTTCAGGACACGCCAAAAGCCATCGAGCTGGCCAAAGCCGCGTACAAGCTGGCGCCAGATGATCCGGCGGTTTCGCACACACTGGGTCGCATGGCCTATCAGACGGGGGACTACAAATGGGCGCTGAGCTTGCTCCAGATCACCGCCCGTAAACAGCCGGGAGAGCCAGAGGTGCTCTATGATTTGGCTGAGGCTTCTTACAGCATGGGCCAGGTTCCGGACGCGGAGGCGGCGATGCGAAGTGCTTTGCAGGCTGGCGCTCCTTTCTCCCGAGCCGACGAAGCGAAACGCTTTCTGGACATGGTCGCTCTCTCTGCCAATCCCTCGCAGGCATTGACGGCGGAATCCCGAGTTGAGGAACTTTTGAAATCAGACCCCGGCTATGTGCCAGCCATCGTGGTTGTGGCGACTATCAGTGAGCAAAAGTCCGATTTCAGTCAGGCGAAGCAGACTTATGAAAAGGTGTTGAGACGGTATCCTGATTTCGCCCCTGCCAAAAAGCGCCTGGCGATCCTTTCCGCAGAAGATCCGGTCCCCAATCAGAAAGTGTATGAACTGGCAATGCAGGCTCGTGAAGCATTCCCCAACGATCCGGAGGTCGCGAAGGTCTTGGGAATCATCGTTTATCGGCAGGGCGATTATGCAAGGTCGGCAAGACTGCTCCAGGAAAGTGCCAACAAGCTGAATGGAGATGCCAAGGTGCTCTATTATCTGGGCATGGCCCAGTATCAACTCAAGCAGCCTTCTGAGAGCAAACAGTTGCTCCAGCGCGCCCTGGATCTGAACTTGGAGGCCGGACTTGCCGTCGAAGCGAAACGGACTCTGGCCGAGTTGAAATGAATTGACGGAGCCAAAAGTCCCAATCATTACCGTGTCAGATTATCCACCACCGAACAGGCAAATGCCAAGCACACCGGCTTCGATCGGGAGACCCGCGTCAATGCAGTGCGCCAACGAGTTTTTTAGCATCCAACTCCCAATGATTCAGGACATGGCACAACTGTCGGATTTGTCGGCAATCGAAGGGGAAATGACCGCTTCCGCAGAGGTTCTGACAGCCTGGAGAATGTGTAAACTATCCCTGGATACAGTCGGATTCCCTTACGTTTTCCAAGGGCAACCAAAGGCCGTTCAGTCGTTGTCTGAGTTTTTAAGTGTATGCAAGTAGCTATTCATGAAAGGCTTACAATCCATACAACCGCCCTTGCAGACTGTCTGGCATGCGGGCTGCTAAAAGAAAACTGGCAATGCGAACAAATAGGAGAAAACCCAGTATGAAGAGCAAACTCATTAAGTTTTTGATCGTGGCAGCGGTGATGGCCTCGCTGAGCATGACCGCGCAGGCGGTTCCAACAACTGCCGCGATTCAGGTGAGTAGCGGTGCCAGCACCGTAACCATCCAAGATAACGCTGGAACAGATTTAAGTCCGTCAGCAGGCCAGATCATGTGGTCGGGAAGCATTAATGGCTGGAACTTGATGGTCACAGTAGGAGATACAAAGCCGATCTTGGGAAGCGCAACTTCCCCGCAAATGGATCTCACCGTCACCGCTAATACGCCGGGAGCCGCTCCCCTGACCGTTAGGTTCACGGATACTGGCTTTGGGCCAACAGCTGGCTCGATAATCTCAACCCACTTCAACAATGGGACAGCTTCCGAGACGGCGAGCGTGTTGGTGGATCCGCTCAATGCTCAATTCGGCGGGTTACCTGCTACATCGATTAACTTGGCCTCGGCGCCATACTCGATCACGCTTGTGGATACCTTCACCGTGGGAACCATCAGTGCTGATCACCGCATTATTACCACGGTTCCAGATGGCGGGACGACAGTACTTCTACTCGGGGCTGCGCTCTCAGCACTGGGTTTGATCAAGAGACGTTTGGCGTAATTCGACTGAGTTTGCTTTTCGTGGTTCTAAGAAGGGCAGGGGTTCAAATCCCTGCCCTTACCATCTTCGCAGGTCGAGGTTGCATTTCCCGCCGCTTATTTGAACTGACGTTTGCCGTTCTTCGAGTTGAATTTGACTATGGATGTTGAGTATTGCCAGTGGATCCTTGTCCGGGCTGACCTCATCCAGAAGATTCTGACTTATCTTTCGTGGAATTGACGAAATCCGGTGAGGTCTTCCCTTCGGGTGATGCCATCAAAGAGCGATTGGCTCTCGCATAAAGATGCACCAATACTTCCAACTGCTTCAGCGGTTTTCCTGTGATTCCGTGTGGTTTCTTGCTACATTAGCCCGCATATTGCATGAGCCTAACAAGCGCGCACCAAACTGCACCCTGCGCCGTGTCAGGGGATACGGTCGTGCCGGTGGGCAGACCCGCCAGCCGGCGGGCCTGCAACCGCGCTGCTATAGGCCGCGTGCCTTTATCCCGCTCAGAGCGGGGCGAGCGCGGCGAGGCGTTGGTGCAATATCCGGGTTAGCTCGAACCGCTTGGATCAAAGGTGGTCCCTGTCTCTTGAACGAGAAGTCATGAACGTTACGTTTGCACTGGCAATCAGTGCTGCCATTCTCAGCGGCACCTTGGCCTTGGCCGTTGCCGTTCGCGCGGGGAGTTCCCTTCCCCGCTGGGCCTTCGCAGTGGGAATGCTCGCCCTGGCAACGGAGAGCATCTTCTCGTGGTTGAGCGCAGAGGCTATCCTGCCGAGCAGGACAATCTACTGGCAGGATTGGAGACTCGTCGCTCTGTCTTTCCTGCCAGGGCTGTGGCTTTTCTTTAGCCTGACTTACGCGCGAGGAAACTGGCGCGAGTTCATTTCGAAATGGCTGTTCGTCTTGATTGCTGCCTTCTTGTTTTCGGTGGGATTGGCCCTCCGGTTTCGTCAAGGACTGATTGCTTCTATCCACCCCACGGTATCTGGAGACACTTGGGTGCTTGGTTTGAGTGCGCTCGGCATTGTCCTAAACCTCATCTTTCTGCTCAGTGCGGTGCTGGTGCTCATGAACCTGGAACGCACCTTTGGCGCTTCCGTCGGCACGATGCGCTGGCGAATCAAGTTCATGATCTTGGGTTTGGGTGTGCTTTTCGCAGTCCGGGCCTACACAAGCAGTCAGGTTCTCTTGTTCCGTGGGGTCGATTTGTCGCTGCAGTCCCTCAACTCCGTGGCGCTTTTGGTGGCATGCCTGCTGATTCTGCGCTCGCTCGTGCGCACCGGGCATTTCGAGGTGAATGTCTATCCGTCTCACTCCGTTCTCCATAATTCACTCACCGTCCTCTTGGCGGGAATCTACCTGGTGATTGTCGGGCTGTTCGCCAAGGTGGTGACGTTCCTTGGTGGCGACGCTTCGTTCACTCTCAAGGCGTTCGTCATACTCGTCGTCCTCGTGCTGCTCGTAGTCCTGCTGCTCTCCGACCGGGTACGACTCCGCACAAAGCGGTTCGTCAGTCGCCATTTCCAAAGACCATTCTATGATTATCGCTTGGTGTGGAAGAGGTTCACCGAAGACACGGCCTCCCGCGTGGATCAAACCGAGTTGTGTCGAGCGGTTGTCAAATTGGTTGCAGACATATTTCAAGTCCTGTTCGTGACCATCTGGTTGGTGGACGGCAAGAAAGAAAAACTGACGTTCGCTACCTCGACTTCACTGTCTGAAGCCAGAGGCGGCGAGCTGGGGCCGCAAGGCACGGAGGCGATTGAAGTGATCCGTGCCCTGCGGGACCATCCGGACCCGGTCGACATTGACTCATCCAAGGAGAATTGGGCTGCCACGCTGAAGAGATGCCATCCTGATGAGTTCCAAAAAGGAGGCAGCCGTGTCTGTGTACCGATCATCAGCGGCGGCGAGGTTCTCGGCCTGATAACGTTGGGTGACCGCGTGAGCGGGATCGCCTTCTCGCAGCAGGATTTCGACCTGCTCAGGTGTATCGGCGATCAAGCGGCCGCCGGCTTACGCAACATCCAGCTCTCTCAGAGGCTCTTGCAGGCCAAAGAGCTTGAGGCCTTTCAAGCCATGTCGGCGTTTTTCGTTCATGACCTCAAGAACACGGCTTCGACTCTCAATCTGATGTTGCAGAATCTACCGGTTCATTTTGATGCTCCCGCGTTCCGCGAGGACACGCTGCGGGGCATTTCCAAGACGGTGAATCATATCAATCATCTGATCGGGCGGTTGAGCCTCTTGCGGCACGAGCTGCAGATTCGACCCGCGGAATCTGACTTGAATGAGCTGGTTTCCAAGGCTCTTGATGGCTGGGAAAAAACATCCGACGTCGCCTTGGTCAAAGACTTTCATCCCTTGCCGAAGGTATTCCTTGATCGTGAGCAAATGCTCAAGGTGGTGACCAACCTGGTGCTCAACGCCACAGAAGCTGTGTCTGGAAAGGGCCACGTCCGCGTTGAGACTAGCCAACACAATGGCTGGGTCGTTCTCTCAGTCGCCGACAACGGTTGTGGCATGAGTGCCGAGTTCCTCAATCGTTCCCTGTTTCGCCCCTTCCAAACCACAAAGAAAAGAGGGCTTGGGATTGGAATGTTCCAAAGCAAGATGATCGTAGAGGCGCACGGCGGTAGGATCGAAGTCGAAAGCGAACTGGGCAAGGGTACGACCTTTCGGGTATTGTTGCCTCTGCAAACACAAATCAGATGAACCCCAAACTACTCATCATTGACGACGACGAAGAAATCTGCACGCAGATGAAGTGGGCTCTCGGGCAGGATTACGAGATCCTGCTGGCCAAGGATCGCCCCGGCGCGATGGAACTGTTCCGCTCGGCCCGGCCAGCGGTCGTGTTGCTGGATTTGGGGTTGCCACCTCATCCCAACAACCCCGAGGAAGGGCTTGTGGCCCTGTCCGACCTTCTTGCTCTGGACGTCTTGGTGAAGGTTGTCATCATTACCGGGCAAGGAGAGAAGGGAATCGCTCTACGGGCTGTAGGAGCGGGAGCATACGACTTCTTGTGCAAGCCGGTGGAAATGGAAGAGCTGAAACTTCTTCTGAAGCGTTGTTTCCACATCGCTCGCTTGGAGAGGGAATACCGTGAAATGCAGCAACAACTGCAAGGGGACACCTTTGAGGGCATGCTGGGCACAAGCCCCCCGATGCAGGCAGTGTTTGATTCGATCCGCAAGGTGGCCACGACTGATGCGCCCGTGCTGATTCTGGGAGAAAGCGGGACCGGCAAAGAAATGGCGGCGCTGGCAATCCATCGGAAAAGTGCCCGCAAGGACGGCCCGTTTGTGGCCATCAGTTGCAGTGCGATTCCGGAGACTCTCTTGGAAAGCGAATTGTTTGGGCATGAGAGGGGAGCCTTCACAGGCGCGCACGTCCAGCGCAAAGGGCGCATCGAGAACGCCGGAGGAGGGACGCTATTCCTGGACGAGATCGGAGAGATTCCTCTGCCGCTACAGGTGAAATTGCTCCGGTTTCTTCAAGAACAGCGTATCGAACGCGTGGGCGGCCGACAGGAAATTCAAATTGACGCGCGGGTCATTGCCGCCACCAACTCCGATCTCAAGAAAGGCATGGCCGATGGAAGATTTCGTGAGGATTTGTACTATCGCCTCGCCGTCGTTCAGATTGTCCTGCCGCCCCTTCGGAACCGGGAAGGCGATATTCGCTTGTTGGCCCAGTTCTTCCTGCAACGAAGCGCCGGGCAGGTCGGCAAGCGTGGTTTGGCCTTTGATCGGGAGGCTCTCCGGGCGATGATCAGTTACCCGTGGCCGGGGAACGTCCGCGAACTCGAAAACCGCGTGAAACGTGCAGTGATTATGGCTGAAGGAAAGCGTCTGACAATTCGGGACTTCGAATTGCCGGAATCCACGGAGGCAACCCGCCCTGCCAGTCTCAAGGAAGCGCGGAAAATGGCGGAACGGGAAATGATCGTTCAAGCCTTGCGGAAGCATTCATGGAAGATCACCCATGCGGCGGCAGAACTCGGAATCAGCCGGCCCACGCTTTACGAACTGATGGAAAAGCTCGGTATCGCCAAGGAGTAGAACGAAGGCGTGTATTGAATGTTGGAAAAGATTTTCATTCTCGCAGTGGCGCCAACCTTATTCCGGGGAGAGACTTCAGTGCAGACCGGTCTCCGGCCAAGTCTCGCACAAGATGTTTCAGGAGTTCCACGGCTTTGCAGTGGGTATCCGCCAACCATCTACTGGTCAACCAAGACTGTCTCAGGCCAGTGAAGAACGACTGAGAATCCCCGAAACAGGAAAACCCCTTCGAGTCACGAACTCGCAAACTCAAGCGATAGGCGGCGAGTCAAGTAAGGCATACAAACGGAGTGCACTAGGTATGAGATGGTCGCGAGGGTGCCCGAGTATCGTCTACTAACACACGCCTCCGCTCGGAAAGAGTTGTCCGCTCAGTCGCTACAGTCTGTCGTCAGCGTCTGCCCGCCGAAATTGCCGCCGTAGGTGTAACCTGTGAGCACCGAATTTCCACCCGCATCCAACGCAACACCATAAACCATGTCTTCAGGTCCACCCCCAAACCCCTTGGCCCAGATATTTGCGCCACTCGAGGAGTACTTTGCCGCGTAGATATCCTCTCCACCGGCTCCTGTGAGTGTGGCACTGCCAAAACTGCAGGTTCCATTGAATACACCTATCGCCACCACGTCGCCTGCTGGATCCATCGCGATGCCGGTACCCTGAGCGTCGACGCTGGGTGAAGGTGAGGTCGCCCACAGACAAGTGCCATCAGCGCCGGATAGTTTCACGATATAAGGCGCGCTCGTTACTAGGCAACTAGTGGTGCATCCAGAGCCGAAGTCGATCGTCCCATAGCCATAATATCCGCTCAACGCCACGTTGCCACTTCCGTCAACTGCGATACCTTGCACCCAAGCGCCGTTCACGTTTCCAAAGCATTTCCCCCACACAAATGAGCCTGAACTTGTGAATTTCCCAACGTAGGAATTGTAGTTGGTTCCACCGTTGAAAGGGAGGAGTCCACCACCCAAGTCAATTGCCGCGCTGGTATTGCCAGCGAGCAGGACATCGCCGCTCGGATCGACAGCAACAGCCTGTCCATAGTCGTTTCCACCATCGCTGAAGTTCTTGGCCCACAGGTAACTTCCGGCGGAGTCATACGCCGCAAGGAAAGCGTCAGGACCGCCTCCTGTCGTTGTGATCCATCCGCCGCCAAAGTTGGCCATGCCAGTGAACTCACCCGTCACCACCACGTTGCCGTTGTTGGGATCGACCGCGACGCCATAGCCAGAATCGCTGCCTGTGTAGCCAAACTGCTTTGCCCAAAGAGCGACGCCCGATGCTCCTGATAGCTTGAGCAAAAATGCATCGGTGCCTCCGTAACTATTGTAGGTATTGTTGCCGATGGTGGCGGCGCCATTGAAGCTCCCTGTCACAACTACATTTCCGCTGCGGTCAACAGCAATACTCTGGGCGGTGTCGTCACCTGTTCCGCCGAACCGCACAGCCCAAATCAACGCTCCATTCGGTTGATACTTCGCCACAAAAATGTCTTGGCCTCCCGCACTGGTCAATGATACCCCGCCGAAATTGACCGTCTCCGTGAAATAACCTGCCACGAAGATATTATCGCTGGCATCCGTTGCCACCGAATGGCCGACACCCGAACCCGAGCCAAAACACTCCGCCCAGCCGGGTGTGGCTGTGAAATTGGCAACTAAATTTCGGTTTCCAACAGCGGTAAAGGTGTAGCCAGCAGAGGTGCTCACCACCGTGCCGTTCTCCATCCAGCTCACAAAGCTGTAGCCTGAATTCGGCGTTGCCGTCACGGTCACAGTCGTGTCACGGGCATAACTGCCGCCGCCACTGGTCGAACCGCCGGCGAAAGGCGACGGACTGGTGCTGATCGTATAGCTGGGTTGACTGAAGTTGGCCACCAACGTGCAGTTGGCGCTGGCCGTGAAACTGTAGCTGGCC
>Ga0182027_10000912_pt1 | contig 49999 bp, 39 predicted proteins | sample 712E1DmetaG_FD_121300 | JGI IMG/M metagenome (GOLD analysis project Ga0182027, IMG submission 121300) | Permafrost microbial communities from Stordalen Mire, Sweden - 712E1D metaG (Illumina Assembly) | ecosystem: Environmental > Terrestrial > Soil > Wetlands > Permafrost | place: Sweden...
CGGCCTCGAAGACTTCGTCGATGACTTTCTTGGGGCACTTCTCCTGGCATACGCCGCAGCCGTTGCAGAGGTCCTCGTCGACGTAGCGGGCCTTCTTGCGAACGGTGACCGTGAAGTTGCCGACGTAGCCCTCGACCTTCTCGACCTCGCTCCAGGTCAGCAGCTCGACGTTGGGGTGCGTGCCGGCGCTGACCATCTTGGGGGTCAGGATGCAGGCGGCGCAGTCGAGGGTTGGGAAGGTCTTGTCGAACTGGGCCATGTGGCCGCCGATCGACGGGTCCTTCTCGACGAGGTAGACCTTGAAGCCGGCGTCGGCGATCTCGAGGGTCGCGCTGATGCCGGCGATGCCGCCGCCCACGACCAGTGTGGCGGGGTTGATGTCGACTCTTATCGGCTGGAGCGACTCGTTGCGGCGAACCCGCTCCACGCCACCGGCCAGGATGGCCTTTGCCTTGACCGTGGCCGCGGCCTTGTCCGTGTGGACCCAGGAGTCCTGCTCGCGGATCGAGACCAGCTCGCACAGGTACGGGTTCAGCCCGCCGCGGGCGGTGGCCGTCCGGAACGTGTTCTCGTGGAGGTGCGGGGAGCAGGCGGCGACCACGATGCGGTTGAGGCCGAGGTTCTTTATGTCGTCGGTCACCAGCTCCTGGCCCGGGCTGGAGCACATGAACTTGTAATCGCGAGCCACAACGACGCCCTGGTCGCGCAGGTTCTCGGCCGCCCACCTGGTGACATCGGCCACGTCGACGACGCCGGCGATGTTGCTGCCGCAGTGGCAGACGTATACGCCGATCCGGATTTCGTTCTCCCCAGGGAGGTTCCCGTTTTCGGCCGGCAGGTGGCTGTGTTCGGCGGTCATTCCTCAACCTCGCTGTCGGCCATCCGCGGCATCGGGAGGGCTCGCTTGTCGGGTCTGGGCCGGTGTACGGCTGGGCGGGCGCCGGCGGCCCCGGCGGTCACGGCGGCTCCGGCGGCCGCGAGCGCCTGCTCGGGGGCTGCCTTGAGAGCGTTCACCAGGACCTTGCTGGCATTGGTGTACTCGCGCCCCACGCCGACCGTCTTGGGATCCAGGCCAAACGCTACGCCCATCAGCTGGGTGAAGAACACGATCGGCATCTTGTAGCTGGTGTGGAACATGGCGTTCATCTCGCCCTGGTAGGCGTCGATGTTGATCTGGCACATCGGGCAGACCGTGACCATCATCACGGCCTCGCGACGGACGGCCTCGGCAATCAGGCGTCGGATGAGCTCCAGCCCGACCTTGGGCGCGACTTGGGTCATGTGGCCGCCGCAGCACTCGGTCCTGAGCGGGTAATCCACGACTTCGGCGCCGAGCGCGCGGAGCAGCCTGTCGAGGTCGTTCGGCTGCTCGTGGTTTGTGTAGGCGCCGTCGATGTCCGGCCGCGGGACCATGCAGCCGAGGTACGGTGCGACCTTCAGGCCGGTCAGCGGCTTCTTCACGGCCGCCTTCACCGCGTCGAGGCCGACGTCGTTGAGGATGACCTCCAGGAGATGGCGGACCTTGACTGTGCCCGGGTCGTAGTGCAGGCCGCCGGCGCCGAGTGCGTCGTTGACGCGGGCCTTGAGGGCCGGCTGCGTGCCCATGTAGTGGTCTGCCTTGGCGAGATTGAGGTAGCAGGCGCTGCAGGCGGCCACGAGCGACTGGCCGGCCTTCTCCTCCCCGGCCGCGATGGCCAGGTTGCGAGCGATCATGGCGTAGGCGGGAGTCGTGCTCAGGCTCACGTACTCGGTTGCGCCGCAGCAATTCCAGTCGTCAAGTTCCTGGAGAGTGATGCCGAGGGGCTCGCAGATGCCGTCGAGAGACTCGCGATAGGAGCGACCGCTGCCCTCCATCGAGCAGCCCGGGTAGTAGAGATAGCTGCTCATCGGGCTCGCTCCAGCTCATCGGCGCGCTGCAGGATGGCTTGCAGCTGCTTCTTCTGTTGGATCTGGTGTGGCAGGAGGCCGATGCGACCGTGACGGAAGAGGCCGAAGGCCATGGGCGTCATGCGCGGCAGGCGGAGGATGTAGTGGCGCAGGTAGTGCCGCGCCGTCAGGCCGACCTCCCAGCTCCGGCCGAAACGCTTGGCCTGGCCGATGAAGACCCCGGAGAACCCGGGCCCGACGTTGTTCGGGTAGGTGTGCTCCTTCTCAGCGATGACCTTGATCGCGTACATCACATCGGTGATGAGAATCTCCTGCGGGCAGCGCACCACGCAGTGGTAGCACGAGAGGCACATCCAGGGCGTGTTGCTGCGGAGAACCTCATCGCGCTCGCCGGCCCGGATCAGCGCGAACAAACCTCTCGGGGTGTGATCCATGGCGTCGGCCGAGGGGCACGAGCCCCCGCAGCTGCCGCACTGTATGCACATCTCGAGGCGGGAGACGCCAGCAGTCTTCGAGTTCACCTCGGCCAGGAAGCGGGCGCCTGCGTCCGAAATCTCGGGAGGTGAGACCTGAGCCACGACCATCCAATCGCCCCTTTGTCTGCCCCGGGGTCGCCGATTGCGATTGCCAGCCGGCTGCGCGACGCAACGGATGTCGCGGCGACCTCTAGCGCGAGCGTCCGTCGAAGGGCGGAACCGGTCGGCTACGACCGCTGCGGTCTCGACCGGGGTTGCGGAATATTGAGTGGGGGAGCCACTGCGTTCTGACCGGGAGCGCTCCGGGTCGGTCCGGGTGGCAACTGACCCGAGATCGACGTTCGAACCGCGAGAGGCGGTGGACCTTCGTTGCCTTATCTCAGATTCTTCGGTCGCCGCCGGGTCCGAACAAGGGCCGCATGACCCGGCCCATCGGGGGCCAACCCGCCCGCGTTCTTGGGCTTTTGGGGCATCGAATCGGGCTCGCCTAACGCTTCGTGGGCGTCAGCCCGACTGAGCCTTCGAAATGCGGGGCGGGAGGCGCCTATGGGCCCGAATTCGTTGAGCTGACAACAAAAGACACCCGAGACTGTTCAGCGGCAGAAACGAGTGACCGCGTCGCACAAGACGGGGAAGCCCCAGCGCAGCGCCTCGACGGCGACGCGCTCGTTGTCGCCATGCATCAGTTCGAGGAGGCCGTCGTGGCTGCTCGTCCTGAGTGGCGAGAAGCCGTACGTGGGGACGCCGATTCGGGCCAGGTGCTTGGCGTCGGTCGCGAACGGAGCAAGGAAGGGGAGCGGCACGCCCCTCGGGTCGTGGTCTGTCACGACCTGCTCGAGCAGCCGATAGAGCGGGTTGTCGAGCGACGCGGCGACGGACGGCCCCACCTGCTCGCACTCGATGTCGATGCGTTCCCACAGCTCCGCGCCGATTCGACGGCGCAGCTCCGCGCGCATGGCCGGCTCGTCGGTGCCGGGCAATGTGCGGCAATCGATCTCGATCTCGGCCACGCCCGGGATGACGTTGTACTTCACGCCGGCTCGGACGATGCCGACGGAGATCGTGTCGTGGATCATCGCCGAGGCGGTGCGGGCCAGGACCGGGTCGCATAACTCGCGGAGAGTGGCTTCGACGCGGGCCTGATCGACGGTCCCGGCTGCAGGGCCGGCCCCGGCGGCCGGGACCGTTTCGGAGGCCGTGCCGGTATCGGCGGCTGTGTCGGTGACGGCGCCCGCGCGCGTGCCCGCGACCGGAGCGAGGGCCATCAGGGCCGCCGCCGCACGGGCCGTGAGGTGGGGGACGGCCCGCACCACCGACACCGAGATCGGTTCGGTGAGGCGGACTGGGCCTGGATCGGTGAGCCGAACCACGATCTGGGCGGCGAGCACCGCGGCGTTGTCCGGTGTCGGTACGGACCCATGGCCCCAGCGACCCTTGACGCGGAGCTTGTAGACGACGAAGCCCTTCTCCGCGACCTGGATCGGGTAGAAGCGGACGCCGCCGTAACCGGTGGAGATGCCGCCGGCCTCGTTGAGAGCGCCTGCCGCGCGCAGCCAGTCCGGATGGTTGTCGACAAGCCAGCCGGCGCCCTGCCAGCCGCCCGCCTCTTCGTCCGCAGTCGAGCAGAAGATGACATCGCGGCTCAGGCCGGGAATCGAGTCCGCGGCCGGGTCTCGGCCGGCCGCCCGAGCGGCGCGCGCCAGTCGACGCATGAACTGCACCTCCATCGCGACCATCGACTTCATGTCGAGGGCGCCGCGGCCCCAGACGTAGCCGTCCGCCAGATCGCCGCCGAATGGGTCGTGGCTCCAGCCCTCGGGCTCGGCGGGCACCACGTCCAGGTGTGAAAGGAGCAGCAGCGGCTCGCCCCCGGTGCCGTCGCCGCGGACCCGGGCCACGATCGAGCCACGGCCGGGGAACGGCTCCACGACCGTTGACGGGATGCCCTCGTCGGCGAGGACTCGCTCCAGGTAGCGGGCGGCGAGGATCTCGTCGCCGGGCGGGTTGACGGTCCTGAGCCGAATGAGAGCACGGAGCAACTCGACCAGTTCGGTCAACTCGACATCCGAGGGCTCGCTTTCGCGTTCGCTGCTCATCTCGTCCCTCAAGCTTGACTCCGGGTCGGGGGGCCGTTCAACGAGATGATGGCCCAGATGCCCGTGGGGTGCTATCGATGCTTAAGCGGCGGTGAAGGATGCGTCTGCACGCTGCCCGAATGCCGGAGGTCAGCCGCTTCTTCGGAATAGTGATCAGGCTCCACTCCGCCGACCACAGCCCTCCGCATTTCCACGCGACGTACCAGGGACGGACAGTGGCGGTCGAGATCCGCACGCTGGGCATCCTCGAAGGCGACATTGCAACGCGAGCGCTCGGGCTTGTGATGGAGTGGGCGGCCGAGCACCGTGACGAACTTGCCGAGGACTGGCGTCGAGCCTTGTCCGGTGAACCCATGGTCCGGATCGCTCCCCTTGCATAGAATGCCTGACGATGCTGACGATTCGATGGGTTGAGGCGCTTGACGACTACTGGCTCCGCCTGACGCTGTCCGACGGAACGGCGATCGAGCGGAACGTCCGCGAACTCTTGCGGGGCCCGGTCTTCGAGGGGCTGCGGACTGACTACTCCCAGTTCTGTCGTGCGCGTGCCCATCACGGAACGGTCGAATGGCCCGGCGATCTGGACCTTGCCCCAGAGACACTGATCTGGAATGGACCGGAACCCCAGGGCGCCTCGGCACCGCCGCCCGCACGGCTCGTCCTTCACCACCCGACGGCTTTACAGGCGCGCTGAGCCAAGTGCCGCCAGGACGCCGGCGCGCCTGGGCCGATCGCCACATCTACCGTTCTGCAGTCGCGCTTTCCAGCCGCCCTGCCAGCCGCTCGCCGGTCGTGACCGCGCCCAGCGAGGCCGACGAAACGAGGGCCGCGTACTTGGCCATGACGCCGCTCCTGTAGCGCGGTGCCGGAGCCGTCCAGCGGGCGCGCCGGGCTGCAAGAACGTCCGGAGCTACGTTCAGGTCGAGGGCATGCCGGTCCACGTCGATGACGATCTCGTCGCCGTCCTCGACCAGCGCGATCGGGCCGCCCAGCGCCGCCTCCGGCGCCACGTGGCCGATCATCAGCCCATGGGTTCCGCCGGAGAATCGGCCGTCGGTGAGGAGCGCCACGTGCTCGCCCATGCCCTCGCCGACCAGTGCCGCGGTTACGGACAGCATCTCCTGCATGCCCGGCCCGCCGACCGGACCCTCGTACCGGATCACGATCACGTCGCCCTTCTGGATCATCTGCCTGCGGACCGCGTCGTAGCAGGCGTTCTCGTTCTCGAAGACCCGGGCCGGACCACTGTGGAAGCGGCGCTCGTGGCCGGCCAGCTTGATGACGCAGCCGTCCGGGGCGAGGGAGCCGTGCAGAATGGTCAGGCCGCCGGTGGCCTTGAGCGGGGTTTCGATCGGCGCCACGACCTCCTGGCCTGCGGTCTCGACCGCGGCCGCCGCCGCCGAAGCGATCGTGCCGCCGTCGACGTTCGGGGTCGAGCCGTCGATCAGGTCCTTCTTGAGCAGCTCGCGCGTGACCAGGCTCAGGCCGCCGGCCTCGAACAGGTCCGCCGCGGTGAAGCGTCCGCCCGGCACCAGGTCGCCGATGATCGGCGTTCGATCGGCGATCTCGCCGAACTCGTCGATCTTGAGAGGCAGGCCGTACTCGTGTGCAATCGCCAGCAGATGCAGGACCGCGTTCGTGGAGCCGCCGGTAGCTGCGACGCAGGCGATAGCGTTCCCGATCGATGCCCGGGTCACGAACTCCTTTGGCCTGACATCGCGCCGGACCAGGTCCATGACGATCTCGCCGCAGCGGTATGCGGCCCTGTCCTTGTCCGGGTGCTCGGCCGGGATGCCGTTCAGGCCCGCCGGCGAGAGACCCAGGATCTCGAGGACCATCGACATGGTGTTGGCGGTATACTGCCCGCCGCACGCCCCCGCGCCCGGGCAGCTGACCGACTCGATCTCGTACAGGTCCTCGGCCGACATCTTGCCGGCGCGGTAAGCCCCGATCGCCTCGAAGATGGTGACGATCGTGGCGTCGCGCTTGCCCTTGTACGTGCCCGGGTAGATCGTGCCGTTGTAGAGGATCACGCCCGGCCGGTCGAGCCGGCCCAGGGCGATGACCGCACCCGGGATCGTCTTGTCGCAGCCGACCAGGCAGACAACGCCGTCGAGCATGTGGCCGCGCACGCACAGCTCGATCGAATCCGCGATCACCTCGCGACTGACGAGAGACGCCTTCATCCCCTCGGTGCCCATCGACGTGCCGTCCGAGACGGAGATCGTGCTGAACTCCATCGGCGTCCCGCCCGCCGCGCGGATTCCCGCCTTGACGTGCTCGGCCAGCCGGCGCTGGTTGTAGTTGCAGGGCATCGTCTCGGTCCAGGTCGTGGCCACGCCGATCAGCGGCCGGGCCAGGTCGCCGTCGTTGAAGCCGATGGCCTTTAGCATGCCGCGGGCCGCGGCCCGATCCGGGCCGTCGGTCAGGGCTGCGCTGTGGCGCTTGGCCGGATCGCTGGGCAGGTCATAAGGGAGCGGGCGGGGTGCGTCGTTCGACATGTGGGTGGTCTCCACGGAGTGGGACGGGCGTGTATTCGGGTCGGCGACAAGTCTAGGGCTTCCGAGGTGCGTGACGGGCTTCCTCGCACGGCCGATGCTGCCCGGCCTACTCGTCGCCGTGGTAGAGGCTGCTCAGACGTTCAGCGCCGATGCTAGTCTTCAGATTCGGCGCACTGCGGTTGCCACGCACGCCTTCCAGCTCGTCAAGAACGGCAGCCCGCAACTGAAACGCGAACCGCGAGAGGTCACTCCTCCCTTCGACTCCGCACGTCAGCCTCGTCTCACTCGGGCCCTGGCAGAGCCGCCGCGTCTCTGGACTCTAGGTCTTCTGCGTTCCGAACCTCATGCCGCGCTGGAGGCTCCGTGTTGGCGAGGGGGAACGGTCCCGCCGCGCCCCGACGATGAGCGACGTGGCGCACGTGCCGAGCTAGCTGCCCACCACAGGAGCGGCAGTGCGGTCAGCGGCATGTCGATGACCGAGTAGGCTAGGCCGGCGCCCTGCGCGTCGAGCACGACCCGGATCCATGTCAGCGTCAGGGCGATGAAGGGTAGACTCAGGACGATCAGGGCGGATGTGCCGTACCACCATCCTTGGGTCCGGACGCCGAACATCGCGAGGGGAAGCATCGAGGGTTTGAACAGCGCCAGCGAGGCAGGAGTGCCCCACTCCGCGGCCGCCGCAATCGCCGCGATCACGTACATGCCTGGGTTGCCGTCGAACCAGAGCGCGAGGTACTTCGGGTAGACCAAGACGACGAGCGACAGCGCGATCGCCCAGGGCGCGGGTCGCAAGCGCCCGAACGCGCTGATTGTCACCGCGGCGGGTACTGCCCACCACAGGATCGCCGGCAGGACCGTGAATGGCGCGAAGAGCCAGAGCGCGACAGGCGGGTACATGACGTCGCCCATTTCCAGCTGGTACGGCCCGGCGAGTTGCCGTGGGAGGAAGTAAGAGCCGCCGGCCAACCAGCGGTTGGTCGCGTCCATGTAGATTCGGTAGTCGTCGCCGACGTAGCGACTCCAGCCGAGCTGACCGAAACCGACGAGGAGTTCGGTGACGATCGCTGCGGCAGCTGCAAACCCCACGACGAACCAGGCATTCCGCACGATCCGCTGTTGCATTGCCGTCCTTGTGCCCTATGCCGGCACCCTACGCATACCACGCCACTCAGGTGTCAGCGATCCGTTCAAGTGTACGTGGACGGTCGCTCTTCGAGATCCGTCATCACCCACGCCTCCGCTCAGCCAGGCGCGCTGCCGACTCCAGTCGGCGGCGTCTCGCAGTTGTCGGCAAATCCGTTTCGCCGGGTCGCAAGCAACAGGCAAGAGCGCCAGCAAGAGCCAGCTGGGGCCTCTATACGAAGGTCTGGCATGTCCAGGGTCACGCCAACAGCACAACTGGCGATGGACCCGTGATGGAAGCCTGGCAGGCTGAATGTGAGGGCTCCAGTCTGAACAGCCCGGAGGTCCTAGGCGTGGCGCCCACATTCCCGACGTGTGCCGACCCAGGGTCGACCTTCGAAACACAGGGCCGCGGACCGACCGCCTACCGTGGGACGCAGTAACCCCGTTGGCTGCCCACGCCGCGATGTGCGAGTGGAATTGCTCGGCGGCGAACCGCCAGATGACGTAGAGCATGATTGCGACCGGAGGGCCCAACTGGACCGGGATCGCAAGTAGGGCGGCGAGCAGCGGCGTCATCACCGGCTGGGCAAACGTGGAGTACTGGAACTCGGACGCCGGCCAGATCGCGGGCACGGCGAGCCACGCGGCCGCTTTCGGGTCGCGGCGCCAGAGGATGAAGAGCGCGATCGCCGTTTGGACGAGCAGGATCGGATAGTAGAAGGCGCTCCCATTCCACGATTGCTGGGTCAAGCGCGCCGACATGGCCCCGAACTGTTCCGCATACTCGACCCAGAGCGAGGGCGCCACGAAGAACGTCGCGATCGTCAACCCGAATGCCAAGGCGACGCCTCGCAGCTGACGATCGCCGAGGAGTGGGATGACCGCGTACACCTTGAGCGAGACGGCGATCGAGTCCGCCAGCGCGCCCATGCGGCCGGCCCCGGCCAGCAAGAGCATGAGAACCACAAGTTGCGGGTTCCCCGAATACAGCGCCTCAGTGGTCGGTGGGAACAGAGGCCACCAGAGCGGCAGCCGGAGCCAGCGGACGATCGCTACGGGCTCAATGCCGTGAGGCCGAGCCACAGGATCGTGAACTGGCTTTCGGAGAGCAGTGCGCTCGGCGCGAGAAGGACGGTTGTCCCGGGCGACCCGGCGTAGCTGAGCGTTTGATGGCCGACGATGACGCTCGCCGCCCACGGATCGCCGCCGTTGAGCCAGCTCCGGACACCTCGATAGTAGATGACGATGTCCTGGCCGACCGGAACGTTCCTGGCGACGAAGCTCGCGATCCGTACATATGTCCAGTCGGCGAACCACGCCGCGAGGGCGACCTGGCCGACGAACTGAAGACGGTCCTTGCCCACTCCCGCTTGAATGGCCGGAAGCCGCACGACCGCGGCACCGATCCACCGGGTCAGTGCCCACAGTCGGCTTGCGACTGGACGACTCGTTCTGGCGGGGTCCAATCCAGGCGACCTCTCGGGAGGGCCAGCGTGCGCCCAGGGCACTCGGAACCTGGCGCGATGTTGGCAACCGTATCGCGTGTCAATGCCCTTCCCGGACTCCTGGGTCCGCTGACTGACCGGGAGGGGCTCAATTGGGCCCGGTGCACTGCCAGATCCTAAGGTCGGACTGGTCCAGAACGAGCCGGTAGTGATCCCTCACGAATGCCCTGAGCTCCTCGAGAACTTCGTATGTGCGCGTGTCGTCCAGGGCGGGGACGGCCGGCAGCGACAGGGATATAGACCCGTGGCGCGTTCACAAGCAGGATCGGCCAGAGCTCCGCGGGCCCTCGGTGATTCGGCCGCGGCTTACGGGCCCGCAGCGTCCTCGGGGCGGGTATCGATCCGCGCCGGATGAGCGGCTTCCCAGGCTTCGATCGCAGGAAGCCGTGACAGGACGTAGCCGACCTCGTCGGTGCCCGCGAGGATCATCGTCCGGGCAAACGAGTCGATCTCGAAGTCGAAGGAGTCGCCGCCGGGCAGGGTCACCCGCTCGGCCTCCAGGTCCACGTCCCACTCCCCGTCCGGGTTCGCGGCCAGGCGCGCGGTGAGGACGGCATGGCGCTCCGGCGAAACGACGATCGGCAGCAGCGCGTTCTTGAGCGAGTTGGCGCGGAAGATGTCGGCGAAGCCCGTCGAGAAGATGGCCCGGATGCCCCACGCCCGCAATGCCCAGGGGGCGTGCTCGCGCGACGACCCGGCGCCGAAGTTGTCACCGACAAGCAGGAACTGACGGCCGGCGTTCTGGGATTCGTCGATCACGAAGCGCGGCTCACGCAGCTCCCCGGTGGGCGTGAAGCGCCAGTCGCAGAACAGGGCTTCGGCCAAGCCGGCCTTGTCGGTGATCTTGAGGAAGCGGGCCGGGCAGATCTGGTCCGTGTCGATGTTGGCGCGCGGGATCGAGATCACGCGGCTGGCGGTCCTGACGAACGGTTCGGGCATGTCAGTTGGCCTCGACAGAGGCAGACCGCGCGGCCCCGGCGCCGGGCTGGACGCCGGGCAGCGTCCGCGGATCGGTTATGACGCCGGTCACGGCGCTGGCAGCGGCGGTGAGCGGAGAGGCGAGGAAAGTCCTGCCTCCCTTGCCCTGGCGCCCCTCGAAGTTGCGGTTGGAAGTGCTGATGCCGTACTGGCCGGGCTCTAGCTGGTCGCCGTTCATGGCGATGCACATGGAGCAGCCCGACTCGCGCCACTCGGCGCCGGCGGACCGGAAGACCTCGTGCAGCCCCTCGCTCTCGGCCTGCTTCTTGACCTGCTGCGACCCCGGGACGACGAGAACCCGCAGGCCGTTGGCAACGTGTCGGCCACGCAGGACGGACGCCGCGGCCCGCAGGTCTTCGATCCTGCCGTTCGTGCACGAACCTATGAACACGACGTCGAGCTTTCGGCCGGCGATCGATGCGCCCGGCTCGAGACCCATGTATGCGAGCGCGCGCTCGAGGCCCTCCCGGGCGCCCGGCTCGAGGTCGGCCGGGGATGGGATCCGCCCGCTGATCGGCAGACCCATGCCGGGGTTCGTGCCGTAGGTGACCATCGGTTCAAGGGCGTCGCCGTCGATGACGATCGTTCGGTCGTAGGTCGCGCCCTCGTCGCTCGGCAGGGTTCGCCAGCGGGCGACGGCCGCGTCCCAGTCAGCCCCCTGGGGAGCGAACCTTCGGCCCTTCAGATACGCGAAGGTGGTCTCGTCGGGGGCGATTAGACCGGCCCGGGCGCCGCCCTCGATCGACATGTTGCAGACGGTCATCCGCTCCTCCATCGAAAGGGCGCGGATCGCGTCGCCGGTGTATTCGATGACGTGGCCTGTCCCGCCGCCGATGCCGATGCGGGCGATCAGGGCGAGGATGAGGTCCTTGGCACCGACGCCCGGCCGGAGGCGCCCGTCGATTCGGACCTGGAAGGTCTTCGGCGCCCGCTGAAGGAGCGTCTGCGTGGCCAGGACCATCTCGATCTCGCTCGTCCCGATGCCAAATGCCAGCGCCCCGAAGGCGCCGTGGGTCGCCGTGTGGGAGTCGCCACAGACGATGGTCATGCCCGGCTGTGTCAGGCCGAGCTCCGGCCCGATGACGTGGACGATGCCGCGGTTGGGTGAGCCCTGGCCGTGGAACGGAATGCCGAACTCGCGGCAGTTCTCCTCGATCTGGCGGAGTTGTTTCGCGGCCAACTCGTCGGCGATCGGGATCGAAGGATCGAGCGTCGGGATCGAATGGTCGGCCGTCGCGACCGTCTGGCCCGGCTTGCGGACCTTCAGGCCGCGGGCGCGGAGCCCCGTGAACGCCTGCGGGCTGGTGACCTCATGGACGAGGTGTAGGTCGATCGCGAGGATTGCCGGCGCGCCGGGCTCGGACGCCACGACGTGGTCGTCCCAGATCTTCTCGATGATCGTGCGCGGTCTCTCGGCCATGGCTCTGCTCGTGTGCGACGACCCCGCCCGATAGCTGACGGGGAGATTCGAGATTACCAGAGAAGGGCAAGAGCTGGCCCCCGAGGCGCCGAGCGTTCCACCCTGGCTCGCATCACGTCTGGCCGTGCCACGTCTTGCCCCTGGATGACCGATTCGTACCCCCGAAGTCGACCTGAAGCCCCACGTTCGGCGGGCTCACCCGGTGGCGTGCGGTGGCCTAACCTTTGTCGGTGCCCGCCAAGGGCGTTCGACGCAAGGGGGCAGCGATGACTACTGGAAAGGCGCCCTGCGGGCAAGTCTCCGGTCCGGCGGCCGGAGCTCGGCCGGACCGGAGGTGGGGCGAGGGTCTGGCCTATCCGGAATGGGTGCGGCAGTACATGCCGGCACTCCACGAGGGTTTCACGGCCGTCAACAAATATGTCAGCGTACCGGCGCTGAAGATGGGGCTCGGGCGGTACGTGTCGAACCCGCTGACCGGCTACCTGATGATCCTGCGGACCCGCGGCCGGAAGAGCGGCGTCATGCGCGACGCTCCGCTGAGCTACACGGTTGTCGGAGAGCACGTCTACTGCATTGCCGGGTTCGGGCGACGGACCCACTGGTTCCAGAACGTCCTGGCCGATCCTCATGTCGAAGTGATCTTGCCAGGCCGATCCTTCTCGGGATTGGCCGAGAAAGTGACGGACCCCGACGAGCGCCGCCGCGTCCTGCCTCCTCTCCTGCGAAGCATGGGGGTCGTGGCGGGGATGGTCGGGTTCGGCAATCCGTGGCGTGATACGCCGGAGGAGATCGAGCGCAAGTGCGAAGGCATGCCGCTGGTCCGGGTTAGGGCCACCGGCATCGCGGCAGGCCCTGAAGATCCGGGTGGCCGCTACTGGGTCGTACCGCTGGCCGCGAGCGCAACTGTCGGTGCATGGTGGTTCTGCGGCCGCCGAAGGAGGTTCTCTAGGGCATGACGGAGGATTCCGGGGCCGTCGAGCCGGAGCCTCGCGTCCGAGCCGGGCCGCCGGCGGATCGGCTGCGTAGCGTCGCGCTGGCACGGCGATGGATGAATCGGGGGGGAGCGGCATTCGTCAAGCTGTTGGATCAACGGGGCGAGGCCAACCGGCGCCTGACGGTCGGTTTCGGGATTCTTGTGGGAGCCGCGTGCTTTCTGGACATCCCCGGACTAATCAGGGCCTTTCCTGCCGGCGTCGACCTCGAGATCCCCTTGCGCGCGGCAGCGCATTGGGCGAGTGGCGCTCAGGCATACCCGCCGTCGGCAATGCTGGTCAAGAATGGCCCGGACCTGCCGTACCTGTACCCGCCATTCCTGCTTCCGTTGCTCACCCCTATCGCCGCCCTGCCGCGGGCGGCGGTCACCGACGTGTGGCTGATCTTCTGTTTCGTGTGCGCGGTCTGGACATGCTGCAGACTGGCCATCCCCTGGCCGGCGATACCCTTCGTGCTGGCCTGGCCACCCTTTGCCGAGGGCCTTATTACCGGCAACGTCCAGATCCTCAGCTTCGCAGTGTTCGTCGCCCTTCTCTACGATCCTTCGGATGGTGTTCTCCGGACAAGGGTGTTGGCTCCAGGGCAAGACCCCCTCAACGGATTGCTCGCTGGAGCCGTCGGGGCCCTCAAGGTGGCCCAGCTCCTGCCGGTCCTCTACCTCGCGCGCCGCCGCCTGAGGGCCGCATTATTCGACGTCGGGGCCCTTGCGGGAGTTGTCATCGCCACGCTGCCGCTGACTGGCATCTCAATCTATGGGGACTGGCTGGCCCAGGTACAGAGGGCCGCGGACCCCAGCTGGGTGGCCGTTGGCGCGTCTCTGGGACGGACCTTCACAATCCCTGACGTGTTTCCTGCGGCCCTGGGAGTCGTCATGGCATTGTCGGTCCGCGGGCGGAACTCGGGGGCTTGGCTGGGCGTCGCTCTTCTGATCGCTGCCCCAAGCATCCACGGTTACACGTACCTCTTCCTGCTGCCCGGCCTGTTGACCATTCGACGCGACATTTCGATCCCGGTGGCGGCAGTGTTCCTTGGCATCTACAACGTCTACGCGTGGTGGCTGCCGGGTCTGCTCACCGTCGGCTTCATGCTGGCCAGCAACCGCTGGCACTGGCTCCGCTTGGTTGACCGTAATAGCGACCGCAGGCCGTCGCGCGGAAGCGCTGGTCTACCGGATTCGCTGAGCAGCTGAGCTACCACAGGGCAACTGACGATCGACATCAAGGGCAGGAGCGGGCTGGAGGCGGTCCGCGCGCGGTGGCGGTTGGCGCCACCTCTCAATACGATGCGTTATGCCCCGCATCGGGTTCGATCCTCCGCCCTCACTCATCCTTCTAAGACTCGATGGGCTACCTAAACGTACCACCGAACTCGAGCGCATCCCACACGTTCGATGGACTCATTGGCGGGCGTAAGGTGGCCTAACCTGTTGCTGTGCCCGCCTTGGGCAGTCAACGCCAGAGGGCAGCGATGGGTGTAGCGAACGGGGTGCTTGGGCGGGCTGCCTACCCGGCTGTCGAAGATCCGGGCACCCAGGGGTCTGGCCCATTCGGGGCCGACCCGGCACGCAGGCGTTTCGCACGGCTCGTCTGCCTCGTCGTGGCAGCTTTCGGTTGGTCCAACCTGGTGATCCTGGGGCAGACGATGCTGTCGAAGAACCCGCCGGAGGCCGGGTTCGACCTTCAGCTGCTGCTCGATGCCGGCCGGCGGGTGGCTGCCGGTGAATCGCCGTACGATCCCAGCGCCGTCGCGAGCGGGTTACAGGTCCGAGACCTCTTCTACTCGTATCCCCCGATCGTGGCGCAGTTCCTCTCGCCCTTTTCCTGGTTGCCGACATGGCTGGTCATGGCGGGCTGGTGCGTGGGTGCGGTGTCGGGGCTGGCGGCGGTGGCGTTCCTGCTGGCGCGCTCGCCGATCGGGCGGCCAGTTGTGGCACAAAGCGCGCTTCCTCTGGACGCTGCTCTGCTCGCCGTGGCCGCCTCTCCGTTCTTCTTCCCGTTTGTAGCCGCGCTCCTCTTCGGCAACGTGGACGCCTGGTTCCCGCTCCTCTTCGGAGCGGTCGCGTTGACACTGGCGTCCGGACGGTCCGTCCCGTCGCGCGGTGCGTCGATTGCCGGCGGCGCGGCGCTGGCAGTCGCATCGATCGTGAAGCTGCACCCGGCCACGCTGGCGGTGTGGCTGGCCGTTCGCTCGCCGGCCGCGTCGGGCTCGCGGAGAGCCACGGCGGCCGTCATCGGGGCGGCAGTCGCGACGGGCGTCGCGATCCTGGCGGTGAGCCTTCTGATCGGTGGTCTCGGCCCGTGGAGCGACTATCTCGCCTATCTCCGTACGAGCGCAAATGCCGGCCTGGCTTCGCCCGTCAACATCGGTCCCGCCAGCCAGCTGGCCCTTCTAGCAGGCGACCCCGGTCTGGCAAGTCCGCTCGCGGTCGCGTTTGCCGTGCTGGCCGTGGCGATGACTCTGGCTGCCGCGCGATTCGTGCGCGATCCGCTGGAGAGCTTGGGCTTGGCGGTCGTGGCGTCGCTCATCGTGCTGCCCGTCACCTGGTACCACTATTCCGTGGCGCTGATCCCTGTCGCCGTGGCCGCCTGGACACGAAGCCGCGGCCTGCCACGCGGCCGGCGTGTCACCATGGCGCTCGTGGCGGCCTGCGTGGTGGCCGACGCGGCAATCGTGATGCCGGTCGCGCTGTGGCTGGCGGTCGCGGCGTTGTTGATCGCCGTCCGATGGTCGTGCCTGCCGGTCTTTGAGCCACCATTGCAGGTCGAATCGATCGTGTCCGAAGTTTCCGCGACCTCCCCGGCTTCGGTTCCAAGATGAGACCCGCTCGATCCCCGCTGAAGCCTGATGGCATGCGTGGAAAGCCGCTCCTCAGGCCCGGCGGCCTCGCGAGCCGTATCGCGGACGGAACCGCCCGACTGGTCCGCGCGGCGCTCGCCGAACCGCCGCGGCCACCCCTGCCCGGGGCCTCCCTGGAGCCCGGGTTCCGACGTCGCTGGTTGTGGTTCTTCCTGCCCGGCGCTTTCATCTTCTTCTGGTTGCTGAACCTCGCCCTTGGTTTCAACTGGCAGATAGTGGGCTTCGACGGTCACATCTACTATCACGGCTCGGCCGCCTGGCTCGCTGGCCAGAATCCGTGGGCTACGGGCGCGGTGTTGAACGGCTTCCCCTTCAGCTACGCTGGCTTGCCCCCGACGGTCATCCTGCTTTCCCCTCTGACATTGCTGGGGGAGCAAGCCTTCGTCTGGCTGTGGCTGGGCATCTCCTTCGCATCGGCGATCGTGATCGTTCGGGCCCTTCGCCTGCCGATCCTCTGGGTCGCATATCCCCCCTTGCTACAAGGTGTTCTGGCGGCCAACCCGCACGTCCTTCTTCTCGCGCTCCTGGTTGCCGGTGGGACGTGGGCCGGGGTTCTGGCCTCGGTCATCAAGATCGTTGCGATCGCACCACTCGTGGGCGAGCGTCGTTGGCGGGCGCTCTTGTTGGCGGCCGCGGCACTCGGCCTATCGGTGGTTCTCTTTCCAGGGCTGTGGTCGTCCTTCCTCGATCAGGCCGGGGCGGTCCAGAACATAATCAATGCCGAATCCAGGGGCGGCCTCAGTGCCTGGGGCAGGCCGTACTTATTGATCCCGATCGTCATCTCGCTCGGAGTCCTGGCGTTGATCGACGGTCGTGCCGCCGCCTGGCTTGTGGTCCCGGCTCTATTCCCGACGACGCAGTACTACTACGCCATGTTCGCCCTTCCGCTCGACCCGTTTCTCGCCGCGGCAATGGCCTTCCCGGCTCAGTTCGTGCCCCCATTGGTGACCATCGGTTACACGGCCGTCAGGGTCGGCCGTGTAATGTGGCGCCGCTCCGGACGCACGCCCCGGCTGACGGACCCTATCCCGAGCAGTCAGCCGGGGCCGGGTCGCGATTCAACTATCGAAAACGTGAGCGCGCAATGAGCCTCGCTTTCGTATCAAGTCGGGTCAGGAAGAGTATCGTGGTGGAGGCGGGCCTGCAAGCTTGGCGAGCAGCGGAGCGGCCTGCAGACGGAGTCGTAGTCCTGGTGCCCCCTTATAAGGCCTGCATCATCCGCCCACTCTCGGCCCCTGCCGTCTGCGTCCGCTGCGCAAAGGCGGTTTCATGTCTGCGCTTCGAGCCGAACCACGCGACGAACGGCACGAGAAGCAGCGGAACGTCTTGGAGCGAATATGCCAACCCCGAGCGCGCCCCGCGCCCGTTCGTGATGGCTCGCAACCAGTCGAGAGTCTGAGGGAGAAGCGCGAGGCTCGCGAGCGCTAACAGACCTGCGACCAGCCACCAGCCGCGGCTCCGGATGCCAATCAGCGCGAACGGAAGGACCGACGGTTTGAGGAGCACGAACGCCGCGGCGGGACGCCAATACAGCGCAGCCGCCAGGGCGGCGACCAGCCAGATGTCCGGGTTGCCGGCCACGACGAGTTCGTACGACGTCGGGAAGAGTAGGCAAAAGGCCATCAGGACAATCGCCCACGGCCGCGGTCGCAGGCGATAGACCACGGTCCCGGTGACCGCTGCGGGAATGAGCCACCAGAGCGGCAGCGGCAAGAACAACGTCGGGGCAAAGAGGGCGACGGTGATCGGCGGGTAGAGGATCGCACCGGGCTCGATGATGTACGGCCCTGCGAGCTCGTAGGACGGGTATAGGGGCCCGCCGCCAAGCCAGCTTTGCACCTGCTGTTGATACAGTGACAGGTCACAACCCCAGACGAGGTCTGCTCGGGGATGCAGCAGTGTACTGATGTATGCCCAAGCGACCACGAGTGAAACCAGGACGGCTCCATCGGCGATGGCCGACCGTCCCTGGACCCTCGCCTCTAACCTCTGCCACCAGAGCATCCCTGTCTCACCCGCTCTCAAAGCACTGATCCACTCTACGCCCGCGTTCGGCCATCGGCTCGATTGCTCGTCCAGTCTGCACGGGTGACGGCGCGCTGGTGCACCATCGCATTAGTGCGACCGCGGAGATTGGGCTCGCAGCGGCAAGTGAGCGGTTGGGCACGCGCGAGGGGCCACGACGCCCGGTGTCGACTTTGCTCCTTCCTCATGGCCCGAACCGACGGTCGCTGGGTCGTGCCCGTGGCCACGGCAGTGGCTATGCCCGTGTTCTGGGTGACGACGCCGGCAGTCCTGGTCGCGATCCCGCGGCTGCGGAGGAAGGCGCCGGCCGTGGGCGGCACGGCCGCGACTGAGTCTTTGGCCTCGCCGCTCGCCGCCACGTAGCGCCGCCCCGCCCAAGCCGCCTCGCCGGCCCCAAAGCATCGCCCTCGATACAATCTCGTCGATCCGGCTCCCGCTTCTCGATCCGGCCCGGTCGAGCCAGTGGGAGCGCTCCGCAGGGGAGTCATGGTGTTCGATCGACTCGGTCGGCTCGTGCTTCGGCTCCGGTTCGTCTTTCTGATCGGGTGGCTGGTGGCCGCCGCCGCCTTCGGCGTTCTTGCCCCTTCGTTGTCCCAGGTTGGCTCCGCCGACGAAACCAGCTTCCTGCCGAAGGATGCCGAATCGCTCGCCGCGCTCAAGGTCCTCGACCAGGCGTTTCCAAGCGACTCGGCCCAGACCACGGCTCTCATCGTCTTCTCGCGGCCGGGTGGCCTGACGGACGCGGACCGCGCCGCCATCGAGGGCCTGCAGAGCTACTTCGAGGGCAGCGGCCACCCGGACGCGGTTACGAGCTACGTCACCGCGGAGAACACTCCGTCGCTCGCGTCGATGTTCCGCAGCTCCGACGGCGTCGTCGAGCTTGCCCAAATCGACTTCAGCACGCCATCGTTCCTGCCGCGGACCAACGCCGCGATCGACGTCATCCGGTCGCACCTGGCCGACCCGGGCGTGCTGCCGAAAGGCCTCACGGCCCAGGTTACGGGCCAGGCCGGCATTGGCCGCGACTACCTGCAGGCCATCCAGGACGGCACGAGCCGGACGACCGTGGTCACGATCCTGCTCGTGATCCTGGTCTTGCTCCTCATATACCGGGCCCCGCTTGCGGCGCTCGCACCGCTGATCACGATCGGCTCGGCCTTCCTGGTGGCACGCGGCGTCCTCGGCTTCATGGCCCAGGGAGGCTGGCAGCTGTCCTCGGTCCTGGACTCGTTCATCGTCGTCCTGGTCTTCGGCGTCGGGACCGACTACACGATCTTCTTCATCTCGCGCTTCCGAGAGGAGCTCGGCAGGAACAGTCCCGAAGATGCCGTGAGAGTCACGGTGAGCCGCATCGGTGCGGTCATCGCCGCTTCAGCGTCGACGGTGATCGTGGGCCTGGCGTCGATGGTGGTGGCGCGGTTCGGGATGATCCAGACCACTGGCCCGGCCCTGGCGATCACGATCTTTATCACTCTGCTGGCGGGGCTGACGCTCACACCGTCGCTGCTGGCGATCTTCGGGCGGCACCTCTTCTGGCCACTCCACGAGGAGACACGGCACGTCGCCGACGAGGAGCGGGGCTTCTGGGCGGCGCTGGCCCGCCGGATCACGGCCCGGCCCGGCCTCCTGGCGGGCGTAGTCCTGGTGTTGCTGGTTGTCCCGGCCCTCGGGCTGCCGCTGCTCAAGGAGAACTTCGACGTCCTCAACGAGCTGCCGGCGAGCGCGGAGTCGCGGCAGGGCTTCGAGACTCTGAGCGCGCACCTGGCGGAAGGGCAGCTGATGCCGGTGAACGTCCTGATCAAGGTGCCGGGCGCCCCGGCCACGATCTTCACATCGCAGCAGGGTCTGACCGACATCGGGGCGCTGGAGAAGTCGATTGCGGCGCTGCCGAACGTCCAGACCGTGCGCAGCCTGGTCGACCCGCTGGGCGAAGGTGGGATATCGGACCTGCTTCGGCCCTCGGTCCAGCTGGCCAGCACGGCGACATCGTTCCGCAAGCCGCCGAGCACCGACATCAACGTCCAGCTGAGCGACGCCAGCCTGTCCGGAATCCAGTCGGCCGCCAGCTACGTTGGCGGCCTTGCCGCTGCCTTCCCGGATCTGTCGGCGGACGAGCTGGCCGCCGTCAAGGCAGACCTGGCGACACTGTCCACAGGGCTCATCGCCGCCCGACAGCAGGCGCTGGTCCCCAACCAGCTCGACGCCATCGTCGGGCAGCTCAAGGCCGCGGCTTCCGCTCCGGCCACTTCCGATACGGCATCTCAGCTGGCAACTCTCAAGTCCTACCTTGACGAGCTGGGCGTGGCTCAGCCGGCGGTGAAGCCGCTGTCCTCCTACCAGTCGGCTGAGAATGCAGTGGTGTCCCTCTCGGCCGGCTCGAACGTGCTTGCCTACGCGCAGCTACTCAACTCGATCGGGGAACTCTCGACGTGGTTCAAGGATCAGCCGACGCCGTTCTACTTCTCGCCGACCATGGTCCAACCCAGCGCCGCGACGCTGGCGGCTCAGCAGGCGATGGCGGCCGCTCGGGCCCGGCTGCCGGACGAGCTCGACGGGTTGGCCGCCGCCTTCGGACCGAACGACCTCTACGCTCCACCGAATCTCCGGACGGCCTACGTCTCAGCCGACGGCACGGTGACACAGCTCTACGTCACGACTTCGACGAACCCGTACGACACCAAGTCGTTCGACACCGTCCGAGACTTGCGGGCGCTGCTGGCGACCAACCCGGGTCACTTCGGTTCGGCGAATGGCGCCGCGGCGAGCGGCTCCGCGGCGGGCGTGGCTCAGGCGAGTGGTTCCGCGGCGGGCGTCGCTGCGGCAGGGGGCACCCCGGGCACCGTCGCCGCTCCCCAGGCTTACGTCGGCGGGGCCACGGCCCAGTTCACAGACGTCCAGGACACGATCTCCGCCGACTTCCTGCGGGTCGCCGCGATCACCATCGTGGGCATCCTCATCGTGCTCATCCTGCTGCTCCGAGCGTTGGTTGCGCCCATCTACCTGGTCTTCACCGTCCTCCTGTCGTACGCGATGAGCCTGAGCGTCTCGGCGTTCATCCTGCAGCACGTCCTTGGCGAGGCCGGAGTCAACTACTTCATCCCACTCATGGTTTTTGTGCTGCTCGTCGCTCTCGGGTCCGACTACAACATCTTCCTGATGTCGCGGGTCCGTGAGGAGAGCTCCACGCGCGAGCTGCGGCCGGGAATACGCGTGGCCTCGGCCCGGACGGGAACGGTCATCACCTCGGCCGGGCTGATTCTGGCCGGGACCTTCGGGGCGCTCGTGACCTCGCCGCTCCAGCTCCTCTTCCAGGTGGGTCTCGCGGTGGCTCTCGGCGTCCTGATCGACACGTTCGTCGTCCGCAGCCTGCTCGTCCCCGCGATAACGGCGTTCATCGGCGAGCTTGCCTGGTGGCCGTTCCACAGGCGCAAGAGCTGAGGGCGGGGCCGACGGACGACCGGGGCCCCCACGGCGCTCGGGCCCTGTCTCGAGTGACGCGCGCTCAACCGCTGCCTTCGTGACGGTGTCCGGCCGCGTTGGGCGACACCTTTCGTACCAGCCTCGGTACCACGCATTTGGTATGCGCATGTCTTGACCGGTGCTGGTACACTCCCCGAACACCACGGGACTCCGCCTCGGGTGTGTTCCAGCTACGGAGAAACAGGTTGGGCCTCTTCAACAGTCGGAACCACCGCCACGTCGCCATCCTGGTTCGCTCGGATGGTCGTCGGGTGCAGGTTCCATTTGAGGACGTCGGCCTGGTCGACATTTCCCTCCTCGGTCTGCTTCGCTCCCTGGAGCTAGGCCTTGAGCGCGTATTCGTACTCATTACGGGCTCCCGGCGGGAGACTGGAGGAAGGGACAAGCGTTAGACACGCAAGACCCAGCAAGACCAGACCCTCGCCGGAGCGGCGGGGGTTTTTTGATGGCCAGGCGGACCATGGATCGACGGCACGGACCACGTCGATCAGCGGATCGGGCAGGAAGGGACGCAGCGATGGTGACGAAAGAGGAAGGTTCGGGCCGATCGCCCGGCCGGACGGCTGCATCGGCGACCGCCGGAGCGCCGGGTGCGGTGTTGCCGGGGGCGGTGCCGCCGGGCGCCGGGTCGCCGGACCTCGACGGCGCGCTCCGCGGGCGTGAGCGCATCAACCACATGCCCGGGGCCGGTACCGAGCGCGCCGACGCGATCTCCGCCGGCCGGCGCGAGATGCTCAGCGACGCCCGCCGCAACCAGATTCGAAGCCTGGCCGAGCGGGGCGTGAAGCGGCCTCGCATCGGCGCAGATGCGGTCTGCGAGGCTCTCCTCCGCCAGGGCGTGGAGGTCTTCTTCGGTTATCCCGGTGGCGTCGTCCTGCCCTTCTACGATGTCCTCGGTGACTACCCGGAACTGCGCCACGTTCTGGTCCGGCACGAGCAGGGCGGAGCCCATGCGGCCGACGGCTATGCCAGAGCGACCGGCAAGGTGGGCGTCTGCCTGGCCACTTCGGGCCCCGGCGCCACGAACCTGGTCACCGGCATCGGCAACGCCATGCTCGACTCGGTCCCGATCGTTGCCATTACCGGCAACGTCGTGGGCTCGCTGCTCGGCAAGGACGCCTTCCAGGAGATCGACATCACCGGCATCACGCTGCCCTGCACGAAGCACAACTACCTGGTCCGCGACCCCAATGACATCCCCCGCGTCTTCGCCGAGGCGTTCCACATTGCCCGAACCGGCCGCCCGGGACCCGTCCACATCGACCTGACCAAGGATGCGCTGATGGGGCCCTGCTCGGCCGAACATCCCGGGACGGTGGATCTGCCCGGCTTCCGGCCTACCCTGGAGGGCCACTTTCGACAGATCAAGCTGGCGGCCGGGGAGATCGCGCGGGCCAAACGACCTGTGATCCTTGCCGGTCACGGCGTGCTGATCGCCGAGGCAACGGAGGAGTTGCGCGAGCTGGCCGAGAAGGCCCAGATCCCCGTCGCCCACACGCTGCTCGGCGTGAGCGCAATGGACGAGACCCATCCGCTTTCGCTGGGCTTCGTTGGGATGCACGGCTGGAAGCACGTCAACAGGGCGATCCAGTCGGCGGACCTGCTGATCGCCCTCGGTATGCGCTTCGACGACCGTGTCACCGGCCACGTGCCCACTTTCGCGCCGTACGCCCGGATCATCCACGTGGATATCGATCCGGCCGAGATCGGCAAGAACGTGGCGGTCGAGATTCCGATCGTCGGAGATGTCAAGCGGGTCCTGGCCGCGCTCCTGCCGCAGGTCCAGTCGGTTGCGCCCGAGGAGCGTGCCGCGTACCTGAAGGAGATTGCCGACTGGCGGTCCGAGTCGGAGAGGGCTCCGTGGCACGGCTCCGGGTCGTGGCGCAACGGCCAGCTCTCCGCCGACTACGTGGTCGGCAGGATCGGCGAGGCCTCCGGCCACGATGCCACGATCGTGGCGGACGTCGGCCAGAACCAGATGTGGGCCGCCCGCTATGCGGGATTCCGCCGGCCGAAGAGCCATATCAGCTCCGGCGGCCTGGGGACGATGGGCTTCGGCCTGCCGGCGGCGATGGGCGCGGCGATCGGTCGCCCGGACAAGGAGACGTGGGCCATCGTCGGTGACGGCGGCCTGCAGATGACCATCCAGGAGCTGATGACGCTCGTGCAGGACAACATTCCTGTGAAGATCGCGCTGCTGGATAACCATAAGCTTGGCATGGTCCGACAGTGGCAGGAGCTCGTCTACGCGGGCAACTACCATTCGTCGCACCTGCTCGGCCCAGACTGGGTTAGGCTGGCCGAGGCCTACGGCCTGGCCGGTTTCCGCGCCACAACCCCGGACGAAGTGGACGGTGCCATCGCCGCTGCTCGAGCCGTGGATGGCCCGGCGCTCGTCCATTTCGTCATCGCCGAACAGCAGAATGTCTTCCCGATGATGCCGGCCGGCAAGGGCCTGTCCGACTTGCTCGAGGAACAGTTCGAGGAGCCGAAGCAATGAGCCCCACCGGCACACCCGGACCCGCCCCAGAGGGCACCGCTCACCCGGCGCCCGCCCACACCGCGCCGCCCACCCGGGCGCTGCCCGGGCACGGCGAGTCCCATCGCCACGTCCTGGTGGCGATCGTCCTCAACAAGCCGGGCGTCCTCAACCGCGTGGCAAGCCTGATGCGGGCCCGCAACTTCAACATCGAGACCCTGGCGGTCAGCCACACCGACCAGCTCGAGGTCAGCCGCATGACGATCACGCTGCGCGGAGACGACGTGGCGGTCGAGCAAGCGGCGAAGCAGCTCTACCGGCTCATCGACGTCCTCAAGGTCCAGGACGTCACCAGCGACCCTACGGTTGAGCACGAGATCGCACTCATCAAAGTGCGCGCCGACGAACGCAATCGCGGCGAGGTGCTGACCATCGCCGAGATGTACAAGGCCCGGGTCGTGGACCTGGCCGCCGAATCGCTGATCGTCGAGGCGACCGGGACCGAGGCGGAGGTGGATGCTTTGATCACCCTCCTGCGCGGTTTCGGTATAAAGGAGCTCGTCCGCTCCGGTACCGTCGTGATGTCCCGGGGTGCCGGGTCGATCGAGGAGGCAGTGAAACGATGACCGCTCGCATGTACTACGACGACGACGCCGATCCGTCTGCCCTCAAGGGGCAGAAGATCGCAATCATCGGCTACGGCAGCCAGGGCCACGCCCACGCCCAGAACCTGCGTGACTCCGGTTTCGACGTCACCGTGGTCGAGGCCAACCCCAAGGCTCGTGCCCTCGCCGAGGAGGCCGGGCTGAAGACCGCCGAGGTCGCCGACGCCGTCAAGGCGGCGGACGTGATCATTATCCTGGTCCCGGACACTATCCAGAAGAGCGTCTACGAGACCTCGATCGAGCCGAACATGAGGCCGGGACAGCTGCTCATGTTCGCCCACGGCTTCAACATCCGGTTCGACCGTATCAGGCCGGGCGAGGGGATCGACGTGGGGATGGTCGCGCCCAAGGGCCCCGGCCACCTCGTTCGTTCGGTCTTCGAGCAGGGCGGCGGCGTTCCGGCGCTGTTCGCCGTGGAGAAGGACTCGACGGGAACGGCTCGAGCCCGTGTTCTCGCCTATGCACGCGGCATCGGCGCCACCCGCGCCGGTGTGCTCGAGACCACCTTCAAGGAGGAGACCGAGACCGACCTCTTCGGCGAGCAGGTCGTTCTGTGCGGCGGGGTGACGAGCCTGATCAAGAACGGCTTCGAAACCCTCGTCGAGGCGGGCTACCAGCCCGAGCTGGCCTACTTCGAGGTCATGCACGAGCTGAAGCTCATCGTGGACCTGATGTACCGGGGCGGCATGAACTTCATGCGCTTCTCGGTCAGCGACACGGCCGAGTACGGCGACTACGTCTCCGGCCCGCGGATAATCGACGCCCGCGTCCGCGAGGAGATGCGGGCGGTCCTGCATGAGATCCAGGACGGAAGTTTCGCAGCTCGCTGGATTGCCGAGAACGAGGCCGGCCAGCCGGAGTTCAAGAGAATGCGCGAGGCCGGCCGCGACCACCAGGTCGAGCAAGTGGGTGCCCGGCTGCGGGCGGCGATGCCATTCCTCAATCCGGTGGAAGTCGTCGACGGCCAGCCTCAGGCGGCCGCCAGGTCCAAGGACTGAGCCTCTCGTGATCGACCCCGCCAGCCCAGCGGCCGGAAGGTCTCCTTCCGGCATCACCTACAACCTCGTGTTCGTTCCCGGCGACGGGATCGGACCCGAGGTCATCGCGGCCGGCCGGCGCGTCCTCGAGGCCGCCGGCCGGATCTTCGGTTTCGGTTTCGAGTGGCACGAGATCCTGATCGGGGGCGTCGCGATCGATGCCTACGGCGTGCCGATGCGCGACGACGACCTGGCCGCAAGCGCCGCCGCGGACGCCGTCTACTTCGGCGCAATCGGCGACCCGAAATACGACGACCCCAGGGCGAAGACAAGGCCCGAGCAGGCGCTTCTGGCGCTTCGCAAAGGCCTGGGTCTGTACGCGAACCTGCGCCCGGTATCGGTCCAGCCCGCCCTGCGGGCGAGCTCGCCGGTGCGCGAGGCGCTTCTCGAAGGCGTCGACATGATGATCGTTCGCGAGCTGACCGGCGGTCTCTACTTCGGGCGGCCGTCGGAGCAGCTCAAGACGCCGGCCGGGCGCGAGGTCGTGGATACCCTTTTCTACACGGAAGGTGAAATCCGGCGCGTCGTGACGCTTGCCTTCGAGCTGGCCCGTGGACGACGCAGGAAGCTGACAAGCGTCGACAAGGCCAACGTTCTGGCGTCGAGCCGCCTCTGGCGAACCATCGTCGAGGAGGTCAAGCTCGACTATCCCGACGTGACCGTGGAGCATCGGCTGGTGGACGCCTGCGCCATGACGTTGATCCAGCGTCCGGCGATCTTCGATGTCCTCGTAACGGAGAATCTCTTCGGCGACATCCTGTCGGACGAGGCGAGCGTTCTGGCCGGATCACTGGGAATGCTGCCGTCCGCGTCGATCGGCGAGAAGCACACGGCGCACGGCTTGTTCGGGCTGTACGAGCCGATCCACGGTTCCGCGCCCGACATTGCCGGCAAGGACGTTGCCAACCCACTCGCCGCGATCCTGTCCGGGGCGATGATGCTGCGCTGGTCGTTGGGCCAGGCCACGGCCGCGGAAGCCATCGAGCGGGCCGTGGCGTCGGCGCTCGCCGAGGGCTACAGGACGCCAGACCTGCTCTCCGCCACGGGCGACGCCACCGGGTTCAAGCCGGTCGGTACGCAGGCGATGGGGGATGCGGTCGTGGCTGCTCTGGGTGGGGCCCCCGGCATCTCCCCCGGCATCTCCTCCGGCACGGCCTCGAGAACGGCCGCGAGCGCCGCCTCGGGCTCCAGCGGGCCCGCCGGGACCGTTCGATGAGCGACCGCGTCGTCCTCTACGACACGACGCTGCGCGACGGCACCCAGCGCGAAGGGCTGGTCGTGTCGCTTGCGGACAAGATCAAGATCGCCCGCCGTCTCGACGAGTTCGGATTGACCTACATCGAGGGCGGCTGGCCGGGCTCCAATCCCAAGGACGTCGAGTTCTTCGCCGCCGCCAGGTCCATCAAGTGGAAGAACGCCAGGCTGGCGGCCTTCGGCTCCACCCGCCACCGCTCCAACCGTGCCGAGTCGGATTCCAATCTCGTGGCCATCGTCGAAGCCGGGACGCCGGTCGTGACGATCTTCGGCAAGAGCTGGCTCCTCCATGTCCGCGACGTGCTCGGGGCGACGCCGGAGGAGAACCTGGCCATGGTCGCCGACTCGATCGCCTTCCCGGCGGCGTCGGGTCGGGAGATGATCTACGACGCCGAACACTACTTCGACGGCTACAAGGACGACTCCGCTTATGCTCTGGCCACGCTGCGGGCGGCTCGCGACGCGGGCGCCGGAACGCTGGTTCTGTGCGACACGAACGGCGGCACTCTAACCGACGAGCTCGTCTCGATCGTACGGTCCACTTTGGCCGCCCTGGCCGCCGACGCCGGCCCTGACGTGATCTGGGGCATCCACTGCCACAACGACTCGGAGCTGGCGGTTGCCAACTCGCTGGCGGCCGTCGCAAACGGCGTTCGCCACGTCCAGGGCACGATCAACGGCTACGGCGAGCGGTGCGGCAACGCCAACCTCGTCAGCATTCTCGCCGACCTCGAGCTGAAGACGGCCTACGAGCCCATTCCGTCAGGTCGCCTGGGGGGGCTTACTGACCTCTCCCGCTACATCGCCGAGATCGTCAACATCGCCCCGGACGACCACCAGCCGTACGTCGGCCGGTCGGCGTTCGCCCACAAGGGCGGCGTCCACGGCTCGGCCACGGCGAGGGTCAGCAGCTCCTATCAGCATGTCGATCCGGGCGCCGTCGGCAACGTGATGCGCCTGGTCGTGAGCGAGCTCGGCGGCAAGGCGAACACGCAACTGCGGGCGGAGCAGCTCGGCCAAGGGCTCGACGGCGTCGACCCGAAGGCGCTCAGCCTGGTCATCAAGCAGCTGGAGGCCGCCGGTCTCGCTTTCGAAGGCGCCGAAGCCTCGTTCGAACTCCTGGTCAGGCGCCACAAGGCCGGCTACCGGCCGCCGTTCGAGCTGCGCGATTTCACCGTCGTTGTCGAACAGCGCGGCGGCGCCGAACTCCTCTCCGAAGCCACGGTCAAGGTGGAGGTGGCGGGCGAGATACTGCACACCGCCGCCGACGGCAACGGTCCCGTGAATGCCCTGGACACGGCACTTCGCAAGGCGCTGGGTGCCTTCTACCCCCAGCTGGACGCCGTCCACCTCGTCGACTACAAGGTCCGCATCCTCGACAGCGAGGAAGCCACCGGCGCCCAGACGCGCGTCATCATCGACTCGTCCGACGGGGTCCTGGAGTGGTCGACAATGGGCAGCGGCACCAACATCATCGCGGCCTCGTGCGCGGCCCTTTGCGACTCCCTGGAGTACGCGATCTGGAAGACGGGTGCGGAATTGCGGCGGCGCGACGAGCGCCACTTCACAACCTCGGCCCGGCCGGACGGGACGGCTAAGGCCGGTCGGCCACCCGGCCCGGCCTAGAGCGAGGGAGGGTCTCATGGCATCGCGCGCGTCCGGTAGCTCGCCGGTCTCGGGGCTTCCGGGCACGCGTGCCGCCGGGCCCGATGCCGCGGTCCGCCCGCCTCGAGTCGCCTTCCAGGGTGAGCCCGGCGCCTTCAGCGAGGAGGGCGTTCTCTCCGCCTTCGCCGCTCCGACGGCGGTGGCTCTGCGGACCTGGCGGGCGGTCTTCGAGGCCGTTCAGGACGGGAGCGTCGACGCCGGCGTCGTGCCGATCGAGCGTTCTCAGGGTGGCAGCGTTCGTGAGATCTACGACCTGCTGTTCGAGTTCGACGAGGTTCGTCTTGCAGCCGAGGTGACCGTCCCCGTCCACCTGGCTCTGCTCGCGCTGCCGGGCCAGACGCTGGACCAGATCGATCGTGTCTACAGCATCGCCCAGGCGCTCGACCAGGCAGACGAGTTCCTGCGATCACGGCCGTGGCAGGTCATGACCAGCTACAACACTGCGGGCGCGGCCAAGGCCATCGCCGACTCAGGCGAGCGGCGGGCCGGAGCCGTGGCCTCTGCCCGCGTCGCGCCGATCTACGGCCTGGAAGTGCTGGCCGGCGACATCCAGACGGGCGACGCCAACCGGACCAGATTCGTCGTCCTGGCCCGCGACCCCGTGCCCGACGAGTGGCTTACCTCGAACGCCCGATCCGGCCCGATGAAGACGACGCTGGTCTGGGCCGTTCGAAACGTCCCGGGCAGCCTGTATCGGTGCCTTGGCTGCTTTGCCGAACGAAATATCAACCTGTCTCGACTTGAGTCGAGGCCGAGCCGGGGCGTTCGATGGGAGTACGTCTTCTGGGCCGACCTGGACGCGGATCCCGACGGATCCGAGTGCGCCGCAGCGCTGGCCGCGCTCCTGCGCGAAGCCGTGATGGTTCGTGTCGCGGGCGTCTACCACCGCGCCCCCGAGGGGTAGCCAGGGGCCGATGCTGATGGCCGTTTCGCCGGGCCACAAGCCGCCGTTCGCCGCCTTCGTCCCGAGCAGTTCGGCGTCCGCACCGCGGGCCGCACCTGCGGCTGGACGCCGGCCGAAGCGACCGTTCAACCTGCGACCGTCCGGCCAGCTGGCCACCGGGCCGGAGCGGAGATCGATGTCCGCACGGCGGCATCGCATTGGGTCCGGCTCGTTTCCGAAGGCACGAAGACCTGTTCGTGGGTGGGTCGGGTCCGCTAGGCTAGGCGACTGGCGGGAGTGACGAGGCATGGTCAATGCATCCCGCGGGCGCGGACCGGGAGCGAGGTCAGGGTGAGCGGCGACACTCTCTCGAGTGAGGCGGAGCAACTCCGTCGATGCGCGGCCGACCTGGCCGGCGGGTTGTCTCGAACCGCCGGGCGCTCCGCGACGATCGCCCAGGAGCGAGCCGTGCTGCGCTTGCTCGGCGTCGACGGGCTGGATCGAGACGGGCGGCCTCTGGCCGCGTCGCTCGCAGAGCGCTACTGCGGCTCCGATGCCGGTCGCCTGGCTCGCGGCGTGATTCTGCCCTTCGCAGTGGCCCTGCTCGAATATGACATGTCGCCTCGCGAGCTCGCTCTCGATGGGGCCTCCGGGGCGATCGACCTTGGTCTCGAAGCCCAACTTCTCGAGCGCCCCGATCGACTGGCTGCGGCCGAGAGCAGAGCCGCTCAACTGCTGGAGGCGGCGCTGATCCGTTTCGACGCAAATCGCACTGCGACGCGCGACATGCGCGACGTCCTCGGTCAGCCCAACGAGCCCTGGCTTGCCATTGCCCTGCGCGCCAGCGAGGCCAAAGCCGCCGTCGCCGAGACGCGCTCGATCGTGGCCGGGGGCGCGGACGTGGTCCAGGTGCGTGTGCCGGCCAGCTGGGAACTGGCCGAGGCCCATCGCCATGCCGGTGTCGACACCCCCGACGCCTTCGAATCGGAGGCGTTCCGAAAGGGCCGGAATGCACACGTGGGCGATCGGCGGCGGGCTGCCCAGCCGGTCCGGCGTGCCGTCGACCCGGTTCCCGCCGGCAGCCAGCGCGGCCTTGCTTCGTTGCGCGCGGCCGCCGACGACGCGGCTGCTCAACGTCGCAGCTACGCCGCCCTGATGACCGTCACGTCGGCTTTCGCTGCGCCGGAGCAGGCCGTGGTGGCCGGCTTCGAGCGGATCGACCTTGTCGCCGCAGACCCGATTCGCGAGATCGTCGAAGAGAACGTCGACCCCGCAAGGGCGCTTGCCGACCACGCCTTCGCCCACCGGCTTCAGGCCCGGGCCGGTTGCCGCGTGGTCATCGGCCCAGGCCCGCTGGTGCTCGGCGTGGACGTGGCGAGCGGCCTCCCTTCGGACGCGACGACGAGAAACGGTCGTGCCCTGGCCCTCCAGGCGCTGGGCGTGGAGCTGGCCCTTGCCGACGGTCTGCCTGCCGAACGCCTGTTGCTGGGCGCGGTCCCGGACTGGGTCGTGGGCGAAGCCGACGCGGGCTCGATCCTGCTTCAGGCATGGCTGAGGCGAGTTGTCTTCCCCGGCCACAGGCTCGTCCTCGATGGGCCGACCAGCTGGCTCGGTTCGCCCGGCGGGGCAATTGCCCTGACTGCGGCTCTTGCGGGCGGGGCCCCTTCGATTGTTGTGGAGCCTGACTTTTCCGGCAGCGTGGCTACGGCGTCGGCGGACCTCGCCGGCGCGGCGAGGATGGCATGCACGCTGCAGGCTGCGCTCGGTGACGGCTCGTTGCACGGCGACACTGCGGAACTGGCCGCCAGGGTCCTTAGGGCTGCGCGCGAAGTCCTGGCCAGGCTTTCGGCCGAGGGCTGGGAGAGCCTGCTGGGGCCGGCAGGTCACGGTGCCGATGGCGATCGGCTCGGCGGGTGGGCGGTCGTCGAGCGCGACGGGGGACCGACTTCCGGAGCGAGGTTGCTTACGAGGCTGACCTGAGACGAGGGCCCATGCGCGCAGCCTTTGCCACCGCGCAGCCTCGCCGGGCGTCTCCCGCTCCAGGACTCGGTGCTAGCATGCCCGAGGCCGGCCGCAGCCCGGAGCAAGGAGCGAGGAGAAGCAGCTGACCAGTTCGAACGAGCGGACAATCGAACTCGCCGGGCGGCCAGTGCCCGTCCTGGTCGTTCTCGGTGTTGCCGCCCTCGCCGTCTCCTGGCTCGGGATCGTCTACTTTGCCGAGCCATGGAGCAGGTCGCTCCTGCCGTCCGGCATGGACGCCCAGTGTTACTGGGTGCCGAGCCTGGCGGATCCGTATCTCCACTCGAACTGGCTCGACCAGATCGCCTACCCGTACTCGCCGGCGTTCCTGCAGCTCCTCGAGCCGATTCGGCTGCTCCCGTGGCAGGCTTTCATGGGCGCCTGGGCGGCGATTCTGATGGCGGCCATGGCCTACATGACCGGCCCCCGCCTGATCCTCCTCGGTCTCGCGTTCTTCGGGCTGATGGAGATCTGGGGTGGAAACATCGAGCTCCTGGTCGCGCTGGCGATCGTGCTCGGCTTCCGCTGGCCTGCAGCCTGGTCGTTCGTGCTGCTGACGAAGATCACGCCCGGTGTCGGGCTCCTCTGGTTCGCGGTTCGGCGTGAATGGCGGTCGCTGGCGATCGTCGCCGTCGCGACCGCGGTCGTCGTCGCGGCTTCGTATGCGTCGATGCCCGGGGCCTGGCAAACGTGGCCGCAGGTTCTGGCCAACAACGTCGGTAAGAACGGGACGTGGGCGGCCGTGCCGATCCCGCTGGTCGTCAGGCTGCCGTTCGCCGTACTCCTCGTGGTCTGGGGGGCTCGAACGAACCGCCGCTGGACCGTCCCGGTCTCGGCCATGCTCGCCCTGCCGGCGCTCTGGTACGGAGGTCTGAGCATCATGATCGCGGTGCTTCCACTGCTCGGGGCGCGGTCCTGGACGGACATCCGTCGCGTGGCGGCGCAGGGCCGGTCCGAGCTCGGCGACTCCATCGCGCGCCTCCGCTCAGTGGGGCGTCGACGCAGCCCCGGGGAGTCGGCCACCCGGGTCGACTGAGGTATCCGCCCGGCGGCCGCTGCGCCTTCCTCGTACGATTGCACCAACAGCCAAACAACCTGCGTTACGGAGGAGGAATCGTGCCAGACCGCTCCCCACTGCCGGTTCGTGAGGCCGCCTGGCCGACGCTTCACGTCTCGCGACACCCGGCCATTCTCCACAAGCTCCGGATCCTTCGCGACGAAAGGACCGAGCCCAAGAAGTTCCGCGAGGTCGTCCGTGAGCTGTCGTGGCTGCTCGGCTACGAGGCCCTTGCCGACGTCGAGGTTCGCCCGCTTTCGGTGACGACGCCACTCGAGACCACTGATGCCTACGAGCTGGGCGTCCGCATCGGTCTTGTGCCGATCCTGCGCGCCGGCCTGGGCATGGTCGACGCCATGCTCGAGCTGATGCCCACCGCCGAGGTCTGGCATCTGGGCCTGTTCCGCGACGAGCGCACCCTTCGGCCTGTTGAGTACTACAACAAGCTTCCCGACTCGGCGACCGTGGACCTGTGCCTGATCCTCGACCCGATGCTCGCGACCGGCGGCTCTGCCACGGCAGCGATCGAGGTCCTGAAGCGATGGGGTGCAACGCGGATCAAGCTCATCAACTTGATCGTCGCGCCTGAGGGCGTGGACGCTGTCACCACTGCCCATCCCGACGTGGAAATCTACTGTGCGGCCGTGGACCGTCAGCTCAACGAGCACGGCTACATCATGCCGGGCCTCGGTGACGCCGGCGACCGCCAGTTCGGGACAGGCCGCTCGGACTGACCGGGCGCGAGATTCTCGCCAGAGGGAAAACGGGCGGCCGTCGGGCCGCCCGTTTCGTTACTGCGCGGCCTCCGTTGAGGCAGCGGGCGAGGTCGGTGCCGTCTTGCCCATCCCGAACTTGTTGAGGACCTGGTAGACCAGAAGCGCGCCGATGCACGCGGTGCCGATGCCGCCGATCGAGAAGTCGCCCTGGGTTATGGCCAGGTTTCCGGCACCCAGGGTAAGGGCCACCGCGGCCGTGATGAAGTTCTTGTTGTCGGTGAAGTCGACCCTGTTCTCGACCCAGATTCGTGCGCCCGTGGTGGCGATCAGGCCGAACAGGACGATTGCCATGCCGCCCAGGACGGGCTGCGGGATCGACAGCACGAGGGCCCCGAACATCGGCGAGAAGCCAAGCACGATGGCCACAACGGCCGCGATCAGGAAGACCAGGCTGGAGTAGATCTTGGTCACTGCCATCACGCCGATGTTCTCGGCGTAGGTGGTGACTCCGGTGCCGCCGCCGGAGCCCGAGACTATAGTCGCGACTCCATCGGCGAAGAACGCGCGTCCGATGTATGGATCCAGGTTTCGTCCGGTCATCGTAGCGACGGCCTTGATGTGGCCGAGGTTCTCAGCCACGAGGACTATCGCGACCGGGACGATCAGGGTGATGGCGTGCGAGTCGAACTGTGGCGCGGTCAGGGCCGGCCAGCCGAGCAGGGGCGCGCTCGTGATCGCGTTGAAGTCGATGTGAGTACCGCCCAGATTGAGGACGTTTGACAGCACCCAGTAGAGGATGTAGCCGAAGACGCCACCGATGAGGATCGGCAGCCGACGCAGCATGCCGGGCGCATACACGGCGACAATCGCTACCGCGAGGGCAGTGATCAGGCCGACGAGAACTCCGAAGTTGTCCTTCGCCGTGCCATTCGCGGTCATGTACCCAATTGCCGAAGGGGCAAGGTTCAGGCCAACCACCGCGACTACGGCGCCCGTAACAATTGGCGGCATCAGGAACTCGACCCATCGGTAGCCGACCGCCATGACGATCAGCCCGATCACCGCGTACACCGCACCGCAGGCGATGATGCCGCCCAGGGCGACTGGGATGTTGTGACCCCCGCCGATCGCCTCTGCCGAGCCGACCACGGCGATGAACGAGAAGCTCGAGCCGAGGTAGCTCGGAACCCGGCCGCGGACGAAGACGAAGAAGATCAGCGTGCCGATGCCCGAGAAGAAGATAGCGGTATTCGGGTTGAAGCCCATGAGGATCGGAGCGAGCACGGTGGCCCCGAACATGGCGAAGATGTGCTGAACGCCCAGTGCCACCGATTGCGCGGCCGGCGGCCGCTCGTCCGGGGCGATGATCCCTTCGCGTTTCACGGTCCACTGGAACATGCCTCGGACATATCCGATGGCAGCAGCCATTGAGCCACCTCCTCCGACCTGTCGGCTCCTCCCGGGTCTGACGAGCCCACCTCCAGCTTCCCGGGTGTACGCGAAGGGTGGCAAGAACCGGGAGCGTTCGCACGCCCATGGCGCACTTGAGTGTTCTTAAGGTGTGGATGAATGCCCGCGCCGCGGGCCGGTGCCAGGGCAGGCGCGTCCTCGATTCCGCGGACCCGCTAGCATCGATCTCGACATGTCGACACAGCCGGTCGCATCGGACATCTCACCCGCCTCAGCCGGGCCGATCTCTGCCGGCCTGACCTCGGCGGAAGCAGCGCAACGACTTCGCCAGGACGGGCCCAACGCCCTCGGCGGCGAAGGTCGCCGCGGGCCGCTGGCTGTTCTCATCAGCCAGTTCGCCAGCCCACTCGTCCTGATCCTCGTCGCCGCCAGCGCGGTCAGCGTTGCCGTTGGCGACCGCGTCGAGGCCGCCATTATCCTCACGATCGTGGCCATGAGCGCGCTATTGGGCTTCGTCCAGGAAGCCCGCTCGGAGGCGGCCGTGGCCGCGCTTCAAGCTCGCCTGGCGCTGCGCGCGACCGTGGTCAGGGACGGCAAGCAGCAGGAGGTCCCGATCCACGACGTCGTCCGCGGTGACCTGGTGATTCTCGGCGCCGGCGACATCGTTCCCGCCGACGCTCGCCTGCTCGAGTCCAATCACCTCTTCGTGGACGAATCGTCGCTGACCGGGGAGTCGGCCGCCGCGCTGAAGAATCCCATGCCGGGCGATCTCGATCCGGCCAAGGATGAGGATCGCGCCGGGCTGGCCTTCTTCGGGACGAGCGTCGTCAGCGGTACCGGACGTGCGGTGGTCACGGCCACCGGCGCGAAGACGAGCTACGGAGAGATTGCCCACCGGCTGGCCGAACGGGCGCCCGAGACCGATTTCCAACACGGCGTCCGCGCCTTCGGTTTGCTCATTGGCAGGGTCACCCTGATCCTCGTCGTCGGCGTCTTCGCCGTGAACGTTGCCCTGCAGCGACCGCTCTTCGACGCGCTGCTCTTCTCGATCGCCCTGGCGGTCGGCCTGACGCCCGAGCTGTTGCCGGCCATCGTCACCCTTAACCTCACCCGCGGAGCACGCGCTCTAAGCGCGCACGGCGTGCTGGTCAAACGCCTCCCTGCGATCCAGAACCTGGGCAGCGTCACGGTCCTCTGCACCGACAAGACGGGCACGCTGACTCTCGGCAAGCTGGAGCTGGTCAAGGCCGTCGGTATAGACAAAGACGACGCCGGCGAGGCGTCCCACGCACTCGAGCTGGCCTACCTCAACAGCCACTTCGAGTCGAGCTTCCAGAATCCACTCGATACCGCGGTCCTGGCCTCGGCCCCGAAGCCGGCCGACCTCGACTCATATCGGAAGCTTGCCGAGCTGCCGTACGACTTCAACCGCCGGATGCTCAGCGTAGTTGTCCAGCGCGGCAGCGAGCCGCCGCTGCTGGTGACCAAGGGCGCGCCCGAGGCGGTGGTTGCGGCTTCGAACAGTGTTCGCGAGGATCACACGGCGCGGGCTATCCACAAGGCAGAGCACGATCGGCTGGCGAAGCTGGTCAACGGGTCCTCTGCCGACGGCTTCCGGCTGGTCGCGGTCGCTTCCAGGGTGCTGCGCCCCGACGAGCTGACCGGCCTGACGGCTTCGACAGCAAAGGAGGCCGCTCCGGCTTCAGCCACGAAGGCTGCGGCTTCGACAGCAAAGGAGGCCGCTCCGGCTTCAGCCACGAAGGCTGCGGCTTCGACAGCAAAGGAGGCCGCTCCGGCTTCGATCACGAAGGCTCCGGCGTCGACCGCAGTTGCTTCAACTTCGACCGCAGACGCCCCGGCTTCCGCCGGTGGCGTCGCCCTCGCCGACGCTTCCCGGCTGGAGCGCGACCTCACCTTCGAGGGCGTCATCCTCTTCAGCGACCCGCCGAAGCCGGACGTCGGGGCGGCGATCGCGAACCTGGCGAGCCAGGGGATCGCCCTCAAGATCATCACCGGCGACAACGACCTGGTGGCTCGCCACGTGGCGGGGCTGGTCGGGTTGAAGGTCGATGGAGTGCTGACCGGCGACCAGATGCGGAAGCTCACCCATCCGGCGCTGGTAGCCCGCGCCCCTCGGACGACGATCTTCGCTCGCGTGGATCCCGACCAGAAGCTTCAGGTCATCCGGGCGCTGCGTGAGTCCGGGCATGTCGTCGGCTACATGGGCGACGGCATTAACGACGCCCCGGCGCTCCACGTCGCCGATGTCGGTATCAGCGTGGACAACGCCACCGACGTGGCCCGCTCCGCGGCCGACATCATCCTGCTCGAACCCAGCCTCGCGGCCATCAGCCAGGGCGTGACCGAGGGGCGGCGCACCTTCGCCAACACCCTCAAGTACATCCGGATGGGCACGAGCTCCAACTTCGGCAACATGCTGAGCATGGCCGGAGCCGCGCTCCTGCTGCCCTTCCTGCCGATGCTGCCGAGCCAGATCCTGCTCAACAACCTGATCTACGATGCCTCGCAGACGGCCATTCCCTCGGACAACGTGGATCCGGACGTCGAGGCCGAACCGGCCCGCTGGGACGTGCACGCGATCGAGCGCTTCATGGTCATCTTCGGGCCGATCTCCTCGATCTTCGACTACGTCACCTTCGGTGTGCTGCTCCTGATGCTGGGCAACAACGCGGACTCCTTCCGCACCGGTTGGTTCGTGGAGTCGCTCTTCACCCAGATCCTGGTGGTGCTCGTCATCCGCACTCGCCGCAGCCCGTTCTGGCTGAGCCGCCCGAGCAGGCAACTGGGGGCGGCGATACTCGCGGCACTGGCAGTGGCCGTGATCATTCCGCTCAGCCCGCTTGGCTCGGACGTGATGGGTTTCGGCGCGCTACCGTGGCAGTTCTGGCCGCTGCTGGTGGTCATCGTGGCCGCATACCTGGCCCTCGTGGAAGTGACCAAGCGCATCTTCGACCTGCGCGAGGCCCGCAGGCCCGATGCGATCGCGCGTCACAAGGCGCAGGCTGCACTCCGCGTCGAAGCCTCGAGCAGGTAGGCCCGGCCCTGATGTCGGATCGCCGAAATCGGTCGACCGGGCGCTGCAGCGGCACGAGATTGTGCTGTCGTGAGCCAGTCCGAGGCTCGTTCCCGGAGTGGCTGCTGAACTGGAGGAAGTCGTGGAACTGAAGATCGAGCCGTCCAGTACGGCCCTGGTTGTCATCGATCTGCAGCGCGGGATCGCCGCGAGCCCAGCTGCCCCGCACGATCCCGCTGAGGTTGTCGCTCGCGCGTCGCAGATTGCGGAGGCGCTTCGGGCAGCGGGAGGCACGGTAGTGCTCGTTAGGGTCACTTCCTCGCGGGACGGCAAGGACGGTCTCAGGCCGATCACCGACCGGCCGCCGGCCTGGGCCGGCAGCGGGTCTCTTCCGCCTGAGTGGGCAGAAATCGCCCCCGAACTCAAACCCGAGCTAGCCGACGTCGTCATCACCAAGCGCCAGTGGGGCGCCTTCCACGGCACCGAGCTGGACCTGCAGCTCCGCCGACGCGGGATCGACACGATCATCCTGTGCGGCATCTCGACCGGCGCCGGCGTCGAGAGCACTGCCCGCGACGCCTACGAACGCGGCTATCAGCAGATCTTCGTCGAGGATGCAATGGCCGCCCGCGACGCCGACGAGCACAACCACACCGTGAGCCGGCTCTTTCCGCGAATCGGCCGCGTCCGCTCCACCGGACAAGTACTGGCCGCGCTCAAGTAAGGCGGCTCGGCCCCGGGGGCTGCGGCGCAGCCGGCAGCGCTCGGCCGTGTCCGACTCGCGATCCTTCTTACAGGCCGCTTACATGAAAACCTTGGGATGACGACCGACGAAGGCGGATGATCGGCGGGTCGCCCCGACCGGGCGACAAGTAGACGGCCTCGTGAAACGGAATCGCGCTCGGACGGTCACCTGTCTGACCGCGGCCCTGCTCGTCTGTCTCGCCCTGGCCGGGTGCGGTCGCGGCGGGGCGACATCTCAGCCCACGCTCCCGCAGGCCAGCCCCAGCCCCGCCGCGACGGCTGCGAACGTCAGCCCGTCCGTCGACGCGACGGCTTCCCAGCCCCGTCGCCGTCCGCGTCTCCGCCCGTTTCGGCGGTCCAGCCGACCATGGATCCGGTGGCCAGCGAACTCGACCAGATCAATCAGCTGATCAACGACCTGAACAACTCGGTCCAGTCGTCGGACTCGTCGCAGCAGGGCGGCGAGTAGCGATGGGACGGGCAAGGAGCTCCTCGATGCGCTCAGTTCTTCGCAACTGCATCGTCGCCGCGGCGGTCGCGGTCGTGGTTGCGGCCTCGGCCGTCGGCGTCGTCGGCGCCGCGTCGCCGGCGCCCGTGCCGGGAGGCCCCGCCGGTTTGGGCGTCTGCGCGGTCCAGGCTTCCGCCGCTCGATCGGGTGGAACCGTCGCCGCCCTGCGAGCCTTTGCGGATTGCGAGATCGCACGCCGAATGACGACGCTCGGTCAGCTGACGTCGGCGGTCGCCGCGTCGAAGAGCCTGACCTCAGCCGATGCCGCCGCCCTTTCCACCGACATAGCAGACGCCAGCTCGGGCCTGGCGAGCCTCAAGACCTCGATCGACGGCGGGCGGTCGACGACGGCACTGAAGCTCGAGATCGTCGAGATCGTCTCCCGGTACCGCGTCTACCTGCTTCTCGGGCCGCAAGTACGACTGACCATCGCGGCCGACGACGTGCTGGCTCTCAAGCCTCATTTCGACCAGGTCTCAACCGCCCTCGCCGGGCGGATTGTGGGAGCTGACGCCAGCGGCCAGGACGTCGCTGCGGCCCAGGCCTCGCTCGATGCCATGAACGCTTCCGTTGCCGCTGCCGTGGCCTGGCGTCACCCCTGCCGGCCCGACTGTTGGCACTGACCCCGGCCCAGTACAACGCCGGCATGGCCGGTCCCGTCCTCCAGACGGCGCGTGGCGACCTCGTCCGGGCCGGCGACGATCTGAAGGCAGCGGCCCAGGACGGCCGAGCCGTGATCGCCGAGCTCAACTAGGACGGGTGCTGGGTACTCGGAAGTCTCGCCGGCGCTCGGCGACCGTCCGTATCAGCCGGACTCCGGCCCGCATTGGCGACCGGGGCAGGGCAGCCAGCTTCCGATCGCGCCGCGCGGTCATGGTCCTTTCGGATCGACTGAGATCGCGCAACGACGCCCGGCCGATCGTGGTGGGGCGGCTCGAGCTCGCTGTTCTCCAGCGGGGGGCGCTCGTTTGGAAGAAGCAGCCGACCGCAGAGGGGGGGGTAGCGGTCGGCTGCTTCTTCTTCGCGGCCGGGCGGATACAGCTACCAGCGCCGCTGGCCACCACGTCATTTGGCCAGCGTTTCCTTGTGGAATCCTGAATCCGCTCGAATTCGAGGAACCCCCGATGCCGGACGCGATCGGCGGGTGGGACAGGAGCCTCAGGGCGCGGCGTCAGCCCACGCTTCGAGCGACGTGGTCACCGGCATCCCTGTCGAGGCGGACTGCTCGATGGCCAATGACACCAGGTGGTCCTGGCAGGCAGCGGCCAGCGGATAGGGCGGCGCCCCGTTGCAGCGGGCCCAAGCCGCCATCGCCGTCAGCACCGTGCTCATCGCGATCTCGTCGTCGTTGAGCCGCAGGCCGGGGAACGGGTTCCGATAGAGGATCGTCTCGCCGATGCTGATGTGGTCCGTCTCGAAGCCGTCGAGATCGAGGTCGTAGCCGGTCTGACGGCGCACCAGCGGAGACCGAACGATCGTGCGGGGGCCGATGAGCTGCACCACCTCGTCGTTCGAAATCTCGCCAGCGGAGCCGCGAACCACGATGCGGCGCGACCGCAACTGGTTGTGCCACTGGTTGTCCGTGAAGTCGTAGAGCCCCATCGATCCACCGAAGTCAATGGTGGCGATGGTCGTCCTGGCGTCTTTCGGACGGTCGTCGTCGGTCCAGCGGTCGCGAACCAGCGGGTCGATGAGGGGCGCGACGAAGGTCTGGGCGCTGACGGTAACCGGCCCGAGACCGCCACCCAGGAAGGCCCTCATCAGCGCTACCGCGTGGTACAGGTGCGTCGACGAGACCTGGACCGACGTGACCGTTCCGATCGCCCCGCTTCGCGCCAGCGCCAGCCGCGACGCGTGGCTCGGATACATCGGGTATTGTTCCGCGACCTGGACGAGGTCGCTGGACCCAACCGAACCCCACAGCCGCCGGAGCCCATCCAGGTCGGGCGCGGGTGGTGTCTCGGAAAGGACGGGCAGCCCGAGCTCCACCGCGGCCTCCGTCACGCCCGGCGCGGCGGCCCAGGGCACGGCGCTGACAATGAACTCCGGACGTTGAGCCGATTTGAACTCCCCGACCGAGGCGTATCCCGGCACCCCCCACCGCGCCGCCAGGATTTCGGCGGCTTCTCGGTTGCGCCCGACGACACCGACGACCTCAACCTGTGTCGGCAGCATGCGCGCGAGCCTCAGGAAGTGCTGCGCTCGCCAGCCGCCGCCGACGATTCCGAACCTGCTTGGCATGGCCTCATGCTAGCCCAGACCGCGGCTCGAGGGGGCGCGTTTGGCCGCCGGCCTCGACGCCGCCCGCCCCAATCGCCCCGATTGTGCGCCGCCTGGAGGGGCGAATCAACGTCTCGTGGGGAGGCGCACGGCGTGGACTCGCCGTTGCGATGCCGGTCCGGCCAGAGCGGCAGGCGATGACGCCGCCGCCGAGGCGGGGTTACGACGGCGTCCGTGTCGTCCGCGGCGACGGGATCTCAGCCGGCGCGGAGCGCCTCGAAGAACGGCGCGAATCTCTCGAGCGTGGCTCCGGTCAGGGCCGGCAGCGGGCTCGGGTCGTCCGCCTCGCCGACGTAGAGCGTAAGGTGCCGTAGACCGGCCCCGCCGAGTGACCGCATCGTCGCCACGACCGTCTCGCGTGGACCGCCGATCCAGCCCGGGCGCTCGTCGGCCGAACCGTCGGGCTTCAGCGCGACTCGCCCATAGCCGGTCAGCGCAAGCGTGGCCGGGTCGCGGCCCACAGTCGCGCATGCAAGGGCCGCCTGCCCGGCGATCTGGGCGACGTGCGCCGCGGTCGAAAGCGGGGTGTTGACATTCACGGCATCGCCCCATCGGGCCGCGATTTGCATCGTTCTCTCGCCCTTGCCGGCGATCCAGATGGGGATGCCGGTCGGCCGCGGGCCACGTGGCAGCGCTTGGGCGCCGTCGGTTCGGTAGTACTCGCCCTCGAACGTGACCGGCGGCTCTCGAAGCATCCGCGCGATGATCTCGACCGCTTCCGCGTGCCTGCCGACGTGACGTTCACTGTCGTAGCCGAAGATCCGCCAGCTGGCGTCGGTGGCCGGCACGCCGCTGCCCAGGCCGAGGACCAGCCGTCCGCCGCTTACCTCGTCGAGTGTCGTGGCCATCTTCGCGAGCAGGGCAGGGTTGCGGAAACCTGTGCAGGCAACCAGCGGCCCGATCTCGATCCGGCTCGTTGCTTCGGCCGCCGCTGCGAGGATCGTCCAGCATTCCCAGAAGCCGTACGGCGGTCGGCCCGGGATTATTCGCTGGAGATGGTCGGGCGCCCAGAGGGTGTCGATGCCGAGCGCCTCAACGTCCAGCGCGAGCCCCCGCATTGTCGGCCAGCCGACGTTCACGCCGTCGCGGCCCGGCCACGTCGGAAGGCACAGCCCGATCTTGAGCTGCCTAGCGTCTGCCACCAGTCCTCCTCCGAGCCCCGCCGCAGATCACGCGGCGACCACCTGGTTGCGGCCTGCACGCTTGGCCATGAAAAGTGCGACGTCGGCCCGGCCGATCAGCGCGTCCTTCGTGGGATCGGCGGGATCGATGACGGCACATCCGGCGCTGACGGTGACTCGCAACTGTCGTCCATCGGCACCGGGCACCGTGCGCGCCTCGAGGCCACGTCGGACTTCGTCGGCAACCATGGTGACCTCGCGCAGAGTGCAGTCCTCGAGTATCACGACGAACTCCTCGCCGCCGTATCGGGCGACGAGATCGGCGGAGCGCAGGCGCTCGTGGAGGACGCCGGCGAAGAGCCGCAGCACGGCATCGCCGACGAGGTGACCGTGCTGACGGTTGAAGTCGCCGAAGTGATCGAGATCGAACATGATCGCGGCGAGGTTTCCGGCCGGTGCGCGGCGCTTGAACCGGGCGATCAGGTGGTCGAGTTCGGCATCGAAGTGCCTGCGGTTGTAGAGGCCCGTGAGCCCATCGTGGATCGCGAGGGCCGATACTTCTTCGACGAGGTGGGCATTCGCGAGCGCGAGCGCCGCGTGGGAGCCGAGCAAGGCGAACACTTCGCGCTCGGCCGGCGTGAACATGGCGTCGGTTTGGGCCCTGCTCACGGTGATCACACCCAGCACCGTGTCCTCGTGGACGAGTGGCACGCCCACCGCGGACATCGATTCGAACTGCATGTAGCTGCGCAACGCCGACGTGTATCCGGTGCGGGTGATCGCGTCCGAGAAGACCACGGCCCGCTCACTGATGGCTCGACCGGTGATTCCGCTGCCCGGTTCGATGATCTGACCGATGGCGCCCTCGGCGAGGCCTCGGACGGCGCTGACGCGGTATCGGCCATCGGCCCGATCCAGCGTGGTGATCACCACCATGTCCGAGGGAACGACGGCGCTGGCGGCGTCGACGAGGGCTGCGACGAGGCGCCCGGGTTCTTGGATCGCGTTCACAACCGCCCCGAATTCCGCGAGCGCCGCGAAGAGGTGCACGCGATCGCGCAGGGCTTCCAGCGCCTGGCTGCGCCGCAGGGCGCTGGAGAGGCGATCCGCGATGGCCCGTGCCAGCCGTAGGTCGTCCGGCGTCATGCCGACGAGCCGCAGCGACTCAATGCTGAGCACGCCGAGGACCGCCTCGTCGCTGAGCAGCGGGGCGGCGATCTCAGCGACGACCCCCTCCTCCCCGGACACATAGTCAGGGTCGCTGCTGACATCGCGCACCAGCTCCGCAATGCCGGTTCGATATACGCGACCGATGACACCCCTGCCCGCGTCCAGGCGCTCAGGAATGGATCTATACCCGCGCTGCGCGCCCAGTCGCAAGCCGGGCCCATCGGCGAGGTACAGCGCCAGGAACCTGTAGCCCATCCGCGTTTCCAGTTCGCCCAACACCGCGTCGAGTGCCGCCGGGACCGGCCCCTGCTCGACGAGGAGGCGTCCCACCACTTCGATCCCGCTCAAGGCGTCGGCCCCCCGGCGGGCATCGGTGATGTCGATCCCGGTGGCGATCACGAAGGTGACAGCGCCCCCCGCGTCGGAGAGGCAGGTGTTCTCCCAGTGAACAAGCCGCAATTCGCCCGCGGCCGTCATCCACTGGCTCTCGTGGCTGTTGGGGAATGCCCCCGCATGAAGATCGTCAAACTCCGCCCGAACGGCCTCGACCTCAGGCGACGGGAACAACACGTCCCACAACGGGCGGCCGAGGATATCGGCGGCGGGATAGCCGCTCAGGCGTTCGCAGGCATCGTTGACGCGTACCAGCCGACCCTGCGGGTCGAGGACGATCACGAGCGCCTCGGTGGCGCCCAGGACCGCTTCGACGAATCGCTCGCGCTCGCGCAAGGCTTCCTCGGCCATCCTGCGTTCGGTGACGTCGACCGAAATGCCGAATGTGCCGATGATCTTCTCCTCTGCGTCGCGCAAAGGCAGCTTGGTCATCGAAACCCAAGTATCCGGCAGACCGGCCCGTGTCTCCCTCTCTTCAGTGGTATACGCAACCCCCGTCCGAATGACCTGTTGTTCATCCTCGTAAGCCTGGTGCGCATGTTCGTCGGTGAAGAAGTCAAAGTCGGTCTTGCCAATCGCCTGCTCAGGATCACTCAAGCCGAGAGTCCGGGCCCCGTTGCTGCTGATCCTGATGAATCGGCTGTCACGATCCTTGAAGTACACCTGGGCAGGAATGTTCTCCATGAGAACATGCATCAGCTCCAGCTCATGGTGCAGGTCTTCCTCCGCCTTCTTGCGCTCGGTGATGTCGATACCGGTCGCGATCACATGGGTGACAACGCCCCCCGCGTCGGTGAGGCAGGTGTTCTCCCAGTGGATGAGCCGTAATTCGCCGGCGGTCGTCAGCCAGCTATTCTCGAAAGAGTTGGGAAACGTCCCGGCCCGCAGGTCGTCAAACACCGCCCGCACGTCCTCGACCTCGTCCGATGGGAGCAGCAGGTTCCAGAACACGCGACCGACGGCCTCCGCCGCGAGGTACCCGCTCACTCGCTCGCAGGCCCCGTTGAAGCGCACTATTTGACCCTGCGGGTCGAGGACGATCACGAGCGCTTCGGTGGCGCCCAGTACGGCTTCGACGAACCGTTCCTCCTCGGCCAGCTTCCGTTGCGCCTCGATGGCGGCGGTGACGTCGCGGGCGACCGAGACGCTGCCGAGGAGACGGCCGCCTGCGATGATCGGCTCAACCGTCGACTCGATCCAGATCTCACGGCCGTCGCGAACCCGAACGCTGCCCGTTCCACGCCACGTTCGCCCGGCCTCCAGCGTGGCGAGAAGCTCGCTCCCGTCGCCGCCTTGCGCGAGTCGATAGGGCAACAGCTCCTCGAACGGGCGGCCCACCGCCTCGGCGGCCGAGTAGCCGAACATGCGCTCGGCTGAGGCGGTCCAGTGCGTGAATCGATTGGCCGGATCGGTCGCGAACACGGCGTCGGAGATGTGGTCCAGCAGGAGGCGCATCTCGTCGCTGCCACCAAGTGCGGCGTCGATCGTCGGCGAGTCGGCTCGGGAACTGGCGGCGCCCGATGTGCCAGCCGCTCCGGGCCGTCTGCGGCGATTGTCCGGCAGGGCTGCGTGCGTGCCGTCGCCAGGTGAACGAGATCGCGATCGTGGGCTACCCATCGCGAGACTTCCATCCACAGAATGTCCGCCGAGCCACGGCGATCGTCTACCACGTCGGGAGGATGCCCCGGACGGGGCATCCTGGTTCGTCGCCACAGACAATACAACGGTCTGTCGGCTCTGTTGGAGCGGGCTGTCGCTTCGCGGACGGATGCAGAGTTCGAGCGGGAGGCGGGACTACTCCGGGCGGCTCGCTGTGCTGACGCCGGCGAGCCCTTCTGGGCGCACTCGGTCGCCTCCGAGGGCGAACGCGAGGGCGAACCGATCAGCGGCCCGCAAGCGCGGCGAGGGCGACGGCAAGCTGCCCGGCGATGCGGGCGTTGTTGACGATCAGCGCGACGTTCGCCCGCACGGATCCGCCCTCGGTGATCTCGGCGATGCGGGAGAGCAGCCAGGGAGTGAGCGCCGGTCCCTCGATCCCCGCTGCCCCGGCGTCGACGATCGCCTGCGACACGGCGGCCCGCGCGGCGGCGAGCGGGTACGCGTCCGCCTCCGGCACGGGGACGCAGAAGAGGAGGCCCGATCCGAGGCGCAGGTCGAAGTGGGTCTCCGCCAGCTTTGCGGCGGCTGCCACGTCTGGAACGGACGCTGGAGCGGGAATGCCGCTTTCGCGCGACCAGAAGCCGGGCATGTCCCCGGTGCCGACTGCCACGACCGGGACGCCGCGCGTCTCGAGGTACTCGAGCGTGGCCGGCACATCGAGGATCGCCTTGGGCCCCGCGCAGACGACCGCAATTGGGGTCCGGGCGAGTTCCTCGAGGTCGGACGAGATGTCCAGCGTCGGCGGAGCCGATTCGCCCGGTACCCCGAGCGCGCCGCGGTGGACGCCACCGATACCACCCGTGGCGAAGACATCAATCCCGGCGGCGGCCGCGGCGATCATGGTCGCGGAGACGGTCGTGGCCGCCCAGCCAGCGCCGGCGAGCGCAGCGGTAAGGCTCGGCCGGGCCGCCTTCATCACGCCTGTGGTGGTGGCAAGGGTGACGAGACCTGCCTCGTCGAGGCCGACCAGGACTCGGCCGCCATGTATGGCTACCGTCGCCGGCACGGCCCCGCTCGCGCGCACGGCTACCTCAGCTGCGCGAGCCACCTCCACGTTTTGCGGGTACGGCAGGCCGTGGCTGATGAGCGTCGACTCGAGGGCGACGACCGGGCGACCCGCTGCGATGGCCCCGGCGACCTCGGGCGCGATCGCGAGCCGGTCGCGAAGACCGGCAAAGGCGGACTGTCCGGGACGTGTCTGCACTACCCGATGGTACAGGCCCGGCGCCGGTTCGGGCTGCGGGGCACCCCGGGGCAATAGTGCATGGCCCGCTCCGCTCGGCCGAGGAGCCTTGCCGGTCCGACCCGCCCTCGGGTCGGGCCGGACCCTCGCGAGCCGGGCGTCAGCCGAATACGAGCTCCTCGCGCGGCCGAAGCAGCTGCCGGGTCGCCAGGCGGTTGCCGGCCAGTGCGGCCCGCCGTAGTCCGGCTCCAATCGATGTGCAGTCCCGCCGAGCGGCCAGCCATCCGAGGATGAAGCCGGCGTCGAAAGCGTCGCCTGCACCGGTCGTGTCGGAAGCGGTGACGGCCCTGGCCGCGACCTCGAACGTACGCACTGCGGTCCCGTCGCGATAGAGGAGCGTCGCCCCCCTCGGACCTCGCTTGAGGATCACGATCGGGGCGATATCGAGTAGCGCCTCCTCGGTGGAGGCGAGCGCCCGGGCCTCGGTGCCGGCCGCAAACAGGAGGTCGGGGCCCGCGCCGAGGATGACCTCAATCGCACCGCGCTGCCCAAGAGCGAGGAGGGGCCCGGCCGATGACAGGTCCACCGCGACGAGCGCCCCGGCGGCGTGGGCGAGTCCGGCCGCCCGCGCCCCCGCCTCGCCGAGGGGGTGGTCGAGGAGCGAGTAGGTCGGGATGTGGACCAGCTCGGCCGACGCGAACCACTCCTGCCGCAGGTGCTCCGGGGCGAGACGGAGCGCCGCGGCGCGATCCTGGACGAACGAACGCTCGCCGCCCGGGGCCACGAACACGCCGACCCGGCCGGTCGGCTGACCCACAATGCGGACGACGTGCGGCGTGACACCGTCCCGGCGGATCGTCTTGAGGAGTGCGCGACCCGCGGCGTCTCGACCGACCGCGCCGATGAGGCCGACCCGCGCGCCACTTCGACCGAGCCAGCGGGCGGTAGTGGTTGCCGAACCGCCCTGGCGGAGCATCACTCGGCCCGGGACGTCCGTGGCCGTCTCGAGTTCCGTGGCCGGCGCGAGGACCACATCAACGACGACGTCGCCGACCACCACGACGTAGGGACGATGCCTTCGCTCCGGCATCCGTTGCTCCTGTGTCGGTAGCGCTGCGGGCCGGTCTCGCCGGCCGTCCCGGGTGGCACTCACGCGATGATAGTCGCCCAGACGGGCGCGGTGGCCGGTCGGGCAGCCGGCAAGAGGCCGGGTCGGTCAGATGCCCGGCTCGCCCGACGACGGCGTTGGGCCGAACTCGTATCGGCAGAAGCGACAGACCAGCGCGGCGGCCTTGACCTGCTCGGCGCACCGGGGGCACGTCTTCGTGTCGTCGGTCGGGCTAGCGGCGACGGCTGGTGCGACCTGGGCCGGAGCCGCCGTCGCCGTCTCCGTCAGCGGCGGCGGAGGAGTCGATGGCCGGTACTCGTAGACGACCACGAGTTCCCCTGCGGGCTTCGTCGCAGTCATGTACAGGAGAACTACGATCCCGACGAGGATGACAACGGCGAGAACGGCCAACACCCAGGCCCCTGTGCCCCAGGATCCGGGGACATAGGTCTGCGAGACGGCGAACCAATGGTGGTACGCGAGTTCCTGTGCTTCCCCTTCGGCCTCGGCCGCCGCCCATTCGTAGTTGCCTCGATGGCGTACGGCGCGTGTCGCGCCGGGGGTGGTTGGCCGCGCGAACCAGGCCAGCTCGTGGTCCCCCGGATGCGACGGAGGCAGGAAGCAGGGATATCCTTCAGGGTCGGTCCATGCACAACGTTGCCACTGGTGACCTCCGTCATGCGACAGGAACCGGACGCAGCGATATCCCTCAGGGTCGGTTGCCGGACAACGTAGCCATTGTTGGTTCGCCACGGACTTGGATCCATCTGCCCGAGAAACACCGGGGCAACGCGCGCTCTCGTGGCCTCAAGTATGCGACGTTGACGCCGGCCCAGATCATGCAAATCACGTGGGCACTCATCGCGGAGAGTCCGTGCCAGCTGGCTCCGCCTAAACTAAACGGACCGTGGCGAGAGGGTTCTCGATCTCGACCCCGGCGATCCGGCGTCCGGCCCCGAAATACGGCGTCAGCGTCTTTCGACCCGGCCGGCGTCGCGCCGATCGGCTCAGCCCGCCGCGGCGGGCTCCAGCCGCCGCCGGAGATACTGCCCGGTCAGCGAGCCGTCGGCCCGCACGAGCTCGGCCGGCGGCCCCTCGAAGATCACCCGCCCGCCGTCGTGGCCGCCGCCCGGCCCCAGGTCGATCACCCAATCCGCCCGGGCGATGACGTCGAGGTTGTGCTCGATGACGATAACGGCCCGTCCGGCCTCGACCAATCGGTCGAGCAGGCCGATAAGGTTGTCGACGTCCTGCATGTGGAGCCCGGTCGTCGGCTCGTCGAGGACGTACACGTCGGTTGCGCCGGACATCTCGATCGCGAGCTTCAGCCGCTGGCGCTCCCCGCCCGATAGCGTGTCGAGCTCCTGGCCGAGCGAGATGTAGTCGAGGCCCACGTCGGCCAGGCGGTCGAGCATGACCCGAACCGGCCGCTCGGTGAAGAAGCCGCGCGCCTCCTCGACCGACATCGCCAGTACCTCGACGATATTCCGTCCTCGCAGCCGGTAGGCAAGTACCTCGTCGGTGTAGCGACGGCCCTCACAGGCCTCGCACACGCTGGCGACGTCGGCCATGAACGCGAGGTCGGTGTAGATCATGCCCAGGCCGTTGCAGGCCGGGCACGCGCCCTCCGAGTTCGCGCTGAACAGCGATTCCTTCACGCCGTTGGCGGCCGCGAACGCGCGCCGGATCGGGTCGAGGATGCCCGTGTACGTCGCCGGGTTCGAGCGCCGTGAGCCCCGGATCGCGGACTGGTCGATGACCGTCACCGATGGGTCGGTCCGGGGCAGGCAGCCGTGGATCAGCGAGCTCTTGCCGGAACCCGCGACCCCGGTCACCGCGACGAGCAGGCCGAGCGGCACGTCGACCGAGACGTCCCTGAGGTTGTGGAGCCGCGCGTTACGGATCGGGATCGAGCCGCGCGGCACCCGCGGCTCCGGCTTCAGCTCCCGCCGTACGTCGAGGTGGCGGCCCGTGGCCGTCCCCGACGCGATGAGGCCGTCGACCGTGCCCTCGTACACGATTGTCCCGCCGTGGGAGCCGGCGCCCGGGCCCATGTCGACGACGTGGTCGGCGACCCGGATCACCTCAGGGTCGTGCTCGACGACGAGGACCGTGTTGCCCTTGTCGCGCAGGCGGCACAGCAGATCGTTCAACTGGTGGACGTCGTGGGCATGGAGCCCGATCGTCGGCTCGTCGAAGACGTACGTCGCGTCGGTCAGGCTCGAGCCGAGGTGGCGGACCATCCTCGTCCGCTGCGTCTCGCCGCCGGACA
>Ga0182027_10000913_pt1 | contig 49987 bp, 44 predicted proteins | sample 712E1DmetaG_FD_121300 | JGI IMG/M metagenome (GOLD analysis project Ga0182027, IMG submission 121300) | Permafrost microbial communities from Stordalen Mire, Sweden - 712E1D metaG (Illumina Assembly) | ecosystem: Environmental > Terrestrial > Soil > Wetlands > Permafrost | place: Sweden...
ACAGCCCGCGAGCGAAGTGCGCGATCTCGGTTTCCAGAACCGCACAGGCGATGACCGCGGTGCGTGGCCGGGTGTTGGATATTCCATTCGACATGGGTCTTCGACTGGTAGCCCAGATGCGAAGGCACCGCAAGATGAAAACCTCTGCCCGATGAGAACCGGTGGTCGGATTGTGATCTGACCTTCTCAGGAAGTAGAGCTATCACTTCGCCGAGCCGGACTTGTTCTTGATGGCGGTATAGTTCACTAGGCGCTCATCCGCCAAAGCGTCGTCACCGGTCAGCACGACAACCGGCATTTTGACCCATATGCCGGGCTTCAGTACATTCTTGTTCTCCAAACCATATGTCGCCCACGACGCCTGCCATGAACCCTTCGCCAGCTTGGCGCGCAATGTCCACTGCTTCATCTTCTTGTTGTAGGCCAGCTTGCAGCTTCCAAAATGGCCCACACCTTTCCCCTTGCCCTTTGCGTCCAAGGTGAACGTCGTGTTCGTCGTGCCGCCGATGTCCAGCGTGACGACCTTGTTGGTCAGATTGTAGTCCGACCCGAGATCCAACGCGGCAGTTAGACTGCAACTGTCAGAGTTGGTCTTGGCGAAATTCAACTTGATCTGCATCTTGGTGATGGTCAGTTCGCAAGTGACGGTTACCAGTGAGGTCGCATTGGTCGAAGCGAGTCCGTCGCTAACAGTCACGCTCACAACGTACGGTCCGCAGTTGGTGAACACATGACATGGATCACAATCCGAGCTCGTGTCGCCATCCCCAAAATCCCACAAACAACTCAGCGGATCGCCATTCGGATCGTACATTCCAACAGTGAAACATACCGGCCCGTATCCAGCCACCACCGTCCGGCCATCCATCTGTGCCAGCTTGTTCGTTGCTGCCGGCGACGCGGTGATTTGTGGCGGGACTTTCGTAGCCACAATAACGGTGTTGCTCCTTGAGACGGCGCCGTCACTGGCGGTCAAGCACAACACGTACGTTCCATTGGTCGAGAAGCAGGCGGTTGTATCGGCCACATTGACGTTGCCGAATGTCACGGTGCCCGGGCCGCTGACCTCGCTCCATGAACTCGTCAGAATGCCATACGGCAATCCGTCATCGGTCACCCTGCCATTGAGCGATGCGCAGGATGGAAACGCCACGGTTTGCGAAGAACCGGCCGTCACAACGGGCGGGGCGTTGAGAAGAACGGTTACGGTATTGATGGAACTGCCGCCATTGCTCGCAAATATCACCGTACCGGTGAAAACGCCTCCAGCAACCGAATTGAAACTCACCGTGACCGTGCCGGTCCCACCTGCCGCCACGTTGTAAGGGCTGCCGCTGACTATCACAAACGGACTCGTGACGGACAACACCGATCCGGTCAGCGTCTGCTGCCCGGTGTTCATCACAGAGAACGTCTGGTTACTGGTTTGCCCCACAGTCACTATATGCCAGTCGCGGCTGGCCGGATTGACCACCAGATGAGGCGGACTGAGCGCCACGATGTAGTTTGTGCGGGTCAGGTTGCTTGTGCCAAGCGGTCCTGAGACAGTCAGGCTTACCGTGTAAGTGCCGGCGGCATAGGTGTGCACCGGGTTGGTAGAGACGGCAAAATTGGTCGTGGCGCCGTCGCCGAAGTTCCAGAACCAATTCGCGATCGTGCCGCTGGAACCGTCGGTGAACGTCACCGGCAACGGCACACCACCATTGGTTGGGCTGCCGGTGAAACTGGCCATCGATACAATCGCCACTATGCCTGTGCCTGTGACCTGGTTGGTTGAATTGCCTGCATTGGCGGTTGTGAATATCACGTTGGTGGCGAAGCTCCCGGCGGAGGTCGGTGCAAACTGAACCGTCACGTTGGTTGAACCGTGTCCCGGTACGCTGAAGGGCGTACCCGAGGAAATCGAGAACGGTGCGGTGGACGAGGCCGAGCCATTAGTGACCGCTATGTCGCCGGAGTTGGCTACCACGAACGTGGTCGTAGCGGTCGCGCCCATGGCAATCGAGCCGAAGGCCCAGCTCGGCGGGCTGACCCCGATCTGAGCGAGGGTCTGACCCGTGCCTGTGACCTGGTTGGTTGAATTGCCTGCATTGGCGGTTGTGAATATCACGTTGGTGGCGAAGCTCCCGGCGGAGGTCGGTGCAAACTGAACCGTCACGTTGGTCGAACCGTGTCCCGGTACGCTGAAGGGCGTACCCGAGGAAATCGAGAACGGTGCGGTGGACGTGGCCGTGCCGTTGCTGACTGCTATGCCACCGTAGTTGGTCACAGTGAACGTGGTCACCTCTGTCGTGCCCGTGGCAATCGCAGTGAAGTCATGGTTCGGCGGGCTGACCCCGATCTGGGCAGGGGTCTGACCCGTGCCTGAGACCTGGTTGGTTGAGGCGCCGCCGTTGGCGGTCGTGAATATCACGTTGGTGGTAAAACTCCCGACGGAGGTCGGTGCAAACCGCACAACCACGTTGGTCGAACCGTGTGCCGGCACGCTGAACGGGCTGCCTGACAGAATCGAGAACGGTGCGGTGGACGAGGCCGAGCCATTGGTGACCGCTATGTCGCCTGAGTTGGTCACAGTGAACGTGGTCACCTCTGTCGTGCCCGTGGCAATCGCAGTGAAGGCATAGCTCGTCGGGCTGACCCCGATCTGGGCAGGGGACGGGCTGCAGAATCCTGTAACCCATGTTGGGGCGGGTGAACTTTCCATCGTGAGCGTGGCCGAGCCGACTGAATCGGTAGTAGTCGTGCCTGTCCCTTCGTTGAAATGCCAGAGATGGATTGTCCCCGCAACCGCTGAGGGACAACTATCCGGCGTGTAGGACGAAGCGTCGGGTTCGATCAGAGCGTTCGTGGTGACGCGAACCTCATCAATCGTGGCAAAAATCGGATAAAAGTCACCACCAAATATTCCGCTGCCAACCATAAATGGCGCGGAATCCACTCTAAATCCCGCATTCGTAGTAGCCGTTGCTATTCGCGTACCGTCAACATATATGGCTTGCGTGTAGGTCGCGTTGTTCATGTTTTGCACAATCCGAATGTAATGAGGAAGGCCATTGGTGAGACCCGGAAACTCGTCTGAATCCATTTCCTGAGGGTTCCCAGACAGGTCGTGGTACATGAATGAAAAATAATCCTCTATGAGGAAAAACGCCCAGCCACTGTCAGTCCCATCGCTGGTTTGACTCAGCAAGATGCCACTAGCGGCGTTGGCATTGGTCGTTGCGACGGTAAAGTCAATCGTGAACGCTGCTACCGCATTGAGATCGGTGTTGGACGTCAGAGATGACAGATAACCGCCGCCGTTGAACTGAATAGCGTAACCGTAGTTGGGGACGCCGCCTGCTGGCTCCGGAACCGAATTGGTCGAGTTGCCGCCATTCAAGGCCTGTCGCTCCTGCCCCTGTGCAGTCATTGTGAACAGAAGAACGAGCGCCACCAGCCATGACACCCCGCGTTCTAGCCTAACCAGATTCACTCCTTGTCAAAATATCACAATTCATACCTACCGCAACAACATTTTACGCCGTGAAACCTCGCGCAAATGAAACACCAGATCCACTCGCAGCAGATACCGGGTTGGCGTCACAAACACGCCTCGTGCGTGCGGTACATGCGCGAGTTTGCCGACAGGCTTGATCAAGCGAACGCAACGGTGGGAATAACCCCCCACTCGTTGTACTACCAGCTCACGAGTTTTAAAAACTTCTCGTTCAGCTCAGTGCCGCCTCGCGTCAGAACAGAAGACTGCTGTAGCCGAAGCCGCCCCCTCCGCCATTTGGCGAGGTAAGTCCGGTAAAATCGCTTACCACTTTTGCGTCGCAAGGCGCGTTGAGTTCCAAGCTCCACTCACGGTCACCCTTAACCAATACATTCTTCGCCCTCGCAAGCTCTCAGCCTCGGCCAACTCACTTCCAATACTTCGCACGCGACCTACCCAACAAGGCAGGTCACGATGTACCTGTCCGTTCCCACCCTGTCCCGGTTTTCGTCTTGCGTTGCTGCGTCAAGCCCGTGTTATATGTGAGCAACGTTGCGCGCTGGGACCCGCCTAAGGCGAGCAAGCCTCGTCTGAGGCGGGCAGAAAATCGAGATTGGCGGGACGTTAAACAAATAGGCGGCTGACAGAGGGAGGATGATACGATGATCCTGGTGATTTTGATGATGTTGGCGACGGCAATATATCGGTTGCTGTCCCATAATTGGAACGCGACCCTGTCGCCAGAGAATGCGATGTGGAACGTTGCTCCTTTTGGGGCGATGGCGCTGCTTGGCGGGATTTATTTCGGTCGGAAGTACGCTTTGTGGGTGCCGCTTGCGGCACTGGCGGCGACCGATCTGGTCTTAAACCGGCTGATGGGTTATCCGCTGTTCCACTTGCCGCGGCTGATCGATTACGGCGTGTTTGCGGTGATCGGGTTGCTGGGATTGTGGGCGCGGTCCCGCGGACGCGTGATCAAAATCAGCGCGGCGGTCGCCACGCCGTTCGCATTCTATCTGATAAGCAATTTCGGCGTATGGCTATTCGGGCTGAGCCTGGCGAATGCGCCGTATCCAAAAACGTTCGCGGGTTTGGCGGACTGTTACGCGGCGGGGTTGCCATTCCTGCGCGGCACGTTGATCGGCGACTGGGCGTTCATGGCGATATTTGTGGCGGTTGTGATGCTGGTCAAGAATACAAGTCAGGAACGATTGGGCTGGCTCGTGGCCGAAGCCAAAGCGTAATAATGCACGACAATGAGTGATTTTTCGGTTCTCGCAGAAGCAGTGGAGAAGGGCAATCGCAAGGAAACGGTGCGTCTGACGCAGGCGTTGCTTGACGCGGGCACAAAACCGCAGGTCATCATTGACGAGGCGTTGGTGGTTGGCATGTCCAACATCGGCGAGAAGTTCAAGAACAACCAGGTGTTCGTGCCAGAGGTGCTGATTGCCGCGCGCGCGATGAAGGAAGCGATGGCGATGTTGGAACCGCTGTTGGTCAAGGCCGGGATCAAACCGAAATACACTGCGGTGATTGGAACCGTGCAAGGAGACTTGCACGACATCGGCAAGAACCTGGTCGCGATGATGTGGAAAGGCGCCAACTTCGGTGTGGTGGACCTCGGCACAAACGTGTCGCCGGATAAGTTCGTCGCCGCCGCCAAGGACAATCAGGCAAATATCGTCGGTCTGTCGGCATTGCTGACCACAACAATGCCATTGATGAAGACCACCGTGGACGCGTTGCGCGGGGCGGGTTTGAAGAACGTAAAAGTGATAATTGGCGGCGCGCCGGTTACGGCGGAGTTTGCCGAGGAAATCGGCGCGGACGCCTACGGCCCTGACGCCGCGACGGCAGTGGACATAGTCAAGCAGCTTGTGGGAGCCGTTTAGCCCGGACAACGAATCTCCAAGGCGTATCCGTCGCGGTTTACAGGGTGCGAGGGCGCTGTCATCTCAAAAAAGATCGGATGAATACTCCAGAGAAACCCGGACGATTCCGAGAGCGGCTTGATGGCAAACGGTTCTGCTACGGAGCGGAACTGGTAACTACGCGAGGCTTCGTGACACCGCAGCAACCCAGCAAGGTTGTTGAACTGGGCGAGCAACTTTGTAGTGATCCGCGGATTGATTGGGTTTCCGTTACCGACAATCCCGGTGGCAACGTCATGCTGCCGCCGGATTGGCTGGCCCGGCTCCTCGCCCGCAAACAGGCTTCGATCGTCGTTCATCTATCGTGCAAGGACGCGAACCGGAACGCTTTGGAGTCAGCTGTCTGGCGATACGCCTCGGAGGGTGTCGAGAACATTCTGGCCATGACGGGTGATTATCCTCGCAGCGGGTATGGCGGCAACGCTGGCCCGGTGTTCGATCTGGATTCGGTTGGTTTGATCACCTTGTTGGATGCCATGAACCGGGGGTTGTCCGTCCCCGGCAGAAAAGGAGAAACTGCGATCCTGCCGAAGACGGATCTATTCATCGGATGCGTGGTCTCACCATTCAAATGGCAGGAGCGAGAGTTGTTGCCCCAGTATTACAAACTGCTGCGCAAGATCGCCTGTGGCGGGCAGTTCGTTTACACGCAACTCGGCTACGATATGCGGAAGTTCCACGAGGTGAAATTGGTCCTCGCCGCGCATAAGCTCAACGTGCCCGTGATCGGCAACGTTTATCTGTTGAACAAGACGGTGGCCGGCATGTTCCATCGTAACGAGGTGCCGGGCTGCGTGGTCAGTGACCGCCTCATGGCACAAGCCGAGAAATACGGCACCGGGCCAGATAAGGGCCGGAGTTTCTTTTACGAACTGGCGGCTAAACAACTCGCGGTGTTCAAGGGACTGGGATTCGCCGGGGGATACCTCGGCGGGATTACCAAGCCGGAGGTCTTCTTCGAGTTGATCGACCGCGCTGAGAAATTCGGCGGAAACGATTGGAAAAAATTCGCCAGGGAAATCCAGTTCACTAACGAGAACGAGTTCTACTTGTATGAGAAGGATGCCGGCACCGCGTTGGGCGACCATGCACGGACGAATCCCGCTCAGAGCAGGATAAATCCGGCATACTTGCGCTCAGTTCAAGACCCGCCGAAAACCAAACAGGTAACTCTGAACTATCGGTTTTCGCGGTTCATGCACGACAAAGTGTTTATGCCGGACACGGCCGGTTTTCGAATGATGAAACGGTTGTATTCGCGCTGGGACAAAAAAACGGGATTCCTTGCCAACGCTGCGCATCAACTTGAAAAACTGTCCAAGTTCGTCATGTACGGCTGCGAGGATTGCGGCGACTGCAGTTTGACGGACTGCGCTTTTCTGTGTCCGAGGCACTCATGCTCGAAGGATTGCCGCAACGGGCCGTGCGGCGGATCGCACAACGGCATCTGCGAGTTGAATGACAAGGACTGCATCTGGGCACGTGCATACGACAAGCTCAAGTACTACCACGAATCGGAGCAGATGCTGAAAGGGCCGACGATCTTTTACAATGCCGCGCTCAAGAACACGTCGGCTTGGGCAAACACCTTCCTCGGACACGACCATTTTCACCACGGCAACAGTGAAGGGGCCAAAGAGAGAACAACTGCGAATCCAGCCAAGAAGGAAATCCGAATCATGCCAATACCCGGTTTTACGATCATCGGCGAGTCCGTCAACGACTCGGTGCCGTCCACGAAAGCCCTGTTCGACGCGAACGACATCAATGGATTGCTGGCGCTGGCCAAGACTCAGGACGAAAAAGGCGCCGGTTACATCGACGTAAACGTTGGGCGACGCACCCCGGAGTTCATGGCAGACCTGGTCCGGAGAATCCAGAGTGTCACAGCCAAGCCGCTGTCGATTGATACGCCCGACATCGACCTCGCGGCTGCTGGACTGAAAGCCTACGATGCGAAGCGCGCGGGCGGCAAGCTGCCAATACTTAATTCCATCTCGCCGTTGCGCCTGAAGATGTTCGACCTCTACAAGACCCAGCCGTTCATGCCCATCATGCTGGTGTCGGAACGATTGGATCAAGGCCAGGCTGCTCCCAACACGACCGCCGAAGAAACTTATCGGATCGCCAAACAGATGTTGCAGACTGTCCGGCAACTCGGGTACGGCATTCCCAATAACCGGCTCATCATTGACCCCGGCATCGCGCCGATTGGCACCGATTCCGAAGGGAACCTTAAGAGGTTGCTCGGTGCATTGAAAATGATTCACGACAACCCGGACTTCGCGGGCGTCCATCGGTCAGTTGGCCTGAGTAATTTCACGGTCATGCTGCCGCCCAAGCGTGCCGACGGTTCGCCTGTGAAAGGCCCGCTCGAGAGCGCGTTCCTGACTCTGGCCATGCCGCTGGGACTGGACATGATAATTGGTTCGATGGTTCGCAAATACGAACTGCTGCCCCCCGGCCATCCGGCGTTGGTTTGTTTGCAGGAGGTGCTGAAACTGGAGGGGTTCGACACGATCGAGCGCATCAGGGAGTTTTATTCATGAAAAGAACGCCAGAGAGCTTGTCCCGCTCGGAGCGGGGCAAGCCCAGTCCGCTGCCGTCGATTGAGATTGCCCGCAAAGCCAAGCTGCTGCCCATCCAGAAGGTTGCACAGAAGCTGGGCATCGGCGGGGACGACCTCGAATTGTACGGCAAACTCAAAGCGAAAATCTCGCAGGATCTTTACCACCGACTCAAAGACAAGCCGCTCGGCAAACTGGTGCTGGTCACGGCGATTACGCCGACTCCTGCTGGCGAAGGCAAAACAACCACTAGTATTGGTCTGTGTGACGCGCTGAACCGGATCGGCAAACGCGCCACCGTCTGCCTGCGCGAGCCGTCGGTGGGCCCGTGTTTCGGCGTGAAAGGCGGTGGCACCGGCGGCGGTCTGGCGCAGGTTGCACCGATGGAGGAGATCAACCTTCATTTCACCGGAGATTTCCACGTCACCACTTCGTCTCACAATCTCCTGGCGGCGATGCTGGACAACCATCTTTATCACGGCAACCAGCTCGGGATCGATATCCAGAACATCGTTTGGAAGCGTGTGCTGGACATGAACGATCGGTCGCTTCGCCGGGTTATGATCGGTCTGGGCGGCACCGGCAACATGATTCAGCGCGAATCCGGTTTCGACATCACGGCGGCTTCCGAGATCATGGCGACGTTCTGTTTCTCCGAATCGCTGTCCGAACTTCGTGAGCGGCTCGGCCGAATCATCGTGGCTTACACGCGCGACGGCAAACCGGTCACCGCCAGCGACCTCAAAGCGCAAGGTCCAATGACCGTCCTGATGCGCGGTTCGCTCAAGCCAAATCTCGTGCAGACGCTGGAGAACAATCCGGCCCTGATCCATGGTGGCCCATTCGGAAATATTGCGCATGGCTGCAACAGCGTCGTAGCCACCAAACTGGCGATGCGTTTGTCGGAGTACACAATTACGGAAGCGGGGTTCGGCGCGGACCTTGGCGCGGAGAAATTTCTGAACATCAAATGCCGCAAGGCGGGTCTTCGTCCCGAAGCCGTCGTCCTCGTCGCCAGTATCAGGGCGCTCAAGTATCACGGCTCGACAATGAAACTCGCCGAATTGTCCAAGCCGGACTTCGCGGCTTTGGAGAAAGGCATGGCCAATCTCACAAAGCACATCGAGAACATTCAAAAGTTTGGCCTGCCAATCATCGTGGCCGTCAACGCGTTTGCCGCCGATACCGAAGAGGAATGGCGTTACGTGCAGGAACAATGCACCCGCCGGAACGTGCCGGTGGCCCGTACCGATCATTTCAGCCGCGGTGGCGCGGGGGCTGAAAACCTGGCCCGCACCGTCATGCAAACCATTGAGACCAGCAAGAACAATTTCCGATTCTTGTATCCCGATGATATGCCACTATGGAAGAAGATCGGGGTCATCGCCCGTGAGATTTACGGCGCGGACGGCACTCATGCGGATGCCGAGGTGTTGGCAAAACTTCGGAGCTACGAGGACGCCGGTTACAAACATTTGCCGATCTGCATGGCGAAAACGCAGTTCTCGCTTTCTCCTGATCCACACCTGCGCGGCCGGCCACAAGGCTTTACCGTGTCCGTGCGAGACGTCAAACTCAGCGCTGGTCCGGGGTTCGTGGTGGCGTACACCGGCGAGATCATGACTATGCCGGGCCTACCCAAATCGCCGGCTGCCGAGCGGATGGACATCGATGCCGACGGCGAGACCATCGGACTGTTCTAGCCCGGATTATTCGCGAGGTTTCGCGAATGATCCGCCCGTAGGGCCGACAATCCGCCCCCGGCGGTTTGTCGGGGAACGAACAGCTCGCCGCGACATAACACACATTCTCATTGTCGGCAAGCCGGTGTGCAACTATAATGCGGTCATCGGGAATATCTCGCGAAGGCGGGATAAAAAAGGGAGAACATCGCAGATGCAGGCAGCCATGACATTTACCGATGGGTTGGCAAGCGGCCGGACGTTATTGGCGGACGGCGCGATGGGAACCATGTTGCAAGCAGCGGGGTTGCTCGCCGGTGAGGCGCCCGAACGCTGGATGCGGGACCGGCCAGAGACGATTCGTGACCTTGCGCGCCAGTACGCAGCGGCAGGTTCGGACCTTGTCTACACTAATACGTTCGGCGGAAACCGGATCCGGCTCGAACGCAGCGGTCTGGCGGACGGACTTATCGAGTTGAACCAGCGAGCCGTGGCGCTGGCGCGCGAGGGCGTCGCCGCGGCGCAGACGCAGGCGTGGGTCGTCGCATCGGTCGGACCAACGGGCGAGATGATCGAGCCGTACGGGGAACTGTCGCTGAAAACGGCCCGAGCGGCATTTGCCGAACAAGCCGCAGCGCTGGCCGCGGTCGGTGTGGATGGTGTGGTGTGCGAAAGCTTCATGGACATCGAGGAGGCATTGTTGTGCCTTGAAGCTGTGCGAACAACCGTCAAAGCGCCGGTGTTGGTGAGCATGAGTTTCGAGCAGAGGGGCAAAACGATGATGGGCGTGACGCCTGAAGAAGCCGTGACGCGGCTCGCGGATGCAGGGGCCGCGGTGGTCGGGGTCAATTGCAGTACCGGGCCGGACGTCGTAGAGCAGGCGATTCGGGCGATGCGCGCGACGCGGCCCCCCGTGCGGTTGCTAGCAAAACCGAACGCTGGCATGCCGCAGGTCGTGGACGGCAAAACGGGGTACTCACTGAAACCGGAGGCCATGGCCGCGTTTGCGTCGCGGATGAAGGCGCTTGGTGTGGCGATTGTGGGCGGCTGCTGTGGTACTACGCCAGACCACATCCGTGCGATGAGATCAGCGCTGGGGTGATGGCGAGGTTTGCCGAGCGAGTCGGCTATGACCAAGAGATTGGCCGCATCGGTCGAACGCGCGATGGAGGAGTTGTATAATGGATAGACCTTGCCCCAAGCTTCGAAGCCTTCTCGTCTTAAGCCAGATTTCCAACGTAAAATGATCGCAGCGAACCGTGTAATGTGCGGACCTGATGGCAAACCGATTTTGCAGACAGGCTACGCCTGGCTCTGCCCGTCGCAAATGGCCAACCGCAAGCTCATGGCCGCCTGCGTTCGGGAGATCGTGAAGCGATATCCCGTGGACGGCTGATTACCTTCGGTTCAGCGAACAGCCTTCCTGCTTCTGCTCAAACTGCCGCCGAGAGTTCGAACAGTGGCAGGGTAGCCCCGTTAAGCATTGGCCTAGCGACGTGTGGACTGGGCCGCTGGCCCAGCGTTTCATCGAATGGAAACAGCATATTATCAACCAGTGGACGCGCGATCTCAGTGATGCTGCGCAGCATACGGCCGGGTGTCACCGTTTCCGCGGCTGTCTTCCAAGACCTCGACCGTGCCCGCGAGGAAAAGGCGCAGGACTGGAAACTCTGGCTGGAACGAGGCTGGCTGGATTACGTCTGCACGATGACTTACACAACTGATTGGCGCGAGTTCGAGGTCCGGGTGCGCCAACAGCAAACGTGGGCACGGCGCTGCCAACTGGTAGTTGGCATCGGGAGTTGGAAACTTGACAGTCCGACCGCGCTGCTGTCTCAGATCAACGCGGCCCGCGCGCTGGGCGCGCCCGGCTTTGTGCTTTTCTCCTACGACGATGCAGCCAAGCGTAACTTCCTGCCCAACTTGAACCTCGGCCCCGGACGTTGATCACCGTCGGAGAGCGCGGCTTAGGAATCACTGTGGATTTCGATCAGGATGGCGGCTTTTGCACCGCCGGTCCCTCATGGAATGGGCGTCCAGCCTGGTGCTTGTTGCCGTTCTTGCGGTTGCCTTCACCCTTCTTCTTGCCATCGGATTCGCAATGGCTGTTGACCGCGCTACAGTACGACGCGTAGTCCCCCGCACTGGCAAAGCGTCCGATCGGCCCGGTCGGTTTCACCACCGCCAACACTTGCTTCTCCAAACTGTGCTGGATACGCCGTTGCTCGCCGAGCAACTCCAACATCGCGGCAGCCGTCTGCTGCGAGTATGGATCCGTGAAAGTGGCGCGCAGCTCCCGCAACGTCCAGCCTTGCAGCTTGGCCGTGCTGACCGACTGACCGGTGTGCCATGTCACCATCGATTGCAAGGACAGCAATGTCTGGGTCACTTGGCGCACAATGAGCATCCGTCGTCACAACATCTCCCCCGTCCCCGCAATCGCGGGGCTGGGTGGGGGCTGTATGCGCCCTCAAAAGATTCTGTCATTTGGCTCTTGACATTTGAATGAATTGCCGGATATTGCTTTGTCCTGGAGGGGTAGGCGTACGCAGCGTGTGTGCGCCGAACCGTGTAAGCAGTTGAACAGAAATTAAATGGAAAAATAGGAGATAAAAGAATGAAATCCAATCAGAAACACAAAAAATGCAGTCGTAGTTTCACATTGATTGAACTGTTGGTGGTCATTGCCATCATTGCGATTCTGGCCGGCCTGTTGTTGCCCGTCCTAGGCAAAGCCAAAGAAAGGGGTAACGAAGCGAGGTGTGTGAGCAACATGCACCAGTGGGGTACGGCGTTGGGACTGTATTGCGATGATAACTCGGACTACTATCCTTATGATGGCGTACCCGGCGACCCTTGCAACGCTAACAACACAAACTATAACGCATGGTTTAATTCGCTTCCAGTATACATGGGGGAGCAATCCTTGTGTCAATTGTCCCAAGCGGGTCAGTGGCCAACGTACAAGAGCGGGAAAAACGGTCTGTTTATCTGTCCCAGCGCATTGAAGAAGAGCGCGAGTGTCACCAGTCCAGTCAACACGATTTACTATTACTCGCTCAGTGTGTGCCTGCACGAGCCAGGCTCCACCCATGTTGGATACCGGCGCTCATCGATGACAAGTCCGGCCAACACGATAGTCTTTTGCGAGGAAGTGGAAGACACTTTCCCCGAAACGCATGGCCAGTACTGCGGTGCCCGACATTTTGGAGGATCGAACTTTGTTATGGGTGATGGACATGTGCAATGGATCGCCTTTAAGGATTTCTGCAGGAGTGCCAACGTCAACGGCCCCGGAGGGATCGTGTGCCCCTCGCCCCTTGGCCAACTCCAGTGGGATCAGAGCGGTATAAACGGCGACTGGAAGAATGCGGTAGTGTATCATTGGTGGCCATTTATCGGCGCGAACTCCGCCGCTGGAGGGTAATCTCCTCAACGTTTTGGCAAATTTTCCGTAATCAAAAAGAATCTAAGACCTGACTGGAGCGGCCCAGAGGACTGTGACACGGTCGCAAGAAGTGGTCTGCGGTGCAATTTGCAGAAACTTTTGTTGAACTTGGCCATGGTTCTTGGGTGAGCGGCCTGTTTGGGATATATTTTACCCGTCTGGGTGCGACTCGGACAATAAACATTCCAAAGAACCAAGGGTTCGTCTGTTGACGAATCAAGCTGCTGCGTGAAACGGTTCGGCAAAGGAAATCTCGATCACGGGCAGATAACGGGTCTCCGCCGTAATCCCGTTTGAACACGCGCAGGGTAGGCGTCGGGTCGTGCGCTCGAATGGGTATGGCTTTGAGCGGCGGTTGATCCGCGGTGAGCCTGTTTGGGTGTCCATCCGCTCAAGGCCGGCATTGGTCATTGGGTGTTGTACCAATCGCAATAGATGTCCAGTCTGTGCTGGATTGTGTCGGCTCTAAGGCCGAGGAGTGCCCGTCGCTGCCAGAGTTTGGAGGTGCGGAAGAATCGCTCGATTTTTCCATTGAAACAGGGGAAGCGCACGCGTCCTTTGATCGGGGTAACACGGAGGCGATACTTCAAGCCGTCGCGAAATCGCTTGCGGAATTGACAGCCGTGATCGGTGATGAGGAAGCGGGGCAGGCCGTGGACTTGGATGGCACGGCCGGTGAGAATCTAGTCGGCCGGTGTAGCTCCAAGCTATCAGTTGCGTGGGCAGACCGTTATTCGCTCAAGACGCAACAGGCGGCGTTTCCATGACAGGCCGGCGCTGAAACCGCCAAGCGAACCGTCAGCGCGTACAACGCGATGACACGGTATGATGATGGGGACCGGATTCGCGCCGCAAGCCGCGCCCACTGCCCGTAGGGCGTGCGGACTGCCAATCTTCCGCGCCACCCATGCGTACGATCGTATCTCGCCGTACGGAATCCCACGGAGCGCCCGCCAGACTTTCCGCTGAAATGACGTGCCCGTCATCAGGGACAGCGGTACGCGCCACGTCACGCGCCGACCTCGCGCATAGGCTCGAAGTTGGCGAGAGAACTGGGCAAGAAACGCCGGAACCGGTTGAATGCCCGGTTGGCGCCAAGAGTTACGCCCCAACTCCAATCGCACGATAGCTTGGGGCGTGTACGCCACGCTAACGACGCCCAAACGAGTACGAATGACAATGGTGTTCAACGCACGACAATGCAAATGAAGAGCACGACAATCAATCCGAGCACGAGCCACATCCAAAACTTGTTTCGCGTCTCTCGCTGGACGCGCCTGAGCGGTATGGAAGACTCGACGCGGCCAGCCTCCAAATACCGGGCCAATTTCGATTCACGTGTGGCAGGTTTCGCTGGCTCGGTTACCGTGCTTTGCTGCGAAACGCTGAACAACTCGGGTTGTTTGCCCGACCTGGAGAACTGTGCCCCTGCACCCAAATCGTTTAACGGGTCCGCAATCTCGTCAGGCAAAGCGCGGCCCTTTTGAGGCGACTGGGTCGGGATTCCGTTCGAGATCGACAGCAACTTCTTCGTAAAACCAATCTCTGACCGCGACGGCGCACTCCCTTCCTCCACGCTGATGCTCGTTTGTCCTTGCAATGCACGGATCTGATGCCGCACCGCGATTATACGCTCGTCCAGTTCCGCAACGCAGCGGTCAACTGGCAGGGTTTGTTTGCGCCAGACTGCCATGATCGTTTCCTCACCGCCGCGCGACCAGAAGGATGATCAGCCAGATCGTGCCCGCGACGATCAGCGGCGCCGACACCGCCGCGCCAATCAGCATATACCGCCACACTTCCGCGCGGCCCGGCAGTTTCGCTTTGGAACCTGCCGCTAGCTGGTCGTCTGCCAACGGATTCAAACAATCCAGTTTGATGCGCGCGCGGTTCAGCTCGAGGCGCGCGTTCTCAAGTATCCCCAAGGCCCGGTTCAGTTCAACGCGCAGGTTGGCACCGGTCCATTCCGCGTCGTTGAGGCTCTGAACTTGTTCGAGGCAATCGCGAAACAATTCGCGGGTGCGACCGCAAAGTTCGGCCAGCCGCTGCGATTCGAGTTGCTGGCGCTCCACCACCGCCAGACCGCGCGTCAAGTCCTCGATTAACTCGGTCCGGCCGCGAGTGTATTCGTCCTGTTTGCGCCGCAGTTCCTCCAGCTCGCTCTTCTGTCGTTCTAACTCCTCCCGTTGACGCTGCAACGCAAGCAGTCCGTCCTGCGCCGCATTCAGTTTCAAATCGACTTCTTCTTTCGGTGTGAGCCGGTCGGAGGACGGCAAAGTGGTATCTGCCCGAGATCCGGGCAAAGCGGTGGTGTTCGTTACCCCCTCGTTCATACTAACAACCTCCTTGTTGGCGCGAGAATACAAAAAAAAGCTGTGAAGTAAAGTCTATTCCTGCTGCCGGTGCTGGGTTTCCAACGCGCGTTAGGTGGACGCGACGTCACAGCCTGCGTCACGGAATCACCAATTGCTGGCCGACCTTGATCCGGTCCTTGTTTGGCAACGCGCTCTTGTTCGCCTCATAAATCCTGGTCCACGCCGATCGCGACCCGTAATACTTCAGGGCAATGGCTTGCAATGTGTCCCCCTTCTGCACAACGTGCACGCGGGATGGCGTCTCGCCGGTGTTCGATGGAGACGGTGTAACAACAGCATTGGTTGGAGACGGCATCGGCGGGGCGACCTGCTCCACTTCTGTTGCGGCCACAGCCTGCGTCCGTGCGCCCGCGGTAGTGGCGGCATTCTCCAAGTTGGCAATTTGCGTCTTCAACATCTCGTTCTCATGCGCCAGCGTCATGTTCTGATCGCGCAACCGTGTCACCTCCGCCGGATCCGTGACCGCCGACTGCGGCAACTTCGCCACGAGCGATACCTTCGCCCGCTCGATGAAATCCTCGATCAACTGCCGCTTTTCCGAGTTCGGCTCCAACTCAAGGAAACGCCGATAGTGATAGACTGCCGCGACCGGGTCGGCGAGCTTGTCGTCGTAAAGCAGCGCCACCTCGAAATGCCCCTTGGCGAAATCAGGGTTTATGGCGAGCAGTTTCTCGTATTGCTGCGCAGACGCCTTGAATTCATGCAGATCATACGACCGTCGCGCTTGTTGATACTCCGACATCCGTTCGGGATCGGGCGCCGACACTTGTGTTGGGGCCACCGACCGCTCGCAGCCGCAACAGAGTGCGACGGCTGCGCCCCACACGGCAAGCCACCGGCGCGCGGCAAGCTCGGTTTGTTGAATACGGGTGGCCATCACATCTCTTTACCATCTCTTTACCACGTAGTTCACGTGGTTTATGTTTGATTTTATCACAGCGAAACCGAAACACAAGCGCCTGCAAATGTCGGGGTTCGTCGAAGGATGGGCGGCATCAAAAATTCCGGCGCGACATCCGACTGGCCACCACCCGCCCGGTTTCAACCTGAATCTTTTGTGTCCCTCCAAGTTAGGCGGATTGCGTCGGGCGACTCTGTCTTCAACGCCCAAAGAGCTTCTCTCTGCCGCATTGACGGCTCAATCTGATTCTCGATGCAAAGGCTCGAAAGGCTTTGCTGACCGAATGCCCGCAGATCGCGCCCTTCATTCGCCCATTCATGGGAAGCGAGGAATTCCTGAACGCCACAGAGCGTTGGTGTCTCTGGCTTGTGGACGCTCCACCGGCACTCATTCGAGAATATCAGCCGGTCAAAGACCGGATCAAAGCTGTGCAAAAAGACCGCTCGGAAAGCAATCGGCCGGAGACGCGAAAACTGGCCAATACGCCCGCTTTGTTCGGCGAGATTCGGCAGCCAAAAACGAGCTACCTACTGATTCCAAAGGTCTCATCTTAGGACCGTCATTATATGCCAGTAGGATTCGTGCAGCCCGAAGTCATAGCAAACGGAAGCGCGCTCATCGTCCCGAAGGCATCGCTGTATGATTTCGGTATGCTTTCATCGGTCATGCACATGGCATGGATGCGTTACACCTGCGGCCGACTTGAGAGCCGGTATCAGTATTCGAGTCAGATCGTTTACAACAACTACCCGTGGCCGGCGGCGGTGACGGACAAGCAGCGGGCTGCGGTGGAAGCGGCGGCGCAGGCTGTGTTAGACGCGCGGGCGAAGTACCCGACCTCGACGCTGGCCGATCTCTACGACCCGTTGATGATGCCGTCCCAATTGCTGAAGGCGCATCAAGAACTCGACCGCGCCGTGGATCGCTGTTACCGGCCCGAACCGTTCCCCAGCGACCGCCAACGCGTCCAACATCTCTTCGACCTCTACGAAAAACTCACCGCCCCGCTGGTGGCTGCGGCGAAGGCGAAACGACAGCAAAGCAAGAGGTCAAAATAAAAGCGAAGAAGCAGAAGGTATGAGGATACCGGTATGACATGGGGGGATGCGTTTAGAATGGTCGGTGCAGTTCTCGCGTCTGTGGGATTTGCAAGCGCGATAATACTTTTGTGTTCGTCTTGGCTTGGAAAAATCTGGGCAGCACGAATCTTGGAGAAGGAAAGGGCGCAGTACGCAAAAGAATTGGAAACTTATAAATCCGAATTGGATAAACTAAAGAAGGAGCATGAACTTAAATTCGCCATTGTTCATGAAAAAAGAGCTGAGGCGATCCATGAACTCTATAAACGTATCATGCGAATACATCGGATGTGCGGGGTGCTGAAAAACGAGCATCAGGATTTGAGCAAGGTGGTTGGTGACAAGGCGTGTGAGGATATCGCCAAAGAGGTAATTGCGATGAATTTCTATTTCGGAGACAACGCACTGTATTTCCCGGGTCACATACAAAAAAAGCATGGTGAACTTTTCACAACAGTTATTTCTCAGGTACTCCTGTTCATTGACCAGATTGACATTGTGGATAATATTGACGACAAGAGATTCACACCTGACGTGCGAAAGCAACTCCGAGACACTATTTTCCCATTCCTCAAAGAGAAGCTGACTGGCTTCGATAGCCTCCTCATTGAATTGGAGGCAGAGTTCAAGAAGCTTCTTGGCATTGAATCGGATTCCAGCAAATAGGGCGGCCACCCCGTCGACGCTAGTCTTGACCGGCAGGCTAATCCTTGCGGAAATGTCAGGTCAAGCCCCATTTGGGCCTCCTTTTGGTCGGTTTTGGGCCGATTTGACCGAAACAGGCGAATCCCGGTCAAAATAGCAGTTCTCCCGTTGCCGATAGCGCTTGTCTCGGTCTGGACAACAGGTGTCCCGTTTCAGATAGTGGCCGTCCCGGTGCGGATAGCATTCATCTCGGATGCGATAGCGGCCATCCCGGTGCTGTTGGCGTTTCTCACGGTTCCGTCAGGCTGCGGCCCGTTGCTGGTAGCGTTTAGCCCGGCACGGATAGCGTCGCTCCGCGTGCCGACAAGACTGCTCCCGGTTTTTGCGAAACGAACCCAAATCCGGTGGCCGGTCACTCCGGTCGGCGGAATTTTGAACTTTAACCCAAGCTCAAACCACGCTATGAAACTCTTCATCTTCTTTTGAAGAAATCTGTTTGGTTCGGGAGATCTGAAATGCGAATTGATGAGAAGCGAGCCACCGCTATTCTTGATGGCAATGCCGACGAATTGGAGACCGAATTGTAAGCATGGTCTCATTCTCAAATCTTGCGGCACGGTTGGGCAGTACACGTTTTCAGCGGGTCGCGCCGTTGCTATTGATGCTCGTGGCGCTCGTGGTGCTGTTACCCGGTTCAGGGACGATTCCCATGCTCGATCGCGATGAACCGCGGTTCGCCGAGGCAACCCGCGAGATGATGGCGCGCGATGACTGGGTGGTGCCATATTTCAACGGTCAATACCGTTTCGACAAACCGGTCTTGATCTACTGGCTGATGCGGCTGAGTTATCTGGCATTCGGCGTCAACGAGTTCAGTGCGCGGCTGCCGTCGGTATTGTGTGCTGCGGCGATGGCATGGTTGTTGTGGCACATGGGCCGGCGGTGGTTCAGCGCCGCCTGCGGCGTGTTCGCGGGGTTCGGGTTCGTCACATGCGTACAATTGCTCCAGCACGGACGCGGCGCGCTGGCGGATATGCCGATGGTCTTGGGCGTGACGGTGGCGCACTATGCTGTGTTCGAACTGTTGTACACCGAACGACCGGAATATCCGCGCCGATGGTTCCTGCTGCTGTATGGCGCTTTGGGCGTTGGGTTTCTTGCAAAAGGCCCCATCACACTGGTGGCGCCGCTGCTGACGATCCTGATGTACCGGTTCGTCTTATGGCGTCAACCGTTGCGCTGGCGCAATCTGCGGCTCGAACTGGGGCTGCCGCTGCTGCTGCTTATCATCGGCGCATGGGGCATTCCGGCCGTGCTACGCACACACGGTCTGTTCTTCAGGGTCGGTATTGGCGAGCACGTGGTCGAACGCGGCTACAAAACCTTTCAGGGTCACAGCGGTTTTCTATTCTACTATCTGTTGACAGCCCTGCTGAGCTTGTTCCCGTGGATTGCTTTTGCGGGCAGCGGCGCGACAGCGGTGCGGCGTAACTGGAACTCGCGGAACGCATTTCTGGTTTCGTGGCTGGTCGGCACATATCTTCTGTTCAGTTTTTACACCACCAAGTTGCCGCACTACGTGATGCCGTCGTTCCCTGCATTCTTCCTGATCATCGGCCAACTTGCGCAGCCGCAAGTCACAACGTCCCGGTGGACATCTATTTGGTTCTGGGCGGTACTGCTGTTGGGCGCGCTGATCGCCGGCGCGGGGCTGGCGGAAGCATTCCGAATCCCGGCGGGCGAGTCATACAGCCCGCTACGCGGCGCGGTGACGGGTTTGGGTTGCATCGTCCTGGCGCTGATCGCCCTCGCGATTCTCTGGCGGTTCGGTCGTGTGTTGGCTTCGGTGATACCGTTGCTGGTGGTGGCGGGTGCGACGGTCTGGTTGGCCAATGGCTTGCGCGCGGTGACGCCGGCGGTGCGCTTGCAGAGGCTGTTCCAACAGATGCCCCCCGACACGGCGTACGGCGGTTACCGTTTTATGGAGCCGAGTCTCGTGTTTTACTCGAATCATCGGTGGCAGACGCTGGGCAGCATGGAGAAACTCAAGGATTTCATGGCGGCACCCGGGCCGCGCCTTGCGGTGTGCACGGAACGGGAGATTCGGCCTCAAGATTATTTCCGCTGGCGCTGGCGAGGCGCGCAAGAGAAGCTCGAAGGGGTCAACCGCGCCGCGGAACTGGCGCAGATTTCATCGGAAAGTTACAAGGAATCTATTGTTGACGGTTTCGTTGTGACCGGTGGTAAATGGATCACGTTGCGGGTTTACCACCGACCTTAGCGCGGAGCCGACGCGCCGCCAAACCGAGCACGATGCCGTTCAACGACCCAATCCAGCCGCCGACCCACACGTCGGTCGGATAATGCACTCCCAGACACATCCGCGACCAAATCACACCCGCAGCCCCGATGAGTACCGGCACGCCCACAGGCGGTAATGCCACCACCAACGCCGCGGCTGTGGCGGAGGAAGTTGTCGCGTGCCCCGATGGAAAACTGTTGTATTTGTATTGAAGGCTCGGTCCGTAGAAACCGTCCTGCAAACCGGGGTTAGGTCGGGCGCGCCCAAGCAGCAGCCGAGGAGCATACACCTCAACACCGGCCAACGTCGCGGCGAACAGGACGGCCAGCGCTGCCACCTGCCACTCTTTTCGTTTGCCGATCAGACCGGCGAGCCAGATCGTAACAAAAAGAATCAGCGTCCCGGTACGGTAATCACCCCAGAAGCTAAGTCGTTTGGCGATTTCTTCCGTGATTCCGTGACGAGCCTTCACGCACTGCGCGGACATCGTCGCATCGTGGGGATACAATATGACTGCCCCCGCCAGCATGACCAGTCCGAGGAAAATCCAGAGCAAAAACCGTTTGCGGACGATCTCGGCGGATTGAATGAGGAGAGACTTACAGGTGTTCAACGTTAAAAACCTTTTCATCAATGTCCTATAAATACACGCGCCCCTCGGACTGCGCAAAGAGAAAAACTCATTGCGGCGGATCCAGCGCATCGCCGCTCTACCCTGCGACTGCGGGGGCAAGGATGAATTACCGACAGAGAACGGCGTGCATGCCGGCTGTCTCGCCCTATCAAGGGTTGCGCGCAACGGCGTTTTGCGGCAAAGTGTGCGCGGAGGGTGGCGATCATGGAGATTTGGACGAAATTCCTTCTGGCGTGGGTGCCGTTGTTCGTGGCGATTGATCCCATTGGGATCGTGCCGATTTTCCTGGCGATGACCGAGGATGCGGGGGCAGCTTATCGCCGGCGCATCGCGCAGCAGGCGGCATGGACCGCGGCACTGGTTGCCGTCGGTTTCATGTTTCTGGGCAAGGCGATCTTCCGGGCGCTGGGCATCACGGTGGCCGATTTTCAGATTGCAGGGGGGCTGGTACTCGTTGGTGTGGCGTCGCGCGACCTGCTGTTCCCCGAGCGGAAAATGCCGCACGTGGGTGGAGACTTTGGCGTGGTGCCACTGGGCTTGCCGTTGATTGTCGGCCCTGCCACTCTGACGACGCTGCTGATTCTTCTGGACACCGTGGGTCTCGGGTTCACGCTGGCCGCGTTGTTGGTCAATCTGCTGTTGGTGGTTGTTGCATTGCGCTACAGCGAACGGTTGGCTGGCTGGGTTGGCCTGAATGGGTTGCGGGCGATTTCGAAGATCGTCGCGCTGCTGCTGGTGGCGATCGCCATCCACATGATTCGCCTCGGGCTGCAGGCGGGGTAGCGGCTCTTGGTGAGGCGGGCTTTGTAACGGTTTTGCGTGGTCGGGGTGAATCAGGCAGCCCTCGGCGGTTTGGCGAGGACTTTGCGAAGAACATAAAGGGCTTCATCGGTGCGGAACGGCTTATGGATATACCCGTCGATGGGGTACTGCTCTTGGAGTTTACGGAGCCGCGGTTCGTCGGCGCACGAGCAGATGACTACTTTGACGCGGGGGTTGAATTTGTAGAGCCACTCGCAAGTCTGGCCACCGTCCAGCCCCGGCATGAAGAAGTCCAGCAGCACGATGTCAAAATACTCGCTGCGCACCTTGTAAATCTCCAGGGCCTTGACGCTGTTGGTCGCGGCCGTGATCTCGAAGCCTTGCGGCTCCAGCAGTTGGCTGACGATGCCTAGGAACTCTGCGTTGTCGTCGACAGCCAGCATGCGGATGCGCGGTCCGGCGGCTGCCGGCTGTCCCTGAATTTCCGTTCTGGGCTGGTTGTTGTTCGGCGTAGGCTGCATGGCGTTCGTCGTTCTTTGTTCCATCGGCACTCGGAAACATCCGCGGGGCGAGTGCCAAGCCTTGACCCCCGCCGGGTCGGAGGCTAATATCGAGCGGAAGTTATCCCAGAAATGGCGCGGAAAGGCAAACTCATTACGCTGGAGGGCGGGGAAGGCTGTGGCAAGTCCAAGCAAGTGGAAAGACTGGCCAAGCGCCTTCATAAGCAAGGTTATATCGTTCGAACGACCTGCGAGCCGGGCGGCACCGATGTTGGAGATCAGATTCGGCACATCCTTAAGTTCAGCTACAAAGCAAAGCCGTTGGTGGCAGAAACAGAATTACTACTCTTTTGCGCCAGCCGAGCCCAGCTTGTTCGCGAAATAATTGCTCCTGCGTTACGCCGCGGCGATATCGTGGTGTCAGATCGGTTTCACGATTCTACGACTGTTTACCAAGGTTTCGCGCGGCAGTTGGATCAACGCGCGGTTGCCGTCATCAACGATTTTGCGGTAAATAGTTGCGTTCCAGATCTAACGATCATCATCGATATCAACCCCATCATAGGCCTTGAGCGGGCGCGAATACGAGGATCCGAACAAGCCTTTTTGAAGGGTCTGCCACAAAGTGGAGAGCTGTTTGACCGTATGGAAAACGCTGACTGGGAGTTCTTCAGGCGCGTTCAGAAAGGCTATTTGGACCTTGCGAAACGGGAACCGCACCGCGTGAAAGTCGTGGACGGCAACCAATCCATGGAGGCCGTTGAGGAGCAAGTCTGGAACCTAGTGCAACGTGTCCTTTAACAACTACAATGAGCAGACGGCAATCGCCGGGCAACTGCAGCGGAGCCTGAAACGCGGCCGGTTGGCGCACGCGTACCTGTTTCACGGGCCCCACGGGAGCGACAAGGAAGCGATGGCGCGCACGCTGGCAAAGGCGCTCAATTGTCTGAAAAAGACGCACGATTGCTGCGACTCATGCGATTCCTGTCGACGCATCGACGCTGGCGTGCACCCCGACGTCTATTGGGTGCGGCCCGAATCGAAGAGTCGTCGGATCACCGTCGAACAAATCCGCGAGTTCGGGAATGCCGTGAACCTCAAGCCGTCCCTCGGACGTGTGAAGGTCGGTGTGCTGGTGGACGCCGATTGCCTGGGCAAGGAGGCGAGCAACGCGTTCCTGAAAACGCTCGAGGAACCGCCCGCGCAGACTATCATCATTCTGCTCACCGCCGAGCCGCAACGGTTGTTGCCGACGATTCTCTCGCGCTGCCTGAAAATCTCCTTCGGACCGCGCGGCGCACTCGTGGCGGCGCCGTACCGGACGCAGTTGCTGCCGCTACTGGCAAAGTTCAGCACTGCAGACGGCCAGCGTGTGGTCAACGCATACCAACTGTTGGCCGATCTAGCAGCTTTGCTACGTCAGATTCAAAACGAAATTCGACAGCGGGTTGAGGCGGAAACGAACCTCGACCGCTATGAGAAACTTGAGCTGAAGGTGCAAGAGAATCTCAACAATCAAATGGAAGCGCGAATCGAAGGCAAATATCGCGCAGCACGCGAAAAGGTGCTGGAGGAATTGTACACCTGGTTCAGTGATGTGCTACTGTGCGTCACTGGCGCCGACGAGGAGTTGCTCGCGTATCCCGAGCAGGCCGGCGCATTGCACGCAGTGGCGGATCGGCTGACCTATCCACAGGCGGCGGCCAATCTTGACGCCATCGAGCAAGTCCGCGACGCGCTCATTAGCAACATCTCCGAGCCTCTCGCACTCGAAGTCGGTCTGCTCGAACTATCCCAGTGAACGCGAGCAAGAATGCGGGCCGTTGGGCCTTGGCCGCGCTGGGCGCGCTGGTGTTTCTCGCGCCGCTGAAGTTCGGCACGCCGGTGGTCATGCAATCGTTGTTTCTTCCGCCGCGCGACTTATGGGAATGGGTGCTCTCGCCATGGCCGAATCCGCTGTTGGTGATGTTTGTTTTCGCAGGGTTAATATGGTTCGCAATTTGCTGCCCCGACAGAGCGGAGCTCTCCAAACGACGATTCGATGCGGCGCGGTGGCTGCCGTTGCTCTGGTTGCTAACCCAGATCGCGGCGACACCGAACTCAATCAACGTCCAGGTCTCGCTCGATACGCTTCTCTATTTCGCAGCATGCGTGATGGCGTTCTATGCTGCGGCGCGGTGGGTGAGGGACGAGAAGGCAGCAAATTGGGTGTTCGGCGCAGTGACGGCGACGACAGCCCTGGTATGCGTAGCAGCGATGCAACAACGGTTTGGCGGGTTCGCGGCAACCCGTGAGTATGCAACCGCTCATTTCGACCCGGCGTCGTTGCCGGACGATCTGCGGCTGCGGATGACGAGCAACCGGGTGTTCGGAACGCTGGCGTATCCGAACGCTTTGGCTGGGTTTTTGGTTGTGGCGTTTGCGCCGGTGCTGGCTTGGTTGTATGGCAAGGCAGGGAGGCGGGCGACGAAAGTGGTGATGCTCGTGGCGGCATGTGGGGTGATGATGTTTTGCCTGGTGCTGACGGGTTCGAGGGGCGGGTTCGCCGCATTGGCGGCAGCAGTCGTGGCGGGAACGTTTTGTTTGGTGCGCGGTCGAAGAACCGTACGCACGATGCTTGCCGTCGTAATCGTGGTGATTGCGTTGGTGGTTGTGTTCGTCGCCGCGCAACGAGGCGGGTTGATGCATTGGGGACGAAGCAGCCTGGAGGCGCGGTTGGATTATTGGAATGGTGCAGTGCGAATCGCGCAGGATTATCCATGGCTCGGGACTGGGCCGGGGACGTTTGGGTCGGTTTATCTGAAGTACAAGACCGCGACGACCGAGGAAGCGCAGTTGGCACACAACGATTATCTCGAAATGTGGTGTGACTCGGGCAGGGCGGCGTTTGCAGTGTTCGTGGCGTTGTGGGTGGTAGCGCTGGGCGATGCGTTTCGGTTGGCGCGGCGGCGCGGAGACGCGGTATCGGTGGCGTTGTGCATGGCGCTGGTGGGTTGGGTGGTGCACGGGCTGGTGGATTTTGATTTGTACTCGCCGGGGGTGGCGTTGCCGGCGTTTGTACTGTTGGGGATTCTGCGGGGACTGAAGGGAGACGTGAGACAGGAGGTTGACCACAGAAGACCACTGTTGTTAGCAGCCTCTGTTGGACTGCTATCGGCGGTGGTATGGTTTGAAGGGCGGACGTTGGCGGCAAATCTGGCTTATGGGGAATCACACACGGCGACGGATTGGCAGGCGGCGATCACTGTTGCTGAGCGGGCGGCTGCGCTGGCGCCACGAAATGCGGTTTACCAAATGAGAGCGGGCGAGACGCTGATGGCGGCGGGGCAGTTTGCGGAAGGGCTGTGGTATTGTCGGCGGGCAGTGGAAAGCGATCCGTTACGGGCGAGTTATCATTACCGCTTGGCCGGAGCCTTGGCAGCAGCGGGACGGCCAGCCGACAAGGTTTCTAAGGAGTTGCGGCGCGCGGTGGAGTTGAATCCGACAAAGGCGCAGTACCGGGAGGCCCTGCGGCTGGTTGGGGAAAACCGTTAGACAATCACCCCACAATTTGCTAGAGTTAAAACCAACAAAAGAGGGTGCATTGGCGGAATTCACAAGTCTTAGAACGATGGTGAGTTGTCGCCATACCCAAGACAAGACAGGGCTAACACCATGGAACTCAACCAAATCCAAACCATCATTACCATGATGAAGGAAAACGACCTGGCGGAGTTTTCCATGGAAGAGAACGGGTTGAAAATCCATATCAAACGCAGCCCTGACGGCGCGCAACCGACCGTCACGGTGAGCGCTCCCGCGGCTGGGACACCCCCGGCAGCACTGGCGGCAGTTGCGGCAGCTCCAGCGATGGCTCCGATCCCCGATTTGCCAGCAGAAAATGTCAAACATATCACTTCGCCGATGGTGGGGACGTTCTACCGGGCGCCTTCGCCGGAAGCGAGACCGTATGTCGAGATTGGCGCGGCCGTAGAGGAAGACACGGTGGTCTGCATTATCGAAGCCATGAAGGTGATGAATGAGATTAAGGCCGAAATGAAAGGCGTGATCACCGACGTACTGGCTGAGAACTCCAAGCCTGTCGAGTTCGGGCAGAAACTGTTTGCGGTGCAAACCGCGCTGAACCGGCCATGACAGGGAACTGACAGGCCAACGAAGTCATGTTCGACAAGATTCTTATAGCCAACCGCGGGGAGATTGCTGTGCGCATCATCCGCGCCTGCAAGGAGCTCGGCATCCGCACCGTGGCGGTTTACTCGAAGGGCGACACCGATTGTTTGCACGTGCAACTGGCCGATGAGGCGATCTGCATCGGCGATGCGCCGAGCAAGGAGAGCTACCTGAAGATCGACCGGATCATTAGTGCCGCCGAGGTGGGCGATGTCGAGGCCATTCATCCCGGTTACGGATTTCTAGCAGAGAACGCGCACTTCGCCGAGGTGTGTGAGGGCTGTAACATCAAGTTCATAGGCCCCCCCAGCGGTGTGATCAAGGCGATGGGCGACAAGGTCGCGGCGCGCGACGCAATGCGTAAGGCGGGCGTGCCGGTGGTGCCGGGCAGCGACGGCCTTGTAGACAGCGAGGGAGACGCGCTGAAGGTCGCGCGCAAAACCGACTATCCGGTTATCGTCAAGGCTGCGGGCGGCGGCGGCGGCTGCGGGATGCGCGTGGCACACAACGATCCGAGTCTCGTAACGAGCTACCACATGGCACGGGCGGAAGCGGAACGCGCGTTCGGCAACAGTGCGGTGTACATCGAGAAATACATTGAGAATCCGCGGCACATCGAGTTTCAAATCCTCGCCGACCGCAAGGGCAACATGGTGCACCTTGGTGAGCGCGATTGCAGCTTGCAGCGACGGCACCAGAAACTGCTGGAGGAATCACCGTCGCCGGCTCTGACCAATGACTTGCGCAAAAAGATGGGCAAGATGGCCATCAAGGCAGCGAAAGCAGTGAAATATGTCAACGCTGGCACGGTGGAGTTTCTGCTGAACCCGGATGGCGAGTTTTACTTTATCGAAATGAACACCCGCGTGCAGGTCGAGCATCCCGTGACTGAGGAGGTGACGGGGATCGACATCGTTGAGGAACAGCTCCGCATCGCCGCAGGCGAAGAGCTCGGGTACAGCCAGAAGGACGTGCAGTTCACCAAGTCGGCGATCGAGTGCCGCATCAATGCCGAGGATCCGTTCAACAGTTTCCAGTCCAGCCCCGGCCGGATCGAGTTCTTGTACGTGCCCGGTGGCCACGGGGTGCGCGTGGACACCCATGTTTATGGCGGGTATGTGATCCCGCCGCATTACGATTCGCTGGTCGCAAAACTGATTTGCTATGGGTGCGACCGGCGCACGGCGCTGGATCGCATGTCGCGGGCGCTCGATGAGTTTATTATCCGCGGCATCAAGACCACGTTGCCGCTGCATCAGTTGATTTTGAAAGACCCCAATTTCCGTCGCGGCCGCTATGGCACAAGCTTTATCGACCGTCTTCTGATCGACCGGCAGCCTTTGGTATCTAGTGCGAAGAAGTAGATGCCCGGAAAAGGTGGGGATGCTTTGTAAGACAGTAGCAGATTGCCGGATTAGCAATTAGGGTGCAGACTGGGTGCAAATAGATGGATAGACCCAAATCAAAAGGCCGGATGAGATCCTTGCGAGGCCGATTATACGCCATCGTGCTGTCGTTGATGTATGTTTACCTGGCCATCGGTAGCCTGAGTAACCCGAACAAAAGTCTGTTCGGGGTGTCTATGCAGTCGAAGGCCGCGTTGATACTGGCGCTCGGATTGGTGGCGGCGGAGGTGTATTTGTACATCCTGCGCCTGCGAGGGCAGAACGAGGAATTGAAGGCAGAGCGGACGGCGGAGCAGGAATTATCCCAAACTGCGGTCGCCCAACGGCAGGACCTTCTTAACGAAATCCTGTGCATACTGATCGATAAACCCGATTTCAGCCAGCTTGCGCCCACGGTGTTGGACAAGGCGGTCGAGTTGTTCGAGGCCGACATTGCCGCCGCGTGGCAGGTGGATGAAGGAATGTCAGGCAACTTCATCCTGAAAGGCGTGTCTGGTGTGGGCGCTTCGAAGCTGGAACAGCTACGGAAACAACGCTGGACATTCCATGTTTTCGGCGCGCAGCCGGATGCCTCGCGGGATATTGTCGTGGAAGACGTGCCGCAGAACCTCACGCCATCGCTGGCACAATTCTACCGGAACGAGGAGGTCGCCACTGTCGTCTTGTGCCCGATTGTCCGTCGCGGCGAACCGGCGGGCGTGCTGGGCGTGTTCTATCGCCGACATCTGGTCATCGCGCAGCAACGGGCGACGGAAATGCAGTCTGTAGCAAACTTCGTGGCGGGAGCGATTCAGGCCGAGGAGTTGTACCTAGAACTGATGGAGGTCCAAAAGATCAATTCCATCGGCTCGCTGGCCAGCGGACTCGCGCACGACCTGAACAACATGCTCGCTGCGATTCTCGCCTGCACCAACTACGTCAAGCAACAGACCGATCCTAACCATCCAACATATCGCTATCTGGAGACCATCGAAAACAGTTCGCATCGCGGCGCGGACCTGACAAAACAGTTGCTGGCGTTCGCGCGCCCCGAGCATCGGAAGCTTACGGTGCTCGATGTCAACGAACATGCCGAACGGATGCTCAAGTTCGTAGAACGCAGCTTCGACAAAGCCATTCTCATTCAGCGCCAGCTTGCGAAAGAGCTACGGCCTATCGCAGCCGATGCGTCCCTGCTCGAACAGGCGATGCTCAATATCGCCCTGAACGCTCGTGATGCCATGCCGACGGGCGGCATCTTCACCGTCAGTACGCGCAACGTGCGTCTCGATTCACAAGACCCGCGTCGTCCTGATGTCCCCTTGCCCAATGGCGACTACGTTGTGATTGGGTTCCGCGACACAGGTTGCGGCATGGATGCCGAGACGAAGAAGCACGTGTTCGACCCATTCTTCACGACCAAACCCAAGAGTGCCGGTCTCGGCCTGTCGATTGCCAGAGATATCGTGAAGAGTTTTGCCGGTGCGATACACGTCAAGTCCGAGCAGGGCAAGGAGTCGCTGTTCGAAGTTTTCCTGCCGGTGACCTCCAAACCCTTGCTCAAGGTGCAAGACCTTAGCAAGGCTGTGGCTCGGGGCGGAAATGAGTGTATCCTGCTGACAGAAGACGAGGAGGTCATCCGCGAGATGGCACAGATGGCGTTGGAGGCGAAAGGGTACAGAGTACTGACAGCCCCCGATGGCGCAGCCGCATTGAGCATTTACCGCAACCGGTGTAAGGAAATAGATCTCGTCGTCGCAGATATGGTAATGCCACACATGAGCGGGCCGGAGTTGGTTGCGCGCATGAAAGAGGTTAATCCGAAAGTGCGGGTTATCGTATCCAGCGGCTACAGTCCGGACCTAGAAGGACAGCACATGCTCCAGCACGGTTGTCTCGGTTACCTGCAAAAACCGTACAACCAAGAAGACCTCTGCAGGATGATCCGTTCCGTGCTCGACTCGGGTCTCTAACCCTGCAAGTCGCGGGACAGTTTAACCGCGATTCGTAGCAGCGATAAACTGCTTCAGCTTGTCCAGCGCCGCGCCGCTGTCGATCAACTCCGCCGCGCGTTGCCAGCCTGACTCAAAGTCGTCAACTTTGTCCGACACAACCAACGCCGCAGCCGCGTTGAGCAGCACGATGTCGCGTCGTGCGCTGCGATCCTTGCCGCTGAGCACGCCACGGACGATCCGCGCGTTGGCCTGTGGATCGCCACCCGCCAACTCCGCCAGTTTCACCTCCACGCCGCGCCACTGCGAGTGCGGGACGCGAAAATCGCGGACAGTGTCCTCGATCCGTCCACCCCATACCTCGGCGACCGTGTTCGGGCCCATGATGGAGAGTTCGTCCAAACCGTCGCCGTGTACGACTAACGCGTGTTTCAAGCCGAGCAACTGCAACACTTCGGCGTAGCGGCGGATGAGCGCCTTGTCGAACACGCCGACCAATTGGTGAGTCGGGCGCGCGGGATTCACCAGTGGGCCAAGGAGATTGAACACGGTGCGCTGTTTCTGCGCGGCAAGCTGCTTGCGGACGGACGCGATCGCCTTGAACGCGGGATGGTACAACGGCGCGAAGAAAAACGTGAGGCCGGTCTCCTCCAAGCAACGCCGGGCCGCCGCAGGTGCAAGTTCGATGCGTGCCCCCAATGCCACGAGCACATCGGCACTGCCGCACTTGCTGGTGACGGCGCGGTTGCCGTGCTTGGCGACTGCGACGCCCGCCGCGGCCGCCACAAAGATGACGGACGAAGAGATGTTGAACGTGTGCGCCATGTCCGCGCCCGTGCCGACCACGTCAAGCACCACTCCGCCAAACCGGGCGAGATCGATCTGCGGATCCACTGCGCGCATCCGCAGCTCAAGCGCGAATGCCGCGATCTCGCCTGCTGTCTCGCCCTTGCATGCCAGTGCCGTTAGGAATGCCGCCTTCGCATCGTCAGCTACACGACTGTCGAGCAGCAGCGCCACAGCCTCACCGATTTCCTCGCGGGAAAGCTCGGCGCCAGAGGCGGTTTTTTTCGTCAGTGCGTCGAGCGTCGTCATCCATGCAAAATCCTATCACAAAGCTAAGAAAAGCGTTAGAATTCCTTGGTCATGAAGGCCGAACGACATTTCTCAGCTATCGCCCGGTCGTCAGGCAAACCGCCGATCAGTTGCCTCGTCCCGTGTCCCATTTTATGCAATTGACTCCGCCTAGGCTTTGGCGCATCGACGGTTCAGTAAACACAAAAGGGCATCCGCCTATTGGCGAATGCCCTTGATTAAGATTTGGTGAAGTCGGGGTTATGACGCACTGTCCGAAGGAACCGGGTCAATATTGATGCGGCGGCCTTGTTTGTCGAAGCGGACCTTGCCGTCGGCCAGCGCGAACAGGGTCCAGTCGCGACCGATGCCGACGTTGGCTCCCGCGAGATAACGCGAACCGCGCTGGCGGATGAGGATATTGCCGGCGGCGACGGGTGTGCCGCCGAAAAGTTTCACGCCGAGACGCTTGCTGACCGAATCGCGACCATTGCTGGAACTGCCTTTACCTTTTTTGTGAGCCATAACTCAAACTCCTGTTTCCGGACGACTTATCCTACGACGATTTCCTTGATTTTCAAAATGGTGTGGTGCGCGCGGACGCCCCGTTTGCGGTGATAGCCTTCGCGCTTCCGGAACTTGAAGGCGATAACTTTGACGGCCTTCTTGTCGGATTCGATGACCTCAGCGGTCACATGGGTGCCAGAGACGGTCGGTTTGCCGACCTGAATCTTGTCGCCATCGGCCACCAGCAGGACATTATTTAACGCGATTTCCTTACCCTTCTCGCCATCGAGCAGTTCGACCTCGACGACGTCGCCGGGCTTGACGCGATATTGCTTACTGCCTGTTTGAATGACTGCGTACACAGGATTGCTCCTTTATTCCTCTTGCGAAGGGGCCGAAAGTTAACGGAAGCGCCGCCTGCCGTCAAGCGTTTAGTCAAGGCGACGAAAACTAGGGTGTGCCCGCCTGGTTTAGGGTGTCCTGCAGTAGCTTCATGGTGTCTTCGGCGTCTGTCCGTATATCCTCATCCGGATCGTTCAGCAGCGATTGCAGGATTGGAATGGCCCGCGCGTCCTCGATGTCACCCAATGTATTAATGGCGCTCTCGCGCACGTCTTGCGGCTGGTCGGTCTTGACCGCCGAGGTCAGAAGCGCCAGTTTTTTCTCCTTAAACCCTTCGATATCGCCTATTGCGTCAATGATCTGGATCTTCATGTCGGCGTCCTTCTCCTGAAAGAACAGACGCGATAGGGTATCCACCGCGTTGCCCGTCTCCAAGTCGCTGATCTTGTAGAGCGTCTCGATCTTGCTCGCAAAATCGTTCGTGGCCAAGTAATCCGTCTCCAGCGCGGCGGCTTCCTTGTCGGCCAATCTTGAATCAGTCATGACAGTGGGCGGCGCCGTCCTTGTTCCATGGTTAGGCGGCAACTTTCCATCAAGTGCGGATGGCGGCGGTGTAGTCACGCGTGGAGCTGGAGAAACAGATTTAGACGGTGTCCGTGGCTCCTCAGACTCTGATTTAGGTTGACGGCAACCGACCATAGCCAACGCGATTACGACCATGCCGACTGCAGCTACACAGAAAATAGCGAATCGCCTCATAATATTCCTCCATTATACGGCCTATTGTATGTCACAAGAATAAGCATACTGGGCAAACGCCGTCGCGTCCAGTCTGATGCTTAGTTGGCTCTAAAACTTTCGAGGCTAAAACTGTCTACGATAGCGTTCATATGCCGACTCGAAATCGGCGTGGTCGCGGTAGCCATACAGCTTGACGGCTTTGTTCAGGTTGTTGTCGGCGATCATCGCATCCACGAACTTTGGCAATACCGCCCGCCGCTCAGGGGTATTGGTCAAAAAGTCCACGATGATCGCAGCCTCGGCGTAGAACGCCTGCACTACCTTGGGGTCGCTCGGGTAATCAGTGGCGGCAAACAATGTGTCGAGATTGAACCTCTTTTGTTGGCTCATTGCGCGCCGGAATTCCATGCTGGTGGATGTTTTGCGGAATCCGAAATACTCGGCAACACCCTCGTTAAGCCAGAGTGGCGGTGAGTTGCGAAAGAATTGCTGAAACAACAAATGCGTCATTTCATGCGTCTGCACCCGGCTTTTAGGGTCGAACCGTCCTTCCTCGTCCAGACTGAAATAGAAAAACTCGTTGCCGCGCGTGAAACCGGCGACCGACGGCGACATGCTGACGGTTTTCAGGAATTTTTGCCAGTCGGCCGGGACGTGCATGGCAAAGATATGTGATTTGCGGCCCGCCAGCAAATCAGGGCGGTTTCCGAAAAACTCGCGAATCTCCGCGTAAAACTCCTCCGCGCGCAGCGCAATCTTGTCGCCGTTGCGGCCATAATGAAGGATGAAGTGCTCCGTCTCGCCGTGCCTCCATTGGGGGGTGTTGATCGCCAGCGCCACCCGCCCGTTCGTCGAGATATTCTTGTCGGAAAGTTGTCCCCATGGCTTCTCATGGAATGTGTATGTGAGACCTGCGGCGCGGGCCGGGGCCGCCACCATGGCGACCAAGATGGTTAGAATGGCGAGGATCGCGCGCGCTGGTCTCGCCACCGCCCGCACAAACACACTCATCCAGACCGTTCTCATAGCTGCCCCTAGACGCTTGGTTTGAGGCGAGCATGTCCCAGCGCTGCCCCTTGTCGAGATGGCAGTGCGAAAATGCACCCGCCAGATTACACTAGACACCGCGGGCGGGTTCGTCTATATCAAATTGCCAGCGGGGGGCACCCGCAGCAGCCGAAAGTAGTAGCTAAAACCAACGAAGGAGAACAGATATGAAGAGACTCATTGCATCTGTGTTAGTGGCGTCTATTGCAGTTATGTTGTTGGCGGGATGTGCGGGGATTACATCAATCGCAGGTGGGACAGGTGGGATGGTGTTCACGCAGACGGACGCTGCGGTTGCCGTAGGGAGCGCCAATGGCTTCTCGAAGATCGGTACCTCTGAGTCCACGGCCATCGTCTGCATTGCGACAGGCGATTCCAGCATTAAGAAGGCGATGGAGAATGGCGGTATCACGAAGATTCATCACGTGGACGCCAAAGTCTTCAGCGTACTTGGTGTGTATGCGAAGTACACCACGGTAGTATACGGCGAATAGACAAACAACAGCGCTGTGGGTGCCCAATCCCTTTCCCTTGAGGGAAAGAAGTTTGTCGCGTTGATTCTGTTTGCGGCTGCGCGTACCGTCGTGTCATGGCAACGCGAGCATCAAAACCGCAATGAAGAATGGTGGCACCACCAAAGTCCACCACGTGGATTCCCAAGTGAAGAACATCTTGGGCGTCTACGCAGAGTACACGATGGTTGTTTACGGGGAATAGCCACGGATGAACCGGCTGCGAGTGCCAATCGTCGTTTGGATTGACCAAGTCCCCATGCGGCGTAACGTCGTCCTCAGTTCACAGCAAATCGGTGTGGCCCATTAAGTACCGATCGCATTCGCGGGCGGCGGCGCGACCTTCGTTGATCGCCCAAACGACAAGGCTCTGGCCGCGCCGGCAGTCGCCCGCGGCGAATACGCCACGTACGTTGGTAGCGAACTTGCCGTGCTCGGTCTTGATGTTGCTACAACCGTCCTGATGGATCCCCAGTGGTTTTAACACCGTCTCCTCAGGCCCGAGGAAGCCCATCGCCAACAGAACTAACTGCGCAGGGATGATCCGCTCTGTGCCGGGGACATTTTTAGGAAGGAACCGGCCTTTGTCGTCTCGTTCCCAGTCAATATTAATGGTCTCAATGCCGTTGACCTGTCCGTATTCGTCGCCGATAAACCGTTTCGCCGTGACGAGGTAACGGCGCGGATCGGCACCAAACATCGCGGCGGCCTCTTTTTGTCCATAATCCACCTTCAGCACCTTCGGCCATTGTGGCCACGGATTGTCGGCAGCGCGGTCCAGCGGCGGTTCCGACAGAATCTCAAGCTGAACAAGCGACCGACACTGCTGACGCAGCGAGGTGCCAACGCAGTCGGTGCCGGTGTCGCCACCGCCTATAACGACCACATCCTTGTCAGCGGCGGAGATGAATTCGTCGCGCGGGTTGAGTATGTGCTTGGTGTTGGCGGTCAAGAACTCCATCGAAAAATGGATGCCCTCAAGGTTACGGCCTTCGATCTGCAAATCACGAGGCTTAGTCGCGCCGCCACAGAGGATAACAGCATGAAATTCCTCAAGCAATTGCTCGGCGGGATAGTTCCGACCGACTTCGGTATTGGTTACAAAGTTCACTCCTTCTTGCGCGAGCAGATCAATGCGACGTTGGACGATTGCCTTGTCGAGCTTCATGTTCGGGATTCCATACATGAGCAGGCCGCCAATGCGGTCGTCCCGCTCGAACACGGTGACCAGATGTCTCGCTTTGTTCAACTGCGCCGCAGCGGATAAACCGGCTGGACCGCTGCCGACAACAGCAATCTGCTTGCCGGTGCGCCTGCTTGGCGGAACGGATTTAACCCAGCCCTCGGCGAATCCGCGTTCGATGATCTGGTTCTCGATGTTCTTGATGGTGACGGGCGGGGCATTGATGCCGAGCGTGCAGGAGCCTTCGCATGGCGCGGGACAGACACGGCCGGTAAACTCGGGGAAATTGTTCGTCTTGTGCAGGCGTTCCAGCGCTTCACGCCATAGCCCGCGATAAACAAGATCGCTCCATTCGGGAATGAGGTTGTTGATCGGGCAACCGCTGGCCATGCCTGCCAATAATGCGCCGTTGTGGCAAAATGGAATGCCGCAGTCCATGCACCGCGCGCCCTGCACCCGCAGTTTGTCCTCGGGCATGTGGAGATGAAACTCCAGCCAGTCATGAATCCGCCCAGTCGGCGGCCGATCCTGCGGCAGTTCGCGCTGATATTCCAGGAATCCCGTTGGCTTGCCCATGATCAAATTCCTCCGATGCGCGCGAGGTCGCGGGAGTTCTCCTCGAACGCGGCGTTGATCGCCTCGTCGCCGCTGAGGCCGGCCTGTTTCGCGCGGTGGATCGCATCGAGGGTGCGTTGGTAGTCCTTCGGCATTACTCTGACGAACTTCGACACTGTTTGCTTCCATTCCGCGACCAGCTTCCAGGCGCGCGTGCTCTTTGTGTAATCGCCGTGCCGGGCGATCATCTGGCGGACGAATTCAATCTCTTCCGGATCGGTGAGTTTTCCCAAAGCAACCATTGCCGTGTTGCAGTGCGCGGCAAAATCGCCCTGCTCGTCGAGCGCGTACGCGGTGCCGCCCGACATGCCCGCTGCAAAATTGCGCCCCGTCGGCCCTATGACGATGACGCGCCCGCCCGTCATATACTCGCAGCCGTGGTCGCCGACCGCTTCAACGACGGCGTTCACACCGCTGTTGCGGACGCAAAACCGTTCGCCCGCCATGCCGCGAATGAACGCCTCGCCGCCCGTGGCGCCGTAAAGCGCGACGTTGCCCACAATGATGTTTTCCTCGGGCACAAATGTGGAGCCTTCAGGCGGATAAACGATGATGCGACCGCCGCTCAGACCTTTGCCAAGGTAATCGTTTGCGTCTCCTTCGAGAGTCAGCGTCATACCGTGCGGCACGAACGCGCCAAAACTCTGGCCTGCCGAACCTTTGAATGTCAGTTCGATCGTGTCTTCAGGTAATCCGGCTGGCCCGTATTTCTTCGTGATCTCGCTGCCAACGATGGTGCCGACTACGCGATTGACGTTGTGAATCGGCAACGTCGCTCGCACTTTCTCGCCCCGCTCGCAGGCTGGTCGGCAAAGATCCAGCAGTTTCGCCACGTCAAGCGATTGAGCAATGCCGTGGTCCTGTTCCACCTGTTTATAACGTCCGACCTCGCTGGGCGCTCGGGGCTGGTAAAGGATCTTGGAGAAATCCAATCCGCGCGTCTTCCAATGGTCAACGGCTTTCTTCACTTCCAGACGGTCCGCACGCCCGATCATTTCGTTGATGGTGCGGAAGCCGAGTTTGGCCATGATTTCGCGCAATTCTTCGGCGATAAACCGCATGAAATTCACCACGTAATCCGGACTGCCGGCGAACCGTGCTCGCAGTTGCGGGTCCTGCGTCGCGACGCCGACCGGGCAAGTATTCAAATGGCAAACGCGCATCATGATGCAGCCCAAAGCCACCAGCGGCGCGGTCGCGAAACCGAACTCCTCGGCACCCAGCAGCGTTGCGATTGCCACGTCGCGGCCCGTCTTGAGCTGGCCGTCGGTCTCGACCGCGATGCGGCTACGGAGATTGTTCAGCACAAGTGTCTGGTGCGTCTCGGCGAGACCGAGTTCCCAGGGAACACCGGCGTGCTTGATGGATGACAACGGAGATGCGCCAGTGCCGCCATCGTAACCGCTGATCAGGACAACGTCGGCATGCGCCTTCGACACACCGGCTGCAATCGTGCCGACGCCGACCTCGGCAACCAGTTTCACGCTGATCCGCGCATTGCGGTTCGCGTTCTTCAGATCGTGTATGAGTTCCGCGAGGTCTTCAATCGAGTAAATATCATGGTGCGGCGGCGGCGAAATGAGGCCCACGCCTGCTGTCGTACCGCGCGTCTTGGCGATCCACGGATAGACCTTGCAGCCGGGTAGTTCGCCGCCCTCGCCGGGTTTTGCGCCCTGCGCCATCTTGATTTGAAGTTCCTGCGCGTTGACGAGGTACTGACTGGTCACACCGAAACGGCCCGAGGCAACCTGTTTGATGGCGCTGCAGAGCGAGTCGCCATTGGGCAGCGGTTGGTAGCGAACAGGATCTTCGCCGCCTTCGCCGGTGTTACTCTTGCCACCGAGCCGGTTCATGGCAATGGCGAGCGCCTCATGCGTTTCTTTGCTGATAGAGCCATAACTCATCGCACCGGTCTTGAACCGTTTCACGATGGATTCGACCGGTTCGACTTCTTCAATCGGAATCGGTTGCTCAGCAAACTTGAAGTCGAGTAACCCGCGCAATGTACACAGGTTCCGGGCATGATCGTTTACCAACTCGCTGTATTCCTTGAACACCTTGTAGTTGTTGGTGCGGGTCGCCAGTTGCAGTTTGTGAATCGTTTCCGGATTGAACAGGTGAAATTCGCCATCCTTGCGCCACTGGTAAAACCCGCCTGAATCCAATGTCTCATGCTCCGGCGACGGGCGGTTGGGATACGCGCGTTCGTGCCGCAGCGAGACCTCTTTTGTCAGTACGTCCATGCCAACGCCGCCCACACGGGACGCCGTCCACGTAAAATACTTGTCCACGACTGTTTGGTTCAGGCCGATTGCCTCGAAGATTTGCGCACCGCGATAGCTTTGAATTGTCGAAATGCCCATCTTGGCCATCGTCTTGACAACGCCTTTTACGACCGCTTTGATGTAGTTCTTGACCGCGGTCTTGTGGTTGATACCCGTCAACGTGCCATCGCGGATCAGGTCGTCGATGGTCTCGAATGCCAGGTACGGATTGATTGCACCGCAGCCATAACCGATCAGTAATGCGAAGTGATGCACCTCGCGCGGTTCGCCCGATTCCAGCACCAGGCCGACGCGCGTCCGCGTGCCTTCGCGGATGAGATGGTGGTGGAGACCCGACACCGCCAGAAGCGCGGGGATTGCCGCGTGCTCCCTGTTTGCGCCGCGGTCGGACAAGATAAGAATGTTTGCGCCGTCGGCAATGGCGCGGCTGGCCTGAGCGCAAAGCTGGTCCATGGTCAGTTCCATGCCATTGGCGTCGTGCGCGGCTTTGAACAGCATCGGCAGGGTGACCGCTTTGAAACCCGGCTTGTTGATGTGCCGGAGTTTTTCCAGTTCTTCGTTGGTTAGAACCGGACCCTTGAGCGCGATCTGCCGGCAGTTGATCGGTCCGGGCTCAAGCAGGTCGGCCTCACTGCCAAGCAATGTATTGGTCGAGGTAATGACCTCCTCGCGGATCGGATCGATTGGGGGATTGGTCACCTGCGCGAATAATTGCTTGAAATAATTGTAGAGCGGCTGCGGTTTATGCGACAGCACCGCCAACGGCGTGTCCGCGCCCATCGAGCCGATGGGTTGCACGCCATCACGCGCCATCGGCAATATGATGATCCGCAAATCCTCAAACGTATAGCCAAATGCTTGCTGGCGCTGGAGCACGGTCTTGTGGTCCGGCTCGTGCGCGGGTGCGCGGACCGGCAGGTCGGCGAGATGGATGAGGTTTTTATCGAGCCAAAGTCGATACGGTTTCTTGCCGGCCATGTTGTGCTTGAGTTCTTCGTCGGCGACGATGCGCCCGAGTTCGGTGTCGATCAGGAACATGCGGCCGGGCTGAAGCCGCCCCTTTTGCAGGACGAGATCAGGCGGCACATCTAGCACCCCCACCTCACTGGCCATGATGACAAGATCATCTTTCGTCACGTAATAGCGCGACGGACGCAAACCGTTACGGTCGAGGACTGCACCGATCCGCACTCCATCGGTGAACGCGATCAAGGCCGGGCCGTCCCACGGTTCCATCAGGCAAGAGTGATACTCGTAAAACGCGCGTTTGTCGTCGGGCATGCTCTCATGATTCTCCCAAGGCTCGGGAATCATCATCATAACCGCATGCGGCAACGACCGCCCCGCAAGCACGAGGAACTCCAGACAGTTGTCGAACATCGCCGAGTCGGAGCCGTCTTCCTGAACGATCGGCAGCACTTTTTTGATGTCGGTGCCGAATACGTCGCTGACAAACAGCGTCTGACGCACGTGCATCCAATTGATGTTGCCGCGCAGCGTGTTAATTTCGCCATTGTGCGCCACGTAACGGTACGGATGCGCCCGGTACCAACTCGGAAAAGTGTTCGTGCTGAACCGCGAGTGCACCAACGCCAGCGCAGTCTCTATCGCCGGATCTGCGAGGTCGGGATAGAACTGCTCCAACTGTTCCGACATCAACATGCCTTTGTAGGCGATCGTCTTGTGCGACAAGCTGGCGATGTAGAAATGCTCACCGCCTTTGATGCCCGAGTATCGAATGCCGCGCTCGGCCAGCCGGCGAATGACGTATAGCTTTCGTTCAAACGCCATGTCGTCGCCAAACTCTGCCCCGCGACCGATGAAAACCTGGCGGACGAATGGCTCGGAGGTTTTGGCAGTGTTGCCCAGACTGGCATCGCGGGTCGGCACGACGCGCCAGCCGAGCAACTGTAGACCTTCGGTGTCCACGATCTCCTCAAAAAGCTTCTCGCATTTGTACCGTTCCGATTTATCGGATGGCAAAAAGATCATGCCGACGCCGTACTCAGCAGGCGGTGGGAGTGAAATGCCGTGCCGGGCGCACTCCTTCTGCAGGAACGCGTGCGGTTTTTGAAACAACACGCCAGCGCCGTCACCCGTGTTCGGCTCGCAACCGCACGCGCCACGGTGGCGCAGGTTGACCAGCGCCTTGAGCGCCTGGCGCAGAATCTGGTTCGACCGCCGGCCCTTGACGTTGACGATAAACCCAACACCGCATGCGTCGTGTTCATACCGCGAGTCGTACAATCCCTCCGCTCGCCTGAAATCCCTGTTCATCTACGAACCTTCCTTGCGCCCGTTCAGCAGCAACTCGATGAACGACCGTATGCTCGGGTATAACTCGCGGCCCCGACGATGAATAATCCCCAGCGGCCGCACAAACCCGTCCGGCGTGAATGGCACGGCTGCCAGCGTGCCCACTTTCACTTCGCGATCCAGTGTCGGCCCGGGCAAGACCGATATGCCAGACGCGACTTCCACCGCGCGCTTGATCGCTTCGATGTTGTCAAACTCCACCACAACCTCGACTTGGACGCCGTATTGCTTCAGGAACCGATCCACCTGCTTGCGGATGACCAGGCCCCGGTCAAATCCGACAAACTTCTCACCCGCGATTTCTGCCGGCGCGATCTTCTTCCGCCCCGCCAGCCGATGTTGCGGGGGACACGCCATCACCATTGGTTCCTCGCGCCACGGAATCACTGTCAGCCCGCGCTGCCGTTGCGGGAACGAGACAATGCCAAGGTCCGCTTGCGCCTCAAGCACGCTCTCGTACACCTGATCGGGATGCAGGTACGACACATGGACGCGGGCGTGGGCGTTGGATTCCGAGAACCGCCGGATGTACTGGCTCATGTCGCCCAGCCCGACCGAGTAAATCGCTGCAACGCGCACTACCGCATTCGCATCGGCATGACGGCGGCGCACCCTCGCCTCCAGGTCGCGGTACCGGGCCAGCACGTCGCGACAGCCCTCGTAGAACAGTTTCCCATCCGCGGTCAACTGCCACGGCCGCCGTGAGCGGTCAATCAGCCTGACGCCGAGGCGTTTTTCGAGCTGGCCCACCGCCTGGCTGGCTGCCGATTGCAGCATACCATTTGCCTCCGCCCCGCGGGAGAAACTCCCAAGACTGGCGACATCGCAGAAAATCTTAAGCGATTCGACTTGCATTAGTAATCCAGATTCTAGTTATACCTTATATGCAAATAACTAATGCAGATTCGGTTTTTTGTCAAGCGGGACTTGACGGCTTGGCCTGTTGCGCCGATTATGACTTAGCAAACCATGAACCATGGAGGTCACGCGATGAAAACCGTCAAACAACTCTCTCTATTTCTTGAAAATAAGCCCGGCACACTGGCAGCAGTCTGCCGCGCCCTTGCTGAAAAGAAGATCAATATTCATGCCATCTCGGTTTCCGATGCCGTGGACCACGCCGTGGTGCGCGTGGTGGTCAACGACCCGCGCCGCGCCATGCATTTGCTCGGCGAACGCGGTGTGTTGGTAGTCGAGCGCAACGTTCTGATGATTGAATGTAACAATCAGCCCGGCGTGCTGGCCGACATCGCCCGCAAACTCGCCAACCACAAGGTCAACATTGAGTACGCCTACGCCGCTTCCCTACCCGGCGCTCCTACAGGAGCGATGATTCTACGCGTGGACAATCTCAAGAAAGCCAAACGCGTCTTCAAAGGGTGTTGACGAACCCGGCGTTTACCGTTTCGCATCTCGGACAAAATCGGCGATGGGCTTGCCGCCAACGTAAAGGTTCTCGATCACGCCGAACCCGTCACGAACGCGGAGCGTCACGTATGCATCCTGCTGACCGCGACGACTATGCTCGCGGTATGCCCTTTCCGCGGCGGGAGCCAGTTTCTCATTCATATAGTAGCGGTCGAAGGGCAACTCCAGCGTGACGCCGTGCGCGCTATTCACGTACCACGCATGAACTTTCAAGTATGGCCCATTGATCGGCCGCGTCAAGCTGACGGTACCGAACCGGGCGAATCCGTTCGTACCGATTTCCAACGGAGCGTACAACCGTCGCCCGTGCTCGATCATCAAGCCCGGTGGCAGCGCCGCTTGGTTGTCATCGAACCGCAACGCCACGTATCGCCCGCGAAACGCGTCGTACGGATCCACCGGCGCGGTGCGGAACTTGAAGACTGCACCGGTGTGCAGCGTCCACTCGCGCCGCAGGATCATCTCCGCCGGCACTGCCAGTTGCACCACCACTGCCACCATCAGCGGTACCAACCACCAACGAAAAGTTTTCATCGAACCGCTCCTTTCCGCCGCGTCAGTACAATATTTGTAATCAGGAAGGCGCAACCAACCGCAATGAACGCCAGCCCGCGTGCCACGAAGCTCAGTTCACTGTCGAAAAACCGCGTGATGATCAACAGGGCAAGGATGCCCATGCCTATGTTGACGATACTAAGCCTCTCCGAGCGCAACCCGACAATCATCGTAGTGACTCCAAGCGCCACAAGATAAACGTCGAATACCACTGTCGCGGCCAGCGTTCCGGTGTGCGTTCCAGCCAGAAACTGGCCGAGCGTCGCCACGGCCGGCAAAGCACCAAAGATCATATGCCAGGCCTTTCCATGCCGCACGCACCAACAACACAACAGCGTCGCCAGAATCGGCAATCCTACCCAGACAGCAAGTTCCGACGGCGAACCGGCCAGCGAGTGCGACAAGTCGCGCCCGTAGCTGTGCATGTAACCGAGCCACGGTTCCTCGAAGGTCAGAATCAGCGACAGCACTATCACGCCGATGCCGCCGACGGTTTGCAAGGGTGGCCGCGAGAATATTGGAGCATCGCCGAACCACCGCACGCCGACGCTGTACAACAACGCGAGCATCGCGCTATAGACCAAGATCCACAACCCTGGCGTGTTCCATTCCAAGGTAAATCCCGTCGCGATGCACAGACAAACCGCGAACACCCCGTTGACTAGCGCCATGCGTGGCTGATAACGGTTTTTGCAAAACAATCGCCACACGTATGGCAGCAACAACGCCGCCAGCAACCAGAACCATGCCGGATGCGCGTGCGACCAGCGCGCATGACCTGTCCACACGGTGATGCCGATCAGGTACAGCATTGCCGGTAGGCAGGCTTGCAATAGGTACACCGCCGCCAAGCCCAGCAGCGTCCACGTCAGCATAAACCGACCAAAGTCGCCTGAGATGTTATACGTCTGCGCCACCAGCGCGATGCTGGCCCCGATCGCCAACGCCCATCCTGCTCCCACGCTCTCCCGCCACGCCGTGCTGTCACTTCGGCGCAGCAAGACGAATCCCGCCAGAACCTGTGCAATCATCAGCGGCGCGAACGACAAAACCGTCCGCGCGGGTTTGGAGAGTTGATCCCAGTTGTGCGACAGCAACAAGATTACGCCGCCGCCGATCAGTGCCGCACCGAGAATCCCGAAAAGCACCACTGCCCATCGCCGCCCACTATATTGCTCCTTTTCGCCATAATGCCGGTATAACCGCTCTGCTGTCTCTGCCGACACCACGCCTTGGTTTACCAGTGTCAGCAGTTCCTCGTATAACCACTGCACATGTTTTTTGCTCATGGCACCCTCATCTTAACGCGAATTGCTCGACGCCGCACCAACTTGGACCATCGCACTGTCAAAGCGTATATCGAAAAACAGGTCCGAATAAAAAGTAATTTTACACGATCTTCCTCTTGAAACGTAGGGCGCAGAGAGAGAATAACCCGCCGCCCATGATCGCCAAAATCATCAAGTGCCGCCAGAATTCGGCCAGCCCCTCGCCACGCAAGATTATCCCGCGCATCAATTCGATGAAATAGGTCAACGGCAACAGTGTGCTGATCGCGTAGAAAATCCACGGCATCGTTTCGCGCGGGAAGATGAAGCCGGAAAAGAAAATCGACGGCAGCATGATGGTCATACTCATCTGCATCGCCTCGTTTTGTGTTTGCGCCTTGGTTGACACGAGCAAACCGAGGCTTGCCAAGGCGAAGATGTAGAAAAACGCGGAGAGAAACAACGCGACCAAGCTGCCCCGGATAGGCACGAAAAACACCCATCGTAGAATCGTGAACAGAAACGTGGCCATGATCATCGAGATGCACAGGTATGGAACCAATTTGCCAAGCATCAATCCCCAGCGGGACAACGGGCTGACGAGCAGGTTTTCCAGCGTGCCGCGTTCTCGTTCTCGCACGACCGACATCGCCACGGCGAACACTGTCGCAATTTGTAGCGCGGTGCCGATCACGCCCGGCACGAAGAAGTTAGGGGCGCGCATCGCCGGGTTGTAAAGCACTTGTGGGCGCACCTCGACCGGCAAATCGCGTCGGCCGGTCTCCCTGAGCAGGACCTCCACGGAACGGCTAAACGCCACCCCCATTGCTGTGTTCAGCGCTTGCAGCGCAGTTGTGGAATTAGAGCCATCAATAAGCACCTGCACCGTCGCTTTCTGGCCGGCACGTAGCTTTCGGGTAAAATCAGGCGGGATTTGCAGGCCGGCATATGCTCTTCCGCGCCGGACGAACGCCGACAGTTCCTCGAGGCTTTGCACTTGTTGCACCACGCGAAAGGTCTGCGTGTTGACGAACGCATCAATCATTTGGCGGCTCTCGAAGGTGCGGTCTTCATCATAGACTGCCATCGCCATGTGTTTGATGTCGCTGTCCAGCGCAAACCCGAATGCAATGATTTGCACGAGCGGTGGAAACAACATGAAAAACAACGTCATCCGGTCCCGCAAAACGGTGATGAACTCCTTGTACAGAATCGCGCCGAACCCGCGGAATGCGCCGTTCACGATTGACCTCCGTTATTGGAATGTTTTGCCGTCAGCGCCACGAACACGTCCTCCAGAGATGGTGCAATCGGGCGGATGTCAGCTTGATGAACGCCGACGCGGGCCAACGCGTCACGGATGTGCTGTTCGGGCAACTCCTGTTCGACAAGCAGGTGCATGGATTGGCCGAACACTGTTGCAGCCATGATTCCTTCCAGCTTGCGCACGACCTGTAATCCGACCGTGACGTGGTCGCACGTCACATCAATCCGTCTTGTGCCCGGTGGATTGACCTCGGGCAATAATTTCAAATCGTCGGGCGCGCCACAAATGATCAGTTTCGACATGAAAATATAGCCGACGTTCGAGCAGCGTTCGGCTTCGTCCATGTAATGTGTCGTAACGAACAGCGTCATCCCTCCGCTCGAAAGTTCGAAGAGCAAATCCCACAACTCGCGACGCGCGACCGGATCGATGCCCGCAGTCGGCTCATCCAAAAACAACACGCTCGGCTTGTGCACCAGAGCGCAGGCCATTGCCAGCCGCTGCCGCCAACCGCCTGACAGTAAACTGGCGCGCTGTCCAAGATACGGCTCAAGATGCGTCAGCGTGACCAGTTCATCGCGCCGCTTCTTCAGTGCCTCGCCGCGCAAACCGTACAATCTTCCGTAGAAGAGCAAGTTCTCGTTCACAGTCAACTCGTCGTAGAGCGAGAACTTCTGAGACATATAGCCGATTGCGCCTTTGATTCGATCGGTCTCGCGCACAACGTCAACGTTGGCAATCCGCGCCCGACCGTCGGTGGGTTCCAGAATCCCGCACAACATCCGGATCACGGTCGTCTTGCCCGAACCGTTCGGGCCGAGGAAACCAAAGATGGAACGTTTATCGACGGAAAAGCTGACGTGATCGACCGCAGTGAGATTTCCGAACCTCTTCGTGAGGCCGTCACATTCGATCATGACTTCATGCTGTGGCATGACGCTCGTTTTGTCTTTCACTGCCATTCTGAGCTTGCCCCGAACACTTTCGGGGCGAGCGAAACCGCTGCGGGCCGTCTGTAGTGAGACGGCAAATCTTCTCGCATGGCGAGAGACCCTTCGTTTTCGCCCAGGGTGACAACTTCGGTTTTCACTTCGGAATTGGCGGCACGTTTGGGAAGGACACGTCCACGTTCATGCCTGCCCGGAGTTTGCCGGTGTCGCCCGGCAAACGAACCTTGACGCCGAACACCTGCCGCACCCGGTCTTCCACCGTCTGTACATTCCGCGGCGTAAACTCAGCTTGTCGGTTGATCTGTTCGATGGTGCCGGTGAACTCTTCGCGGGATGAATCGGTGCGCACCTTCACCTGCTGTTCGAGCTGAATCAATCCAAGCCACGGTTCTGGCGCGTAAACGCGCACCCAGAGATGCCGCGTCAGAAGCAACGTCGCGACCTCGCGATTGGCAGGTAACACATCGCCCACCTTGACGCTGAGTACTTCGAGCACACAATCGCTTGGCGCCACGACCCGCATCTCGCGCAGTTGTGCATCCATCTCAGCCAGTTGCGCGCGCGCCTGAGCGATTCGCTCGGGGCGCGTGCCTTCGACCAATAAATCGTAGCGATTTTTGGAAGCGGCAACGTTCTCTTCGAGACTTTTGGCGCGGCTGTTGGCATTGTCCAGATCGGTCTGAGAGACGACGTGCTGGCCGAAGAGATCGGCGGTCCGCTTTTGTTCGGCTTGGGCAAACGCCAGGCCGGCAATGAGTGATTCCCAATCGTGTTCGGCGGCGGCGATCTCATTGGTTCGAGGCCCGTGCTCAAGTTCTTCCAATAGCGCGGCGGTATAATCGCGACGGGCTTGCAACTCAGCCGCATCGAGTTCGACTATCGCCTGTCCCGTGTGCAGAACGTCGCCTTCGTCCGCGAAAATCTTTTGCACCCGACCTCCGTAACGCGATGCGACGTGCACTTCGTCGGTTTCAATGGTCCCTGAAACGCTGTGCGTACCGCTCTGCCATCGGGAGAGCAGCCAGATCGCACCCGCCAAGACCGCCACCAATATCAATGCCACTAGCACTCGCAGCGTTTTATTCATCGGATGGCGCGAGCATAGCAAACGGCGGTGCCCTGTCCAGTCTCGTCGGTTGGTAAGAGCCGGTTTCGGTTGACTCAACTGCCGGCAGCTTGCAGAATCGTCCGCAATGACAGCAGGCGCGACCTTGTGGACGATCTTTGGCGTGGTGGTGGTGGTGGTGCTGGCGTTGGATATAGGGGTATTCCACCGCAAGGCGCATGCGATCAAGTTTCGGGAAGCGCTGCTGTGGAGCGGCGCGTGGATTGCACTGGCGCTATCGTACATGGGGCTGGTGTGGTGGTTGCACCCCAATGGAGCGCACACGTCGCTGGAGTTTCTGACGGCGTATCTCGTAGAGGAATCGCTCAGCGTGGACAACCTGTTCGTTTTCCTGTTGATCTTCTCCTATTTCGCAATCCCATCGCAGTATCAGCATAATTGCCTGTTCTGGGGGATCTTGGGCGCGATGGTGTTTCGGGCGGTCTTCATTGTCGGCGGCGTGGCGTTAATCCAGAAGTTTCATTGGTTCCTCTACGCGTTGGGCGTGGTCCTGGTCGTTAGCGGAGCAAAGATCGGGCTGCAGAACGGTCGAACGATTGAACCTGAGAAGAACCCCGTGTTGAAACTGTTTCGGCGCTTTGTGCCCGTGGCGACGGACTATGCGGGAACAAAGTTCTTTCTGCGACGGGACGGACGTTTGCTGGCGACGCCATTGTTCGTTGTGTTGCTGGTCGTGGAGACGACCGATATCGTATTCGCAATGGACTCCATCCCAGCCGTGCTCGGCATTACCCGCGACACGTTTGTGGTGTACACGTCCAACATCTTTGCGATCATGGGGCTGCGGGCGTTGTACTTCATGTTGGCGGGCGCGATGGAACTATTCCATCACTTGCGATTTGGCCTTTCGGCGGTGTTGGTATTCATCGGCGCGAAGATGTTAGTCAGTCGATGGTACGAAATACCAGTCAGCGCGGCGCTTTCAGTAGTTGCGGGATTACTAATCTTGTCGATCATCGCGTCGTTGGTATGGCCCAAGAAGAAGACGGAGACCACAGCGTAGAAATTGTAGCCGCAGGCTTTACGCCTGCGCTAGAACGCACCCGTGAGCCGAGTCGGACGGAGCCGAATCCGATGAGACGCCACACGCCGTACTCCCGTGGCAAACGCCGCTGTCGTATGCGGCAACGGTGCGGCTACAGAATGAGCATGCAATCGCCGTAGCTGAAAAACCGGTACCGCTCCCGCACGGCCTCGTCGTACGCGCGCAGGATCAATTCCCGCCCTGCAAATGCGCTTACCAACATCAATAGTGTAGAGCGCGGCAGATGAAAATTCGTCAACAAAGCGTCAACCGCCCGAAACTTGAATGGCGGATGTATAAAGATGTCGGTTAAACCTTCCGCCGCGCGGGACTCATCGAGCGTCTCCAGCGTTCGCACCACAGTCGTGCCGACAGCGACGATGCGTTGTGCCGACTTTATTGCCGCTGCGGCCTCGGCGGAGACGGAGAACTTCTCGGCGTGCATCTTGTGCTCTTCGACGTTCTCAACCTTCACCGGCCGAAACGTGCCTATACCGACGTGCAGCGTGATGAACGCGTGCCCGATGCCAGCCTTACGAAGTTGTTCCAGCATCTCAGCGGTGAAATGCAGACCCGCGGTCGGCGCGGCAATCGCCCCGGCCGCCCGCGCATACACCGTCTGGTAACGTTCGTGGTCGGCGGCAATGGCGGCGCGTTCGATATACGGCGGTAATGGCGGCGCACCGTGATGTTGGAGATACGAATCTACGTTGCCTTCAAAGCGTAGCACGCGTCCTCCGAAATCGCTTTCGCCCTCCACAACGGCGTTGAACCACGGCGTGAACCGCAGTTTGGCGCCAACTTTGGCGCGATGCCCGGGCTTGACCAATGCCGACCAACGGTTATCGCCGAGGTTCTCGACGAGCAACAACTCAACGGCAGGCGATTGCGACCAGATGCGGGCGGGAATGACTTTCGTGTCGTTGAGCACCAGCAAGTCGCCCGCCCGAAGGTACGTGCCAAGGTTGCGAAACCGGTCGTGACGAATTTCACCCGTCGCACGCTCGATGACCATCATCCTCGACGCCGCGCGGTCGGGAAGGGGTTGTTGTGCGATCAGTTCCGGCGGCAAAACGTAGTCGAAGTCAGCGGTCTTCACAGTCTGCAACACTACTCCAGCGGCCTCAGAACTGGCAATCCATTGCCACCGCGCGACGCAGTCGCCGCCAGTACTCTGCGCGCGGGATTTCGTACGTGCCGAACTGGGCGAGGTGTGGGGTGAGCCATTGGGTGTCTAGCAACACGAATTCGTGCGCGCGCAGCCGTTCGACCAACGCCACCAGCGCGACCTTCGAAGCGTCGGTGACGCGATGAAACATGCTTTCGCCAAAAAATGCGCCGCCGATGTGGACGCCATACAAACCGCCGACAAGACGCGTAGAGCGTGAAGCGCGGAGCGATGAAGCATTGGCTCTAGCCAAATGCACCTCAACGCTATGCGCGTAGCCAAGACGATGGAGGTTGCAGTAGCTCTCGATGATTTCCTTGGAAATCCACGTGCCTTCCTTATGTTTGGCGCACGCGCGGATGACGGCCTTGAAATCGGCGTCGAATGTCATGTCGAACTTCTTCTGCTTGAGCACTCGACGTAACCCGTGGGGGACGTGAAACCGGTCATTGATGGGAATGATCGCGCGCGGGTCGGGCGAGAACCAACCGATATCACCCCGCTTGCCTGCTCCGATGCCCATGTCGGGGGCGATCACCATTGGAAAAACGCCATGGCGATAGGCATCCAACAGCAACTCAGGCTCGATCATGCTGGAACTCTAGCAACCAGCCAGCCGAAACGGAAGGTCAGGGTGCAGGGAGGTAACGGGCGCGAGTTGAGCTGCCCCCGAGCGCAGGAAAGGAAAGAGCGATGATCGACCCCCAAGGAAGTATCACGGTTGGGTTGCTCACATTCATCGCGATTCAACTTTACCAAATTAACTGC